>Ga0074195_1004286_pt1 | contig 11903 bp, 10 predicted proteins | sample EPASupsiteHSE623_FD_64525 | JGI IMG/M metagenome (GOLD analysis project Ga0074195, IMG submission 64525) | Bioremediated contaminated groundwater from EPA Superfund site, New Mexico - Sample HSE6-23 | ecosystem: Environmental > Aquatic > Deep subsurface > Groundwater > Contaminated ...
AAAGTATGAATTCGCAGAGAGCGAAAAATCACCTCCGGTAGGTAGCACATAAGTAAATTCCAGATTTCCTCCCACCTGCGTACTCCCGTTCGAATTGTATACCGGCAGTCCATCAGCCTGGTATATGGTCTGCACAGATTCTTCCCAGGAAGGAGCAAAAAGGTCAAAATCAAAACGAGGTTTAAGCATGGCTTTCGAATATTCATATCCAAAGCGGGTCATTGCCTTGTTGTTGTCGTAGGTCTTTATGGTATAACTTTTGTCAAGTGCGATCTTAATTGCATCGTCATAAGACAACACGACCGGTTGTGCAAAAGATATCCCGATCGTAAAAAACACACTGCAAACAGACAACTGAATATTTTTAATTAGCGCCATATTGACCTGAATTTCTTTTCCTGTTTTCAAATGAGATGCCAAACATGTTTTACCCGAGGAATACAAAAATATAACGCGCTATGAATATACGACTTAACACCATTAAATAATAAAACATCAAAATTAGGACGTCGTCATTTTGGGTAAACCTATTTGAATTATGAGTAAACGATTTCCCATATCAATTGCTTTTTAATTCCGGATGAATTAATTTTGAAAAAGAATGATGAAAATAATGCCATTCCATAAAAAGAGACATTACCCCCGGCAGACCTATCAGAATCTGCTTTTAGAGTTTAACAGGTCCTTAAAGTTGATTGAGGATGTCGAACTCCTGAAAGACTATATTGCGACGAAGATAAAGCAAGCCACGAACGTCAGGCAAATCCACTTTTTTCTCCTGAACAATGAGTTAAACCGCTTTTTTATTAATGGAAATCCTCATTTAAACAGAGAATGGTATTTCACGTTCAATGACAAACTTATTTTTTGGCTGACATCAAACGAAACTTATTTAAACCTGGTCAAACGACCGGACATCAGGAATTTCTTCACGGAACGGGAAAACAGCTTACTGGACCGGCTGGAGGCGAAATTTATTTATCCGCTACGTGTGATGAACCAGACAAAAGGGTTGGTCATTCTGACTGACAAATTGGATGGACAAACGTTTAAGAAGGAAGAAATTGACCTGTTAAGTACCTTAATCGACCAGGCTTCGTTTGCCATGGAAAATGCTTTACTGTACCAACAGCAGGCAGACAGGCTAAAAAGGATGTATCAGGCAGACCGGATGACCATCATCGGTCAACTTGCTGCCGGGGCCGCTCACGAGATCAGGAACCCCCTGACTTCGATCAGGAGCACGATTCAGTTCCTGGAGCGGCATATCACGGACCCGGAGAAAAGACAGCTGGCCAATAGCCTGATCGGTGAAGTTGACCGGATCAACGAAATTATCCAGGGACTGCTTTCTTTTTCAAAGCCTGTTGTACCGCAAACCGAAATGACTAACCTTGATCATCTCATTCGTGAAACCCTGCAGTTAATTTCGAATACCGCGAATAAAAAGAATATTCAAATCAACTATTACTTAAATGCTAAAAAGAACCTGATTGAAGCAGACCCCCACCAGTTAAAACAGGTCTTCTTAAATATTATCATGAACGCTATTCAGGCTATCAGGAATAACAATGGAAAAATAAATATATCCATTGAAGACGCTGAACGGACCAGTACCGTTCCGCATGCGATCAGGGAAGAAATTTATATCCTGATTGAAGACAACGGGGAAGGGATCGACCCCGGAAATATTGACAGGATCTTTGACCCATTTTATACGACCAAAGACGAAGGTACAGGGCTTGGCTTATCAATCTCTTATGGGATTATTAATCGTCATGGGGGCGATATTAAAATAAAAAGTAAAACAGTTACTAAGGGAGCTTTATTTACAACAATATTTTGGATTATATCAACTTATATATATGGTTATTATGCAACAAATATTGCTAATTACAATCTATTTTATGGAAATTTATCAAGCATTATCGTTTTAATGTTTTGGCTTTATATGATTTCTTATATATTTATGATAGGTATAGTTATAAATGTTATGAAATATAATCAAAATAAGGAATAAGTTATAATATCTATTTTATTTAAAACTATTTACCAAAAATTATAAATATAGTATAATTACTTATAGAATATAAGGAGCGAGTTTAATGAAACATATTTACAGCAGTATTGAATTTGGTTCAGACACTATTAAAATTGTTGTTTGTGAACTATATAAAAATAAATTAAACCTTTTAGCAGCTGTTTCATCACCAACTCGTGGTATTAAACATGGCTTAGTTAATGATTTAATTTTGGCTAAAGAAAGCATTAAAGAAGCTTTTAATCAAATAGAAAAAATGCTCGGTATAAAAGTTGAAAGAGTTATTGCGAATATCCCAAGTTATTTTAATGATTTTAGTTTAGTAACTGGCGAACTTCAATTAGAAAATGCAAGAGTTATAGCGCCAGTTGAAGTTGCTTCTGTTATAAGTGATGTTTTAAAAAGTGTAAAAGATGTAAATAGAGAAATTGTTGCAGTTTTGCCAATTGATTTTAAAGTTGATAAAAACATAGTTCCTGATCCAAAAGGAATAACTGGTAAATTACTAGAAGTTCGTGCTATAATGGTTACAACAACTAAGAAAAACGTGTATTCAGTAGTAGGTATTTTAGAATCTCTTGGTATAGAAGTAGTTGATATATCAACTACTAGTGTTGGTGATATGTTTGCTTATAAAGTAGATGACATCAAAGATAAAAGTGGAATAGTAGTTGATATTGGTAGTGAGGAAACGACTGTTTCATTATTTAATAAAGGGATAATTGTAAAAAACAGTGTTATACAAATGGGTGGAAAAAATATCGATGGTGATATTGCCTATGTTTATAAACTTAGTATGGAAGAAGCAAAAAAGATTAAGGAAAAAATAGGAGTCGCACATAAAAGCTATGCTAATAGTAGTGAAGTTTTTGAAATTGTTAACAAATTAGGCGAGTTAGTTCCTATAAATCAGGTTGAATTAAGTGAAATAATGTATGCTAGACTAGAACAAATGCTAGATTTAGTAAAAAAAGAAACAAATTCATTGGCAAATCGCCAAATTGATTATATAATATTAACAGGTGGTAGTAGTAACATACCTTATATAGATAAAGTAACACAGTCAATAATGAATACTCCGACTATAGTTGGACAAATTAATTTACTGGGGTTAAGGAACAATAAATATTCTGTATGTTTAGGAAATATAATGTATTTTATTCGTAAATTAAAAATTAAAGGAAAAAATTATACAATGATTTCTTCAGAAGATTCTGATACTATATCTTCACCTAGAAAAAATAATATTAATGAAACAAATATCTTTAGAGCATTTATGAGCTTTTTTGATGAATAAGGAGGAAACTTTATATGTTTGATTTAGAAATGGACCAGTTAGCTAAAATAAAAGTTATTGGTGTAGGCGGTGCTGGTAATAATGCGGTCCAAAGAATGATTGAGTCTGGATTAAAAGGTGTAGAATTTATTGTAGCCAATACAGATTTACAAGTTCTTAATAATTCTAACGCTCCCATTAAAATTCAACTAGGTATAGAATTAACTAATGGGCTTGGAGCTGGTGCTAATCCAGAAATTGGCAAGAAAGCAGCACAAGAGTCAAAATCTGAAATTGAAGCAGCTTTAGAGGGTGCCGATATGGTTTTTGTTACCTGTGGAATGGGTGGAGGAACCGGTACTGGTGCTGCTCCTGTTATTGCTCAAATAGCTCAAGAAATGGGTGCTTTAACAGTTGGTATTGTTACTAAGCCATTCTCTTTTGAAGGTAAGAAAAGAATGTCACAAGCTTTATTAGGGCTTGAAGAATTAAGGAAACATGTGGATACATTAATAGTTGTTCCAAATGATCGTTTGAGAGAAATTATTGATAAATCAACACCACTTCTTGATTCATTTAAAGAAGTAGACAATGTTCTTAGAACTGGTGTACAATCTATTTCTGATTTAATAGCTGTTGCAGGTTTAATTAATCTAGACTTTGCTGATGTTAAAGCTGTTATGGAAAAAAGAGGAGATGCCTTAATAGGTATTGGTATTGGAACAGGAGAGAATAGAGCAGTAGAGGCAGCTGAACATGCCGCATCTAGCCCTCTTCTTGAAAGAAGCATTGATGGAGCGACAGATGCTATTATCAATGTTACAGGTGGACCTAGCTTAACTTTATTTGAAGTAGAGGAAGCTGCAGAAGTTATTAGAAAAGCTGCTAATACAGATATAAATACAATATTTGGAGCTATAATAAGTGAAAATTTAACTGATGAAATAATTGTTACAGTTATTGCAACAGGTTTTGAAGAAAAAAGAGAACCTCTTTATAGCAGTTATGCGAGAAGAGATGAAGAAAGTGATTCTACTAGTGATTCATCAGGTGGAGATATACCTTTCTTTAAAAGAAGAAGCTTCTAAGCTTTTTTTTTGCTCTTTTATGGTATAATTTATATGGTGATTAAATGAAAAAGATTTATTTATATAGCTTATTTGTTTTTATTATAGATAGAATTATTAAAGTTTTAGTAATAAATTTTTTATCATTAAATAATTATTATAAAATAATCGATAATTTTTTTAATTTAACATTTGTTAAAAATACAGGAGCAGCTTTTAGTATTCTTTCAAATAATGTTATATTTTTAGTAATTTTTTCAATATGTGCTTTATATTTCATAAATAAATATTTAATTAGAGATAAGAAAATAACAAATATTGGAACAATAATTTATGGGTTACTAGTAGGTGGACTTATTGGAAACTTATTTGATAGATTAATTTATGGCTATGTAATTGATTATTTATCATTTAAATTATTTAATTACTACATGCCGATTTTTAATTTATCAGACATTTGTATTTTTATATCAGCAATAAGCCTTATATTTCTCAAGGAGGGAAAAATAAATGAAAAGAACATATGAAGACATAAAAGAAATAAGAATTGATTTATATATGATGAATATTTTAAATATATCAAGAGCTAAAGTTCAAAAAATGCTTGATGATAATCTAATTAAAGTAAATGGAAAATGTGTGAAAAACAGTTATAAGTTACATACTAATGATATTATTGACTATGAAAATTATGTAGAGGAAAATCTTGATGTTAGCTCTGAAGAAATGAAACTAGATATTGTTTATGAAGATGATGATTTATTAGTTGTTAATAAAAGTAATGGTATGGTTGTCCACCCAGGAAATGGTAATTACTCTCATACACTAGTAAATGGGTTAAAGTTTTATTCTGATTTAAGTGATATTAATGGGGAATTTAGGCCAGGTGTCGTTCATAGAATTGATGCATATACTACTGGGCTTTTAATGATTGCTAAAAACAACAAAGCTCATGTTTCACTTGCAAGTCAGCTAGAAAATAAAACAGTATATCGCAAGTATGTAGCACTTGTTTGGGGTGTTATTAAGGAAGACTCTGGAACAATTGATGCACCAATTGGTCGTGATAATAAAGATAGAAAAAAAATGGCAGTTACAGAAAAAGGAAAATCTGCTATTACTAATTTTAATGTTTTAAAAAGATTTAAAGACGCTACATTGATTGAATTAAAACTTGAAACAGGTAGAACTCATCAAATAAGAGTACATATGGATTATATAAATCATCCTATTATTAATGATCCTGTTTATGGTAAAAGAAAGATATTTGATTCAACAGGTCAAGCTTTGCATGCTAAAGAATTAGGATTTATCCATCCTATTACTAATAAATATATGGAATTTAATAGTGAACTTCCGACATGTTTTTTAAATATATTAAAATATTTTGAAGATGACTTAAATAAATAAAAATGGTATAATATTTAAGGGAGGTAATTATGATTTACGCAAATAATGAAATGGACGAAACAGTTTTAAAATTGCTTCATTATTTTGTTACAGAACAAGGTTATAGCCCTGTTGTTCTAAGAGGAGCTCAAAATGAAATTTGGCTAGAAAAAATGAATAGCGAATATAAAATAGTACGTCTAGTTACTAACTACATTCATAATAATGAACAATTAAGTTTTGATGAATTTAAAACAAAACAAATTGTTAATAAAATTAAAAGAAAAACTTTTTCCTTTAACATAAATACACTAAGCATTTTTTTAAACATTGGTGATAATGTTAGCGAGTTAAAAGAAAAGAAAAATATGGTATACATAAATACTATTGAGGATTTGAATCAATATAAATTTGTAACAGATAAATTTCCTAGAATAACAGAACATACTAATTTTAAAGAAGAGGGAATGGAGTTATTTTTAAAGATAACTAAAGATTTAAACAAAAAAAGTGAAGAGGAGAATCAAAAAGTGGAGAAAACATTCAAAATGAAAAAACCGATTATCACTTATATAATTATGGCTATAAATATAATTGTTTTTATAGCAATGTATTTTTTAGGCAATGGAAGTAATGATGTAGAAACGCTTCTAAAGTTTGGCGCTAATTACCGTGGAACTATAATTAATCATGAATATTATAGATTAATTACAAGTGCGTTTCTACATATAGGATTTTTGCATATTGCTTTTAATATGTATGCTTTATATGTAATAGGTCCACAACTAGAAAGCTATTTTGGTAAAATAAAATATATAGCTATTTACTTGTTTAGTATTTTAGCTGCCAGCTTAATGTCTATAATATTTTCTGATTCTATATCAGCAGGTGCAAGTGGAGCTATATTTGGACTACTTGGAGCACTTCTTTACTTTGGATATCATTACCGAGTATACTTAGGTAATGCTTTAAAAAGTCAAATAATACCTTTAATATTAGTTAATTTAATGTTAGGGTTTATGATGACAGGCATTGATAATGCTGCACATATTGGTGGATTAATGGGGGGCTTTTTGATAGCAACAGCTGTTGGAGTTACTAATAAGTCAACAAAATCTGATATAATAAATGGTGTTATAATGGCTACTATCTATATATCTTTCTTGATATATTTGGCCTTAAAAATAGTCTAGCAAAAAGAGTTTAGCAATCTAAACTCTTTTTATTTTATAAAAATTTTTCTTTTCGCTAATAATTCTGGATCACTTGTTACAATGGTTCCAGGATTATTTCCTCTTAAAATCTCATCAATAGCAGTAGGATCGCTTCCTAAGTAAGCATATAGATTAATTTTTGTTTCACCAAGCATTAAAGCAGCACGATGATCCATGAATGCTTGTGTTTGAATTCCTTGACTAAGCTGTGATGCAACTAACTCTTCATGAGTCAATATATCATATTTAATCGCATCACCAGTTCTTGGATCGCCACTATATATTCCATCAATACTTTTTCCAAAAAGAATTCCATCTGCTTCAAGCTCAAAAGCGAGTTGTGTTGTAGCTAAATCAGTAGAGCATCCAGGGGAACCAGTTCCGCCACCAACGATAACTATTACATTACTGTTAAAAGCATTTCTGACATTGTTTATGACAAATCTTTCTACTATTCCATCAACAAACAATTTAGTAGTAAAATATACTTCATATCCACGATCTTTCAGTCCTAAATAAATAGCATGAGAGTTAATGTTAATTGCTTGCATGCCAATATAATCAGCATTAACTTTATCAAAATCACCAAACTGTCTACCACGCCAAATATTACCAGCACCACTTACAACAGCAATACTTTTTCCAGCTTCATGAATTTTTATAATATCATCACAGATAAGATTAACTTTATCCTTTGTTATACAAGGCCTTTTATAATATTTTAACAATATAGCATTAACTTGTACGCTTTTTTCTTCTTGTGTTAAGTTAGAAGAAAGGATTTTAGCTATTTTACTAAGTCCTTCGCTACTAAGTTCACCATCACTAGAAAGTGCTTCACCGCTTATTTTCATTACAAATCCACTATGTTCTATCTTTGCCAAACAAATACCTCCTATTTCCTTAATTATAACATTTATTTAAAAAGAAAAAAAGTAAACTTTAATGTTTACTTTATATTTTACGATATAATCCTATTGCTTTTCCTAAGATAGTTACATTATTTAAAATAATTGGTTCCATTGTATCATTTTCAGGTTGTAAGCGAATATGATCTTTTTCTTTATAATAAGTTTTAAGTGTTACTTCATTATCATCAGTAAGCGCTACTATAATTTCACCGTTTCTTGCTGTATTTCTTCTTTCAACAATAACAATGTCATTATCTAAAATACCTGCATTAATCATACTAGATCCACTGACATTTAAAGTAAATACTTCTTTACTTTTAGGAATTAAGTAAGCAGGCAAAGAAAAAAATTCATTAGGCTTTTCAATTGCTTCAATTGGATTTCCAGCAGTAATTTTACCAAGTAGTGGAACAGATACGACATCTTCTTCTTTTTTTAGATATTCATTATCAACTAAAACACCAATTGTTCTATTTTTAGCGCCTTCTTTTCTTATAAAGCCCTTTTCTGATAAACATTCTAGGTGTGCTTGAACGGTTGCAGGTGAGTTAACACCAATTGCCTTACAAATTTCTCTTACTGTTGGCGGATAACCGTGTGAAGCAATATAGCTTTTAACATAATCAAGAACATCAACTTGTCTTTTAGTTAAGTTTTCCATTCATTTCCTCCTTTTACACTTTATGTACATTTTAGCATAATATATGTATTTTGTCAAACAAATGTTTACAATAGTTATTGACACGAACAATCGTTCGTGATAAGATTAATTTGTAATAAAGGAGGGTATTTATATGAAAGAAATACTAAAGAATAAAGCAATCATAGGTTTGTTTATTGTTATACTAGGTTTTACCTATATAAAAAGTATTCCAACTACACTAGGAGAAGATAATTATTCCTCTAGTAACAACCTTGTTTATCAAAGCAAGTAAATAATATTTAGTTGCTTTTTTTTATAAAAAGCGAATATATTTTTTCTTGCGCCTTTAGCAAACGTATGTTATAATACCATGGAAAGAAGCTGATAGTATGGATAAAATTATTGTTCGTGGAGCTCGCGAAAATAACTTAAAAAATATTAATATAGATTTACCAAAAAACAAATTAATTGTTATGACTGGTGTAAGTGGATCTGGAAAAAGTTCACTTGCTTTTGATACTATTTATGCAGAAGGTGAAAGAAGATATGTAGAAAGCCTTAGTGCTTATGCAAGACAGTTTTTGGGTAACTCTAATAAGCCAGATGTAGATAGTATAGAAGGACTGAGCCCAGCTATTAGTATTGATCAGAAGTCTACTAATAAAAATCCTAGGAGTACTGTTGGAACTGTAACAGAAATTTATGATTATTTAAGACTTCTTTATGCAAGAATCGGTGTTCCATATTGTCCAAATCATCATAAACCTATAACTAGTCAAAGTGTTGAAGAAATGACTAATCAAATATTAAAGCTTGAACTAAACACAAAGATTAGAGTTTTAAGTCCTGTTGTGTATGGGGAAAAAGGAACTCATAAAGATTTGCTTGAACATCTTAAAAAAGAAGGATATGTTCGTGTTAAAGTAGATGATATAGAATATGAATTAACAGATGAAATTGTTTTAGATAAAAATAAAAAGCATCGTATTTTAGTAGTAGTTGATAGACTTATTATAATTGATGATATTAGAAGTAGATTATATGAATCAATTGAAAACGCTTCTAAATTATCTAAAGGAAAATGTATAATTGATGTAATTGGTTCTAAAGAAATAATAATGAGTGAAACTTATGCTTGTCCAGAGTGTGATTTTTCTCTACCGGAATTAGAGCCAAGATTATTTTCCTTTAATGCTCCATATGGAGCTTGTCCTGAATGTAAAGGGCTTGGAGTTAAATATAAAGTCGATGAAGACTTAGTCATACCGGATAAGTCAAAGTCACTTAGGGAAGGCGCTATAAAAGCTATTAATTTAGATGATGAAAATAATATTATATATACGCAAATAGATACTGTTTGCAAGTACTATAATATTGACATGGATAAACCAATAAAAAGTATTAAAAAAGAGCTTTTAGATATTCTATTATATGGAACTAGTGAAAAAATTGATTTTAATTATACCTCAAAAAACGGAAATACTAGAACAACAAAAGATTATTATGAAGGAATTATTACAAATCTAGAAAGAAGATATATTGAAACAAAAAGCACTTGGATTAGAGAATGGATTGAGCAATATATGACAGAACTTGTTTGTCCTAGCTGTAATGGAGCAAGACTTTCTAAAGAAGTGCTTTCAGTTTTAATAGGTGGAAAAAACATTTATGAATTAACAGAACTTAGTGTTGGCTTTTTAAGAGAATTTTTTAAAGAGCTTAAGTTAAATGAAAGTGAACTTGAAATAAGTAAGTTAATTATTAAAGAAATAAATTCGAGATTAGATTTCTTAATAAATGTCGGATTAGATTATTTAACACTTAGTAGATCAGCTTCTACTCTTTCTGGTGGTGAATCTCAAAGAATTCGTTTAGCAACACAAATAGGATCGAGATTAACGGGTGTTTTATACGTTTTAGATGAACCAAGTATTGGATTACATCAAAAAGACAACCAAAAACTTATTGATTCTATGCTTAAAATGCGTGACTTGGGCAATACTTTAATAGTTGTAGAACATGATATTGATACAATGCGTCAAGCTGATTATTTAGTTGATATCGGGCCTGGTGCTGGATTACATGGCGGAAATATTATAGCAGAAGGTACACCAGAAGAAGTCATGAAAAATAAAAATAGTATTACCGGCAAATATCTAACAGGTGAATTAAAAATAGATGTTCCATCTAAAAGAAGAAAAGGAACTGGTGAATTTATAGAAATAAAAGGAGCATCTGAAAACAATCTCAAGAATATTGCTGTTAAATTTCCACTAGGAACATTTATTGCTGTAACAGGAGTAAGTGGTTCAGGGAAAAGCAGTTTAGTAAATGAAATTTTATATAAAGCAGCATCTAGCTATTTATATAAAAATAAAGAAAAACCTGGCTTTTGTAAATCTATAAAAGGTCTTGAAAATATAGATAAAGTAGTAGATATATCGCAATCACCAATTGGGAGAACACCTAGAAGTAATCCGTCTACATATGTAGGAGTGTTTGATGATATTCGTGAGGTTTTTGCGCAAACTAAGGAAGCAAAAATAAGAGGTTATGATAAAGGAAGATTTTCATTTAATGTTAAAGGTGGAAGATGTGAAGCTTGTTGGGGTGACGGAGTTAAAAAAATTGAAATGCATTTTTTACCCGATGTTTATGTTCCTTGTGAAGTATGTAATGGAACCCGCTTTAACAAAGAAACTCTTGCTATAAAATATAAAGATAAAAATATTTATGATGTTTTAGAAATGCGTGTTGAAGAAGCATTAGTTTTCTTTGAAAATATACCAAAAATAAACACAAAACTTCAGATGCTTATGGATGTTGGACTTTCCTATATTAAATTAGGTCAAAGTTCTACAACTCTTTCAGGAGGAGAAGCTGGACGTATTAAGTTAGCTAAAGAACTTCAGAAAAAAGCAACAGGGAAAAGTTTGTTTATTTTGGATGAACCAACAACTGGTCTTCATAGTGATGACATCAAAAAATTACTTGCAATTTTAACTAGAATAGTAGATAATAAAGATACCGTAGTAGTAATTGAACATAACTTAGATGTTATTAAAGTCGCAGATTATGTTATTGATTTAGGACCAGACGGAGGCAATAGAGGTGGAGAAGTTATAGCTACCGGCACTCCTGAAGATATTGCTAAAAATAAAAACAGTTACACAGGTGAATTTTTAAAAAAGGAACTAAAAATATGAAATTTATTTATACTATGACAAAAGAAGATTTAAAAAAAATGTATGTAAAAGATTTTCAAAAAATTAATATGTTGTATTTAATGATTTTTTTGTTACTATATGTATTACTAAGTTTAGAACTTATTAAGTATAATTTTGCAATGATGATGATTATAT
>Ga0074195_1004287_pt1 | contig 11902 bp, 15 predicted proteins | sample EPASupsiteHSE623_FD_64525 | JGI IMG/M metagenome (GOLD analysis project Ga0074195, IMG submission 64525) | Bioremediated contaminated groundwater from EPA Superfund site, New Mexico - Sample HSE6-23 | ecosystem: Environmental > Aquatic > Deep subsurface > Groundwater > Contaminated ...
TAATTTCGTTTATTTTTTCAACTTTGATAGGTGTGTTTTTTGGATATTTTCCAGCAAGAAAAGCTGCAAGATTAAATCCTATTGATGCTTTGAGGTATGAATAGAATTATAAATATGAAAATAAAATCTTTTCTTTATAGAGAAGGTTTTATTTGAGCTTCGAATTCTTTAGTTGATTCTTTTATTTTTTTAGATTTTTTTGGTTGATATAACATATGATGCCAAAGTGCAAAACCACAAAATGCAACACCAGCTACCACATGAACTTTCTTAGCAACACCATTTTTCATAAACATTGAAGTTACAACAGTAGCCCCAAGTGTTGCTGTCATTCCGATTTTTGCAGCTTCTTTTTGAAGTTCTAAATCAAATTTCATCTCTTTCTTTCCTTTTTTTTCTTCGTTCCATTGTTTTTATAGTTTTATTTACAGTTTTCATAGTTAAAATTGCTGTTAATGCAGTTGCAAGTGGTAATAAAATAGGCATAGTAATCCTTTTGATAATAATTATTATAATTCTATCAAAGAAATCTTAAATAAAACTGATAACTATTATCATATTACTATTTTATATTAACACCTTTAATTGAATTAAACAATAATCCAATTGTTGTTCCATTATGTAAAACTGCTGTTACAATTGGAGAAAAAATCCCAAATGTAGCACCTGCTAAAATACAAGAGTTTATTCCAACTGTTGCATTAAAATTATTGTTAATTAAATTCATCGTTTTATTTGCATACTCTTTTGCTTCAACAACAGCCATAATATCATCTTTTAATAAAGATATATCAGCAGTTGCTTTTGCAATATCAGCACCTCTGCTCATTGAAATTCCAACATGAGCAGAGATTAGTGCAGGTGCATCATTTATTCCATCTCCTACGAAAGCTACTTTTTTACCCTCACTCATAAGTTCTTTTACGATTTTTGCTTTATCTTGGGGTAAAAGTTCTGCTCTTACTTCATTTATTCCTAATTCATCGGCTATCATTTTTGCTTTTTGTTTTGTATCACCTGTTAGCATTATGATATTCTTTACGCCTAATTTTTTTAGTTTTGAAATTGCTTCTTTTGAATTGTGTCTTAACTCATCAGCTAAAGTAATAGTTCCTAAAAGTTTTCCGTCATAACCTATATAAAGTAAAGTTCTTCCATCTCTTAAAGAATTTTCAATTTTATCCTTATGTTCAGTAAAATCAATCTTTTCATCATCTTCTAAAAAGTGTCGACTTCCAATAATTACAGATTTTCCTTTTACTTCTGTTTTTACTCCATGAGCCACGATAAATTCAACTTCTTCATGATGCATATGAACAAAACCTCTTTGTTTTGCAGCTTTTACAACAGCTTCTGCAACGGGATGAAAATAGTGTTCTTCTGTTGATGCAGTAAGATTTAAAAGTTTATCTTCACTCCATTTATCATCATAAGATTCCACATAAATTACTTCTAATTCTCCAGCTGTTAAAGTTCCTGTTTTATCAAAAACAAAAGTATCAGCATTACTTAAGGCTTCAATTGATTTTGCACCTTTTATCATAATTCCATTATGACCAGCTTTTGAAATAGTAGATTTAAAAGCAACAGGAGTTGCAAGTTTTAAAGCACAAGAATAATCAGCTTGTAAAATAGAAGCTACCCTTTCAAAATCTTTTGCAAAAATATATGAAACTGTTGCCAATCCAAGAGTTACTGGAACTAATTTATTTGCTAGTTTATTGGCTTTTAACTGAACTGATGATTTTTCATTTAAAGAATTTTCAATATAATGTTTTATCCTTTGAGTTGCAGTGTTGGCTCCCACATGTTCAGCCCAAATTCTAAATCTTCCTTCTTCAACAATAGTTCCAGAAATAACTCTATCACCTCTATATTTTATTATAGGTTCAGCTTCTCCTGTCATTGAAACTTGATTTACACTTCCTGTGCCTTCAACAATATGTCCATCCACGGGAATTGTATTTCCAATTCCAACTACTACAATATCTCCAATTTCAATATCATTACTTTTTACTAAAATTTCAGTGATTTTTCCATCAATTTTTTTCTCAATCCAAGCTTCTTCAACATTTGGTTTTGATAACTCTTTTAATAAATCATCACTTTTATGAATGGTTGTCTCTTCAATATATTCACCAAGTTCAAGCATCGCATTTGTAGAGTTTGCAGCTAAATAATCTTTTCTATAAATAGAAATTGCAACAGCTGCACTTTCTAAAACTTTTGAAGTAAGTCCCTCTTTTAATAACTCTTTTGAACCTTCAATTAACAAGGGAATTGAAGCACTAGTTGTAATTCCAGCTTTTAAAAAATCATTTGTTACAAATCTTTCAGCAATTAAAGCACTTGTTGCTCTAACCATTCCATTTATTGATGGTTCTTCACTATCAACGCAAGATATACAAACAGCAGCAACTTCATCTTCACAAGATTTTAATAAATCTTCAATAGTAAGTTTATTTAAAATCTCTTCTATTTTTGCACTTATATCTTTGTGTAATTCAAAAATAATACTAAAAGCTTTTTTATTTATTCGTACATTTTTTATATCTTTTATTTTTTCAAAATAGTTTTTTAAGATATTCTCATCTATAAATTCATCTTTTAATAAAAAATATTTATATCTAACTCTTAAATTAGTTTGATGTACTTTAATAAATTTATTATTCATAATTAATGTTCTTGATTAGCTTGCATTTGAGCTTTTGCATCTTCATATCTCTCTTTTAGCTCTTCAATTCCAGCACTAAAAAGTTCACTTCCTTTTCCAAAAGCTTTAAAAAGACCCTCTTGAGCATTTTTGTTTGTAAGAAAATATGTTAATGCAGCACCCAATAATGCACCTTTTATAAAGTCTCCATTACTAAAAGTACTTTGAGGAGTATTTACTTGTTGAGGATTTTGCAAAGGATTGAAGTTTTGATTAATATAAGGATTTTGGTTTATATTAACACCATTTTGAAGATTTTTTGGTCTGCTATTTTCAATATTTATATCATATTGATTTGTTTGATTTTCATTATTCATAATCAATTTCCTCAACAGGACAATTTTCATTTGTTAAATATTTTTGGTCAAGTTTTTCTTCAATAACTTCAATTGCATAAATTCCCATCATTCCAATACTTGCAGCAGTAAGAGCTTTGAATAATCCACCTTTTTGACCTAAATAATTTGCAGTTGCGATTGCACTCCCAGTTGCGATTGCACCTTGAGAAATTCTTTTAATAGTGTCTTTTATTGCATCTTTTTTTGTAATTTGTCTGCTTTGAGCTTTTTTATAATTAATCGCGCCACTTATAACAGCACTAGCAATTGCTCCACTTATTACATGTCCTAAAACATTTCTTGGAGCGCCCGTATCAATAACTATCTCTTTCATTCTTCTTCCTTGTTTTTTGACTCTACTTTTTCTTCTGTTGATTTTTTCATAGGACAAATAGAACCTTTTAATTCATCTAAATTTTCTTTTGTTTTTTCTAAAGTTGTATTTGCAAAATCTTTCGATTTTTCAAATAGTTTTGAAGTTTTTTCTTTTAAATTATCTCTATTTTTAAAAGCAATAACAGCACCAGCACCAACAGCTAATCCTAATATAAATGGTAAAGCCATTTTTTACTCCTCTTCTTTAATATTTTTTTTTGAAAGGTAATTATTTAAAAGTGCAATTGTGGCAGCTCCTAAAACAGCTCCACTAACCATGGATAAATTTAATTTAGAAAAAATAGTTGAAATTGAATTTTCATCAATATTCCCACTCATAATATCATCTAAAATAACTTGATACTCGCCTAATTTTTCCATGATATTTTCTTGATTAATATTTGTATTATTGCCATTAGTATAATAATTTAACACACAGTTTCTAAATGCTGGCAAATGATTATTAAATGAAGCTGCTTGAAGTCTATAAAGAGTATCTTTTATATCATTTTCAATAGTAAACTCAAGTAAATTATTATACATAGCAATATTTGCTATTTCTGCTGCAACTCCCATTTCACAACACTCAATTAAAGTATTCGGGATTTCTATTTTTGAAGCCCAATTATTTAGAGGAACTTCAACACCATATTTTTCCATTAATTTTATAAGTGCAGCATAATGAACAGCTTCTGCTTCTTTTATATTTACAAAAGGTTGAACTAATCCAAACTTTTCAATTATTTTTGTGTAAGTTTCATAGGCTTTAAATTCATCATAAACGGCAATTCTTAAAATTTGAGAAGTTATGGGAATTTGACTATTTACATCTACTCTTGCTGATATTAATAGTGCTTCATCAATATTTGTTTCCAATTAAATAACCTCCTTTGCAAGTTCATTTATTAATATAGACAACTCATCTACATTTTCGTTTTTAACTAAGTCTTCCCAATGTTTTGGTTTAAATATAGTTGGTTCATAAATAATCGTAACAGATGCAATAATTTTATTTATTTTAATACTAATTATTCCATCTATTTTATTTGGTAAATTTTCAATATCACGGATAGTTATATTTCCACCTGAATCTTTTATTTTTGGATTTACTCGAACCCTTAATCTTCCAGGTGTATGGGCAATAATTGAAAAAAAACTAGCAATTTTAATAATATCTTGTGTACAAATCAAAATAATCCTTTCATTAATAGCATTCTTTCTTTTTAAAAGTTAATCTAAACTTATTATAAACTTAAAATCATTATCACTTAGGATTTTGACAATCTTCGCAAGTTCCATATATAGTCATAACGTGTTCTTTTAATATGAAGTTGTTTTTTTCGGCAATTTTGATTTGATTTAATTCAATAAAATCATCTGCAAATTCAATAATTTTTCCGCAAGATGTACAAATAAGATGATCGTGATGTTTTGAAAGATTTAATTCATATCTTACAATGCCATCACCAATGTCTAATAAATGAACTAGTTTCATATCATTAAAAAATTTCATGGCTCTATAAACTGTAGCTATTCCTATAGAAACATTATAATTTGTTTTGATTTTATTTGAAATTTCTTCTGCTGTTAGATGTTCTTTTGAAAAATATAGAACTTTTAAAATATAATCCTTTTGGATAGAGTTCTTCAAACCTATTTTTGATACATTCTTTTTGAAATTCTTTAAAAAAATATCAAATGCTATTTCATTACTATTCTCCATTACATAAACCCTTTTATAAAGATAAAGATAATACTTAATGAAAGAGTAAAACCATATAATTTCCATAGATTGCTATGAATCTTTAAATTCTTTTTGTAAAGTAATGAATTTGTAATGTTTTCTTGATTTTCTAACTCTTTCAAAATAAATCCTTTTTGTAAAGCCAAATCTTAGCATTAATTATCTTAAAGAATATTGATTGTAATTATCATTTTGTATAAAAGTAATTAAAATCCTATTTTCTACAATATTAATAACGATTATCAGTTTTATAAAAGATTAAGTTTCACTTTGTTAACATTCGATTAATATTTTGTTTACAAGAGGTTAAATTTGAGTAAACAAAGTAAACCATATTAGGTATTAAAAGTGAAAGAAAATAAAGATAAACAAATAGACTCGAAAGAGATTTTTGATAAAGAAAAAAGTGTTGAGATTAAACACGATGGGCAATCTTATTTTCTGAAAATCACAAAAGCGAATAAGTTAATACTTACAAAATAAAAATAATCTAGCCAGCAATAGTAAAGTTCTCCTACAAATAGCCAGCCAATTTTAAACATAAAATTAAAGTCAAGTAATAAAAATTACTTTATTGAGCTGGTGTTAAATAAATTAAATTAGTTTATTTGAGAATCATAATGATTTTCTTGGAGGAAAAGAAATTGAACAAATATATCACAAGTAAAAAACATAAAACTACAAATTATTTAGGTGCATCAGTTGTAACAGCAACTATTTTATTAACAGCTCCTGTTATGTTAAATGCAGAATCTACTATTTTACCAAGTGTTGAAGTAGAAACAGACAAAACTATTGATTACTCTCAAAACTATAAAGTTGATAAATCATCTTCATCAAAAGTTACTCAAGATTTAGTAGATACTCCTCAAACTATCTCTGTAATTACAAAAAAAGTAATGGAAGAACAACAAGCAACAACTTTAGTTGAAGCTCTTAGAAATACTCCTGGTATTACATTAAATCTTGGTGAAAATGGAAATACAAATGCTAAAGATAATATAAATATGAGAGGTTTTGACGCTCAAGGAAGTATCTTTAAAGATGGAATTAGAGATTTAGCAAATTCAAGTAAAGATACATTTAACACAGAAGCTGTTGAAGTTACAAAAGGTGGAGTTGGAGCTGATAATGGAAGAGGTGTTTCATCTGGATATATAAATCAAGTTACAAAATCAGCTACAAATAAAGATGAAGTTGCTGGAACTGTTGGTTATAGTACAGCAAAAAATGCAAGGTTAACAGCTGATTTAAATAAAAAATTAAATGAAACAACAGGTGTTAGATTAAATGTAATGAAACAAGATGGCGAGGTAGCAGGTCGTGATGAAGTTGAAATTGATAGAACAGGAATTGCTGGATCTATTGGTTTTGGAATAGGAACAGCTACAAGAACAACTATTAATTATGAACATACAGAACAAGATGATGTTCCAGATGGAGGAATTCCAACAGTAGGTTTAAATGGTGGTGCAGCAAAAGCTGATACTTCTAAATTTTATGGAAGTTCTGATGATTTTGAAGAAGCAAAAAGTGATACATTTACTCTAAAATTTGAACAAGATATATCAGATAATACAATATTTACAAATACTTCAAGATATTCAAAAACAAATCAAGAAATGTTATTAACATCTCCATTTAATTTTTCAACAACAGCTTCTACCGTTGATAGAAGAATGCATGCAAGATGGCAAGAAAATGAAATACTAACAAATCAATCTAATTTTACAACAGAATTAAAAACTGGTATGTTATTGCATAAAATTAGTACAGGTATAGAATTAACAAAAGAAAATCAACTTACAAAAAATTATACAGCTCAAAATGCTCAAATTACAAGTTTATATAACCCAACAAATATTTCGTGGGATGCTTTAACATTCTCTGGTCAAAAAAGTGATGGGGAAACTACAACTGTTGGAGCTTATTTATTTGATTCAATAAATATTGGAGAAAAATTTATTTTTACAGGTGGAGGAAGATTTGACAAATATGACACAGCTAATGATATGGTTTCAGCTACTTTAGTTCCCTCAACAATAGAAGATAAAGGACATCTAAATAGTTATAAAGCAGGATTAGTTTATAAGCCACTTGATAATGGAAGTGTATATGTTTCAAGAGCTACTACACAATTAGCACCAGGTGGAGCTAACTTTACTTTAAGTTCAACAGTTACAAATGCAAATAATCCAGATATGGAACCACAAAAATCAACAACTGATGAAATTGGTACAAAATGGGATTTATTGGATAATAAATTATCTTTAACAACTGCTGTTTATAAAACGGTTGTTGAAAATGAAACTATGACTGAATCAGATGGAAGTACTTCTCAAAATGGAGAAAAAGAGGTTGAAGGTATAGAAGTTGGTGCTGTAGGTGAAATTACTGATAAATGGAGTGTAAGTACAGGTCTTGCAAAAATGAATACAGAATATACAAATTCTACATCAACAAATGAAGGTTTGAGTTTAAGATTTTCACCAGAGCATACAGCAACACTTTGGTCAACATATAAATTTACTCCAATATTTAATCTAGGAGTAGGGGCAAGATATGTAGGAACACAAACTGTTACAACAAGTACAACTTCAACTGCTCCAATTAGTAAAATTGAGGAATATACAGTTTATGATGCAATGGCTTCTTATAAATTTAATAAAAATTTAACATATCAGTTAAATGTTTATAATTTAACTGATGAAGAGTATGTATCAAATATGAATAATGCTGGAAGAAGATATACACCAGGTTCTACAAGAAGTGGATTACTTTCACTTGCATATAAATTTTAGTTAATTCAATCCGAAAGGATTGAATTATTATTTTATAAATTAAAGTTTTGTTTGATTTATAAAATAATAAAAGGGAAAAAAAATGATTTTACATATTCCAAATGTTCTTTCTCAAGAACAAATTATAGAGTGTAGGGAATTATTAGCAAAAGCAGATTGGATAGATGGAAAACTAACAGCTGGAACTCAAGCTATTAATGTAAAAAGTAATCTACAGCTTGATGAAAATAGTGAATTATTAAGATATTTAAGAGCTTTGATAACTCAAGCTTTAAGAACAAATCCTTTATTTATAAGTGCAGCCTTACCAAATCATATAATTTCACCTTTTGTAAATAGATATGAAAATGGTGGCGCTTATGGGAATCATGTGGATAATTCTATTTTATATGATGCAATAGTTGGAAAAAATTTTAGAACAGATGTCTCGTGTTCACTATTTTTTACAGACCCTGATGAATATGAGGGTGGTGAAATGGTGATTGAAGATACCTTTGGAACTCACGAAATAAAACTTCCAGCAGGGGATTTAATACTTTATCCTTCAACTTCTTTACACAGAGTTGAACCAGTTACAAGCGGTGTGCGAATGGTGAGTTTCATGTGGGTTCAAAGTATGATTAGAAGTGCTTGGAAAAGAAGTATATTATTTGAACTTGATAATACAATTCAAAGTATTAGAGCAAAATATGGTGAAACTAGTGAAGCTGTAAATTTATCAATTCATTATCATAAACTTATTCAAGAGTGGGCTGAACTTTGAAAGAGAAGCTAGATTTTATTCCAAATGATTTAGTATCTTTAAAAGATTATGAAAAATACGCAAAAGAGAGAATGGATTTAAACTCAATATCATATGTTTGTAGTGGTGCAGGGGATGAAATAACATATAAAAGAAATGAAAAAGCCTTTGAAAATCTATTTTTAGAAACAAATACTTTAGAGGATTTAAAAGGAGCAAATACAAAAATAGAACTATTTGGACAAAGTTATGAAAGTCCAATTTTTCTAGCTCCTGTTGCTTATCAAAAACTTGTGGATGAGAGTGGTGAAATAGCAACTGCCCAAGCTGCAAATGCCATGAATAGTTGTATGTGTGTTAGCTCATTTTCTAGTTGTACTTTAGAAGATATAACTTCTTATACAAATTCACCCCTTTGGTTTCAACTCTATATTCAAGCTGATATGCAAGTAAATCTTGAATTAATAAATAAAGCTGAAAAGTTGGGATTTAAAGCTTTAGTTATAACTATTGATGCTCCAATTTCAGGGCTTAGAAATAGTGAACAACGAGCTGGATTTTGTTTACCAAATGGAATAAGTGCAATAAATATTAAAAATATAAATCCAATACAAACAACAAATAATTTTGAAAATATTTTTGATATTACTCCAATTCTGCCAACTTGGAAAGATATAGAATTTATCAAACAAAATACAAATCTACCAGTGATTTTAAAAGGAATCACAACAGTATCTTATGCCAAAAGAGCAATTGAATTGGGAATTGATGGAATTATTGTATCAAATCATGGTGGAAGAACCATTGATACAATGCCAGCAAGTATTGAACTTTTACCAAAAATCGCAAAAGCTGTAAATGGGAAAATCCCCATTTTATTTGATGGTGGAATTAGAAGAGGAGCAGATATTATAAAAGCTATAGCATTGGGTGCAAGTGCTGTTATGATAGGCCGTCCTATTATGTATGGACTAGCTACTGCTGGGGCTTTGGGAGTTGCTCATACTCTAAAAATATTAAAAGAAGAACTTGAAGTTTCTATGATTTTTACAGGTTGTAGAAGTATCGAAGAGATAAAAAACTTGGAAATTATTAATAATAGTTATCAGTTTGGTTAAAAAATCGTTAAAACAAATAATATAAAATTCACATATAAAAAAGGAGTTAGGTTTGAAAAAATTAATATATTCAATTTTATTTTTATCATTAGCTGTATTAAATGCAAATGCCCATGGTATTTGGCTTGAGTTTGATGAAAAAAAAGATGAGGCTAAATTATATTTTGGTGAATGGGAAAATGGTAAGGCAGAAAGTGGTGAAAAACTACAAAAAATAAAAGCAGATAATTTTTACCCAAAAGAGTTAGTAAAAGAAGTTGTTAGAAATGATGGTTATATCTCTTTTTCTTTAATAAAAAAAGATGATTTTGCAGTAGTGGAATCAGCAGAACCTCGAAAAGCTAGAGATTCTGAAATGATTATCAGAAAAATTTCTTATGCAAAAACTGGAAGAGTAAATACAAATTCAATTATAAATTTTGACATTATTCCTATTAAAGAAAATAGTAACAGTTTTAAATTACTTTACAATAATGAGCCTATGGTAAAAACAGAAGTTACAGTAATTTCTCCTACAAAATGGGAAAAGACTTTCAGAACAAATGATAAAGGTGAGTTTACTATTCATACTCCTTGGATTGGAAAATATCTAATTGAAGTTAGTTTTGAAGATGTAACAAAAGGTGAGATTGATGGAAAATCTTTTGATAAAACAGTACATTCTCTTTCATATATGATAGAGGTAAATCAAGGTTTACCTTGGGAAACAAAAAAATAAAGAAGTGAAATATGCATAAAACAATATGGTTTAAAATACATTGGATTTTAGGAATAACAGCAGGTTTGATTTTACTGGTTGTTGGAGTAACTGGGGCTATAATGTCTTTTGAAAAAGAGATTTTAAAAGCTATAAATAAAAATAGTTATGTGGTTAGTATTTCTGATGAACAATCAAAACTAACAACGAAAGAGTTATTAGAAAAGTTTCAAGCACAAATGCCTGATGCTAAAATAAATAGTATCTCTTTTTCAAGTGATGCAAGTGCTTCAACAATAGTAAATATTGCAGGAAAAGGTGAAAGCAAAGAAGCCCGAAGAGGTAAAGATTATTTTATTAATCCTTACACAGCAGAAATTTTACCTGATATAAAAGGAAAAGAGTTTTTTGGTTTTATTTTAAGATTACATAGATGGTTGGCTTTACCAGAAGATGTAAGAGAAGTTGGAAAACAAACAGTTGCAATTAGTACTATTTCTTTGATTATTTTAATAATTAGTGCAATAGTGATTTATTGGGGAAGAATAAAACATGCATTTTTCAAAAGTTTTACATTTAAATTTAAACATAAAGGTAGAGCATTTTTATCAACAATGCACAGTGCTGTTGGGATGTGGGTTATTCCTTTTTATCTATTATCTGCATTAACTGGACTTTCATGGTCTTATGCTTGGTACAACGATATGCTTTATAAAATAGCTAGCGTTGAAAAACCTCAAAGAATGCAACAACCTCAAAGTCAAAAACCAGAAACTGAAATAGTTCAACGGGAAAAAATAGTTGATGGAGAAATGAAAGAAGGGCAAAAGCAAATAGCTGGAAATATGGAGTTAAAAGAGCCTAAAAAATCTAAGTTTGATGAATACCAAAAAGCTGTAGAGATGTTTAATATTTTTGTTCAAAGGGATTATTCAAAAGTTACATTAAGATTTCCTCAAAAAGGAAGTGTGTATAGTTTTAGTTATTTAGATATTGAGCCTGACCATTATAGAGCCACAAATAGTTTAGAGTTAGATGTAAATTCTTGGCAATTATTAAAACATGAAAGATACAATGACAAACCATTAAATGAGCAACTAATGAAAAGTATTTTACCACTTCATACGGGAGAATATTTTGGAATTATTGGGCAAATAGGTATGTTTTTAGCTTCATCTTTAATGGCACTTTTTACAATTACAGGAGTTATGTTATATTTAAATAGACATAAAAAGAAAAAAAACAAAGAGATAAAAGAGTAGTTTAAAACTACTCTTTTTTTAATTATTTTCAATATATCTTTGTCTAGAGCTATCTTTTATTTTTGCTACTTCAACCAAAATAAATCCATCAATACAATCACCAAAATCATTA
>Ga0074195_1004288_pt1 | contig 11898 bp, 11 predicted proteins | sample EPASupsiteHSE623_FD_64525 | JGI IMG/M metagenome (GOLD analysis project Ga0074195, IMG submission 64525) | Bioremediated contaminated groundwater from EPA Superfund site, New Mexico - Sample HSE6-23 | ecosystem: Environmental > Aquatic > Deep subsurface > Groundwater > Contaminated ...
TAAACCTCTCCATGATGCCAAAGTGGGTTTTTGATGCGGGAATTTCCTGTCATACGGAATGTTTGACCTGGGGAAATCGGGGGACTATAAAAAACGTTTCCTTAAATCCGGCGCTATATTTAATGGAAACCTAACACAAGTGAACCCCCTTGACCCGGCCAAGATTGCCGAACACGTTAGGTATTCCTGGTACGCGGACAAGACTACCGACAGGCACCCGTGGGAGGGTGAGACGGTACCCGAGTATGGTAAACAAGGCGCCTACACCTGGCTGAAAGCCCCCCGGTATGACGGTAAACCCATGGAAGTGGGACCGTTGGCCCGGCAGTTGGTGAACCAGGAAACAGGTTTTATGGGTTTGGTGAGTAAAATCGGGGCCTGGCCTTCAGTGGTTGCCCGTCATGCCGCCAGAGCGTATGAGTGTAAACTGGTAGCCGATGCTATGCCAAAATGGCTTATGGAACTAAAACCCGGTCAGCCTGTCTGCAACGAGAAACCTGTACCGCAAAGCGGCAAAGGTATGGGTCTGGTAGAAGCTGCCCGCGGCGCCCTTGGACACTTTATTGAGATTGAACAGGGCAGGACAAAGAACTACCAGTGTGTTGTCCCTACCACCTGGAATTGTTCCCCAAAAGATGACCGGGGAGTGCGGGGACCGGTCGAACAGGCGCTTATCGGGGCTCCCGTGCCGGATCCTGAAAACCCTATCAATATTGTGCGGATAGTGCGGTCTTTTGACCCCTGTATTGCCTGTGCTGTTCATTTAATCCATCCCCAAACCAATGAAATTTTGAAATTCAGGGTTATTTAAATTATGATTGCCAAAAAAAAAAGATAAAGATTCTTGTCCTGGGGGTTGGCAATGACCTGCTTACAGATGAAGGAGTAGGGGTTCATGTTGTCCGGGAATTAATTAAGGAACCGCTGCCGGCGAATGTAACGGTTTACAACGGAGGGGTTTCCGGTATCGACTTACTTGATTTGATTCAGAACCATAACAAGGCGCTAATTATCGATGCCATAGACGCCGGGGCCCAACCGGGAGCGGTTTTCAGGTTTCAACCCGCGGAAATTGAATGCCTGTTAGGGGAGCATAAAACATCCCTGCATCAGGTTGACCTCTTTGATACCATAAAAATCGCCCGATTTACGGGCAAGTGCCCGCAAATTGTTATTATCGGTATTCAACCATTTCAAATTACCTGGGGTTTGTCATTAACCCCTGAGATGTTGGAAAAACTTCCCGGTATCTTAGCTTTAGTCAAAGACGAAATTGAAGCCATGAGCTTATTACCTGCGGAGGAAGGGAGTGAAGGAAGTGGGTATTAAACGGAGATGTTTTCTGAAATTTAGCGGACTGGCTTTTGCCAGTACCGCAGCAAACTGCTTTTTTGGCTTGCGACCGGGCTTTGCCGCCGAGGGCAGAACCCCCTGGCGGAACAAAGCAATGCTTAACGATACGGCAAAATGCATCGGTTGCCTAAGCTGTGCAACGGCTTGTAAAAAGGCTAACAGTTTACCTGACCCTTATAAGTATTCTCTGGAAACCGATGCAGAAACGTGGACTACTGTAAAATTTAAAAAAGCCGCCGATAACAGGGTTTTGAACGTTAAAATGCAGTGCATGCATTGTACCACTCCCAGCTGCGCGGGTATCTGCCCGACAGGGGCTGCCCGAGTAACAGAGGGGGGCGTGGTGGTAATTGACCAGGAAGTCTGCATTGGCTGCAAAAATTGTGTAGTGGCATGTCCTTTCAATGTGCCCGGGTTTTCGGAGGAAACAGGAACGGCCCGGAAGTGCATATTCTGCAAGGGGAGGCTTGAGAAGGGACTTATTCCTGCTTGTGCCGAAGCCTGCCCGGTGGGGGCTATCGAGTATGGCGACCGGTCTGAACTGCTGGCCAAGGCGGCCAAGAGGGTAGGCGAACTGGTACAGGAGGGATATAACAACGCACAGGTCTATGGTATTCAGCAATTAGATGGGCTCAAGGTCCTTTATGTGCTGCCCGAGGCGCCGGAAATCCTGGGTTTACCCCATTCCCCTAAATTAGCAAACGGAGATGCGGTTTTGAAATGGGCGATGGGCATCCTGGCCGCCGGGTTTGTTGCCATGGCTCCGCTCAGGGAGATTTTCCGGGAACCGTGTAAATCGCCCGGTGTAGCCAAAATACAGAGAGGAGAGGGGAAGTCATATGACATTTAAGGTTGTTTGGGAATTTCCTGTTGCTCTTTATCTCTTCCTGGGCGGTATGACTTCCGCTGCTTACTATATAGGAGTATTAGCCGAATTATTCAGCAGGGGTAAATACAGGAACCTGGCCAGGGTTAGTTCCTACGTGGTTTTTGTTCCTATTATCATAGGTTTGTTAATGCTGCTGGCAGACCTTGGGCGCCCATCGTATTTTTGGCACCTGATGTTTCAGCTTGAGCCGTCCGGCCACTTGGTCCTGCAAAAAGGGTCAGTCATGTCCGTGGGAGTATGGCTGTTAGTCGTTTATATTGCAGTTTGCGGTGTAGTATACCCGGCCTTCTGGCTGGCTGAAGAGAAAATCGGGAACAGGCTGCCTATTATAAAGTCGTTAAAAGGTAAAGATTCTTTGAGAAAGAAAATTGGTTATATAGGACTGGTTCCGGCTTTTCTGGTCAGTATCTATACAGGGGTCCTGCTGGCTGCTACTTCCGGCGCGCTTTGGAGTTCGACACCGTTTCTCCCTATCCTCTTTGTGGCCTCTGCAGGTTCCGCCGGGGTTGCCGCGATTGTGCTTGCCCTGGCTCTGCAAAAAGAAACAAAAATTGAGGCTTTTAAGAAGTTAGTCAGCACAGACCTGGTTTTTATCTATCTGGAATTTTTAGCAGTGCTTGTCCTGTTAGTGACCTTATTCTTTGCCGGTGAAGCGTTGGAAGCAATAAAAAGGATTTTGATAGGTAATTTTGCCGTTCTCTTTTGGGTAGGTTTCTTTTTGGTGGGCATTATTTTGCCTTATCTGATGGATGAATACCATCTGAAACACCAACGGGGCGAAGGAAAAGGACTTCCCGTGGCAGCAGCGATCTTGGGTCTGTCTGGTGGGCTCTTCTTACGCTATCTAGTTTTAATGGCTGGTTACATCAGGTAGCTGCACGTTGGCTGACAGCCCCTATTGAACAAAAAAATGTCGCTAAAAATAATTGGTAAAAAAAATGTCAGTTTATGAAAAGGAATTTGACTGAAAATGTCAAAGTAATAAATATAGGAGCTAATAATTTTTTAAAAAGTTAAACACATATCCGGATACCGGGGACATACAATTTTATTGACAGGTGATACCTGTCTATTGTCGCTTTCCGGGAAGAACTACGTAAGTAGTAAAAGCCACTGTAGTGGGTTTTCTCACAATTGAAAAAGGGCTAGCCTTTAAGGCATCATCCTTTTTGTCTTTTTTATGTTGAAGGGGGTGGTTCATAGGAAACGGCAGGAATGATTTATGGGGCCAAAATCTAGTTTTATGTATTCTTTAGAAGGGGGAGAGGTGAACATGAACTTATCGAGAAGGAATTTTCTCAAATTGTCTGGGGTAACAAGCCTGGGTGTTATTCTTGGAGATCAGCTATTTGATTTAACTCCAGTTATGGCCCAGGTCAAGAGCTTCAAAATCAAGACGGCTAAAGCTACACCGACTATTTGTCCGTATTGCAGTTGTGGTTGCGGTTTGTTAGCTTACGTTGAGAACGGTAACCTGATCAATATGGAAGGCGATCCGGACAACCCGGTCAACCAGGGTTCATTGTGCAGCAAGGGTGCATCGATTTACCAGCTTTATGTTAGTGACACGCGCTTGACCAAACCTTTGTATAGGGCGCCGGGAGCCACCGAATGGGAGGAAAAAGACTGGGATTGGATGCTTGACAAGATAGTGGAAAAGGCTAAAGAAACCCGGGATAAGAACTTCACTGTCAAGCAGACTATTGATGACCCCAAAACCGGGGAAAAAATCGAGCTTACCGTCAACAGGACTGATGCCATTGCCTCCCTGGGAGGCGCTGGTCTAGACAACGAAGAATGCTATATCCTGCATAAGTTAATGAGGAGCCTGGGAGTTGTCTATCTTGAGCACCAGGCCCGTATCTGACACTCGTCCACGGTCGCCGGTCTGGGGCCATCATTTGGACGAGGAGCTATGACAAACAGTTGGACTGATCTACAAAATACTGATTGCGCGTTGATTTTGGGCGGAAACCCCGCTGAGAACCACCCGATGTCATTCAAGTGGCTGACTCAAGCCAGAGAAAAACGGGGAGCCAAGATTATCCATATCGACCCCCGGTTTACCAGGACTTCCGCTAAGGCTGATATTTACGCCAGGCTGAGGCCGGGTACGGATATTGCCTTTATGGGCGGGATGTTTAATTATATCCTGCAGAATAACCTGTACAACAAGGACTATGTTATGAATTATACCAATGCTGCAGTTGTAGTTGTACCGGAGTACAAGTTTGAAGACGGGTTATTCAGCGGTTATGACCCTGCCAAGCGTAAGTATAGTAATGATTCCTGGAAGTACCAGAAAGACGCCAGCGAAAAAACCGTCACTGACCCGACCCTGCAGAACCCCTTATGTGTTCTGAATATCATGAAAAAGCACTATTCCCGCTATGATGTCGATACCGTCTGCAAGGTTACAGGGATGGCCAAAGAGGATTTCTTAAATATCGCTAAGACCTATGCCGCTACCGCAGCCAAGGATAAATCAGGCGTAATTATGTACGCCATGGGCTGCACCCAGCATACCGTCGGTTCCCAGAACGTGCGTTGCGATGCTATGATGCAGCTCCTGCTAGGGAATGTGGGCGTCCCCGGAGGCGGGGTAGCCGCCATGCGTGGAGAAAGCAACGTTCAGGGTTCAACCGACTACGCTTTGCTTTTCCACCTTATACCTGGCTATCTCAACTGTCCCAAAACCATTCCCGGAAATGCGTCTTTAGCAGCTTATAACGAAACTGAAACAGTTAAGACCAGTTACTGGGTCAACAAGCCAAAGTTTTTGGTTAGTTACCTGAAGGCCATGTGGGGACCTAAAGCCACTGCGGAGAACGAATTTGCTTACCAATACCTGCCAAAATATGACGCTACCAAGAATTACTCCTTCATGGCGCTGTTCGAAGCTTTGGCGAAAGGTGTCATCAAAGGTATGTTTGCCTTTGGTCAGAACCCTGTAGTAGGCGGTCCGAATACCAATGTAGAAGCAAAGGCCCTGGAGAATCTCGAATGGCTGGTTGCGGTCGATCTGTTTGAGACAGAGACTTCAGTCTTCTGGAAGAGACCGGATGTTGATCCCAAGACCATAAACACGGAAGTATTCTTCCTCCCCGCCTGCGGTTCATATGAGAAACAGGGCTCGATTTCCACCAGCGGCCGGATGGCTCAATGGCGGTGGAAAGCGGTTGAACCACTCGGCAAATCAGAGGCCGACCTGGAAATTATCCACCAGTTAGCTGTCAAATTGAAGGCGGCTTACGCCAAGAGCACCAAACCTGAAGATGCCCCGATCCGTGACCTGTTCTGGAATTACGGTACAGATCCACATGAATGCGACATCGATAAGGTTGCTAAAGAGATCAACGGTTATGATACCAATACCGGCAAGCAGGTGGCTAGCTTTGGCAAGCTGATGGACGATGGTTCGACCTGCTCGGGGAACTGGATTTATTCCGGAAGTTACCCCGAGGAAGGCAAGAACCTGCTGCAGCGGCGTGATAACAAGGACACCAAAGGGAACATCGGTATTTATGCCAACTGGTCTTGGGCCTGGCCGGTCAACCGCCGGATTATTTACAACCGGGCTTCTGCCGATCCGATGGGCAACCCGTGGTCCAAAGACAAAGCCGTTATCTGGTGGGTAACTAAAGATTCTGTTACCGGCGAGCCTTTTATAGATCCTGCTACTAGCAAGCCGATGCCAGGTAAATGGGTTGGCTATGACGTTCCCGACTTTAAGCCAACCGTGGCTCCTGACGCCGTAGACGGTGTTTTCACCGGCAACCGCCCCTTCATCATGCGTGCGGACGGATTAGGCGGGTTGTTTGCCAATATGAACGAGGGCCCGCTGCCTGAACACTATGAGCCGTGGGATACCCCGCTGGCCAAAAACCCATTCTCCAGCAAACTGCTGAACCCGGTAGTCAAAGTTTGGCGGAAGGAGCAACAAGGGACTCCGGATAAGTATCCGATTGTTGCGACCACGTACAGGGTTTGCGAACACTGGCAGGCCGGCATCATGACCCGGAATACCCCGTGGCTGGCCGAACTCTTCCCCACCATGTTTATTGAAATAGGCGAAGATTTGGCTAGTGAAAAGGGTATTAAGAACAGTGACAAGGTCATTGTGGACTCAGCCAGAGGTTCAATCGAGTGCTATGCCATGGTTACCAAGCGGTTTAAGGCCTATGAAATCGACGGGAAGGCTGTTCATGTAATAGGTATGCCCTGGCATTACGGTTATCAGGGAATCGCTAAAGGAGCAATAGCCAACTATCTAACACCGCATATCGGTGACGGTAATACGATGATCCCTGAATACAAGGCCTTCTTGGTCGATGTAAGGAGGGGTGGATAATGGCTGAACTGGCAAAATATATTGATGTTACAAAATGTACAGGATGCCGTGGATGCCAGGTAGCCTGCAAACAATGGAACGGATTGCCTGCAGTTCATACCGAGTTTTCCGGCAGTTATGAGAACCCCCCAAAAATGGGCGGCGATACCTGGACAAAAGTACGCTTTTTTGAAACAGAAGACAATGGTAAGGTAAGGTTCCTCTTCCGGAAAGCTCAATGCATGCACTGCACGGAAGCTAGCTGTGCTGCAGTTTGCGCCGCGGGAGCAATTACAAAGGACGATAAAGGTATGGTCGTCCTGGACCAAAACAAGTGTGTCGGCTGCAAAAACTGCGTCTTGGCCTGCCCGTTTGGCGCGGTTGGTTTCTCTGCAGAGACAGGGACCAGCGGAAAATGCCGGATGTGTGTTGACAGGATAGATAACGGCATGGAGCCCGCTTGTGTAACAACCTGCCCTCCTGGGGCAGTGCAGATTGGGGAACGTGAAGAGATCCTGAAACTGGCCAAGGGAAGGGTCGATTTCCTGAAGAGCAATGGCGTGAATGCCCAGATTTACGGGGAAAACGAATTAGGCGGCCTGCATGTTATTTATGTTCTGGATGATAAGCCCGAAGTATACGGCCTGCCCGTAAATCCCCAGGCTGCCACAGCCAATCTGTTTGGAAGCTGGGTCAGTGCCCTGGTTGGAGCCGGAGTTCTGCTTGTTGCGCCCTTCTGGCTGATATTTAAAGACTCGGGCAAAGATGTCAGCGAAACGCCTGATACGGGGGTGAGTAAGAATGCATGAGGTTAATTGGCCGATCATACTTGCAATTTACCTTTTCCTTGCCGGTGTTGGAGTAGCTGCTTTTTACACGGGCATACTGACTAATTTATTCGGCAGTGGGAAGTACCGCAAATTAGCCAAATATGGATCATACATTGGAGTGCCTCTCATCATAATCGGTGCTCTGCTGCTGCTGTTCGACCTTGGCCGTCCTCTCTCTTTCTGGCACTTTCTGCTTGTGTTTAAGCTCAGTTCAACCATGTCCGTTGGTGTATGGTTGCTGTCGGCATTTATCATCTGCGGCGGCCTGAATATGTTAACTTGGCTGGCAGAAGAGGATTTTGCCCGGAATAATTCCTTGCTCGGCGTCTTTAAAGGTAAGGAAGGGCTGCGGAGTTTGACGGGATATCTGGGATTAATCTTTGGTATCTTAACCGCTACTTATACCGGGGTACTGTTAGCCAGCACTTCGGCAGCTCTTTGGAGTAGCACACAGTTTTTGGGCCTGCTGTTCCTGGTTTCCGCTACCTCGACCGGGATGGCTGCTTTGATGCTGGTGCTGGCATGGCGGAAAGAGGATATCGGGATCATTCATAAACTAGCAAAAGCTGATATGATTGTAGTTCTATTCGAAATAATAGTTTTGGCCTTAATGTTCTACGCCCTCTCCGCTACGGTACCCGCAGCAGCTTCTGTCGTTCTCAGCGGCGCCTATGCCGTTTGGTTCTGGGTAGGCATTATCGGCTGTGGACTGGTTCTACCGGTAATAATAGATGTAGCTGCATCCAAAAAAGCTTTCGGTGCGCCGATGCTGGCATCTATTTTGGTTCTGGTAGGCGGTTTCCTGCTCCGGTATGTAATGCTGTACGCAGGGCAAGCCCACTTGTAATTCAATAGAAGTAAGCAATAATAGATAGAGGGTACTTTTCCGCTAACGTTCAAATTGCATTCGGATTTGGAGTCAGGTAAGGAGTGAAAAGCATGTCAAAACAAACCGGTCCGGTAAGTTTACCTCAAGAATTACTAGACTTTTACGATGCACTATTGGATATTCAGCAAAAGTACCTTGCTAAAAGTCGTGAATTGCATGTATTTTCGGCGCCGGAACAATGGGTTTGGGATGAAACAAACCCGCTGGTTGCGAGTATCAAACCGGTGATAGACCCGGTTTTGGCCCGGGAATTATTCAACCAGTTATTAGAATTACTGGCTTGTCACAAGCCTGTATGGGTTGATTCCATTAAAAAACTTGAGGGGATGACAGAAAGAGACTTTTCTGACCTAATAGTTTCTTTTTTGGAGGGTGACAGGAAAAGAGTCAGTGGAATAATTAGCCGGTTGGATATTCAGCCCGAAGTCGCTGAATTTGTGGTTTTCCAAACTTTTAAACCATTTTTGCGGGCATATGCCGAGGCCGCAAGTCTTAACATTGATATAGAAAACTGGCTGGAAAATTTCTGTCCGGTATGTGGCAATAGGGCAAAAATAGCTGTAATCAGGGGTGAGGAGGGCAAACGTTACCTTCGCTGTTCACACTGTGAAACTGAATGGCTGTATAAACTGTTGGCATGTCCCAACTGCGGTAACAATGACCATCAAACCTTGTCCTTTTTATTAATCGAGGAGACCCCGGGTTACCGGCTTGATGTTTGCGAAGTGTGCAAAAGTTATCTTAAAACTATTGATGCAAGGGCAGGCTTTAAGCCAAATATGGATACGTCTGAAATTCAGACTATCTATCTGGATATTATTGCCCATGAAAGAGGATACAGTAATCGGGCTGTAAATGCATAACTTTAATTCATCTAAAACTCCTTGCGGAAAGCAGGGAGTTTTTTTTTCTAGGAACGTGACCGAAGCATAGTTGGTTGTTTGAGGGGAAAAAATAGGGAAAACGGAATCAGGTTTACACCCGTTGCCGGGCTGGTAAACCAGCCGTGACGCAAACAGGGTGGCAGGTATTTGAATATAAAAATTAAACTAAAATACGGAGACGAAGAAATCGCAGCCGTTCTCTCCGGCGGGAGGTTTCTCGGAGAGATCAGACCTAACCCCCTGCCGGAATTGACAGATGCAGGGCAGGAGATAATTAACAGCCTAAGGGTTCCCATAGGGAGCAGGCCCCTGCAAAGCCTCGTTGGAGATGCCCGCAGCGTAGCTATAGTAATCAGTGATCATACGCGCCCGTTGTCTGCCGAGCGGATTTTGCCGCTTCTGATCAGCGAACTGGAAGGAGCGGGGATTAACAGGGATTCTGTTACAGTCATAATTGGGGTGGGGAACCACCGTCCGGTAACGGTGGAGGAGGAAATAAGGTTGTTAGGGCCGGTGTACGGACAGGTAAAGTGTGTCCACAGCAGGGAGTCCGGTTATAAATTGCTGGGAATAACAAAAAGGGGTACTCCCATAGAGGTGGCCGAGCCTGTCGCCAATGCCGGTTTTGTGGCGGCCATCGGGAATATAGAACATCACCAGATGGCCGGGTATACAGGGGGTGTAAAGGCAGTAGCAGTAGGGGCGGCCAGCCCCCGTGCCATCGAAAACAACCACAGGCTGAACAACCTTCAGGACAGCGGCTTTGGCATATTGGAAGGAAACATTGTCCGTCAGGACATGGAGGAATTTGCCCGTATAACAAATCTGAGATTCATTGTCAACGTTATCCTCAATGAATTTCATCGCCTTGTGGCTGTTGTGGCAGGTGACCCGGTAAGCGCCCACCGGGCCGGATGCGCAGTAGCCGACAGGCTATATAGGGTTAGGATAGAAAAGCCCGCCGATATCGTTATTATATCTCCCGGTGGCAGACCAAAGGACGATACGGTTTACCAAGCCCAAAAATCCGTGCAAAATGCCGTGAAGGCGGTTAAAAACGGGGGTATTATAGTTGTAGCGGCCAAATGTGGTGGAGGTTTAGGGGACCCGGTATTTGAAGCGTGGATGAATGAGGCTGTTACGCCCAAGGATCTTGAGGCCAGGAGCGCCCGGGAATTCGCCCTCGGCGGCCATAAAGGCGCCTTGATTGCCAAAGCCGTACAAAGGGCGGAAATATACTGGGTATCCGATATGGAGCCCGCCTGTGTCCGCAGGCTTTTTTTTAAACCATACGCATCCCTGCAGGAAGCCGTTGATGCCGCTCTCAGGCGCAAAGGGGAGAATGCGGGGGTTTTGGTGATGCCGTTTGGTGGGTTAACCGTCCCCTTTAACACTGCTAATCCCGGTGGAGAGTGATAATATTTGGTTAGTCACCTGGTTTTGGCCTTTTGTTTTAGTTGACAGTCCTTTAATGGTATTTTTTTATTAATTGCGCCAAGGTTTGAAGGCCTTGGTGTTTTAATTTCTACAACAAGCTCATTAAAAAAAGCCTAATTAATAGAGCAACTTCTCTCCCTTGTCTGAATATATATTACTAATGGTTAAAAACGGAATAAGGAGGCAAGTAGATTGCATGATGGACAGTTGGGCAAACTCCTGCAGCAGGCCCAGCAGATGCAGGAAAATATCGCTAAGGCCCAAAAAGAACTGAAAAATATGCGAGTTGAGGCTGTCGTTGATGCCGGTTCAATAAAAGTTGTGGCCAACGGCAGGCAGGAAATTCTCGATATCGTTATTGATCCGGGAATTATACACCCGGCCAATGCTAAGGTTATTCAGGAGTACTTGGTTTCAGTTATCAACAAGGCTCTCGACAAGTCCAGGACTCTGGCCAGACAGCAAATGAGCAAGGCAACGGGAGGGCTGAACATCTCTGATATTCCGGGGTTATTTTAACGGTGTATATCACCAATTAATAAAGGAGGTTATGGCTTGGATGATTTGAATGCCCTCATGGGTTCTTTAAATAACAGGGATTTGACTGATAAACTGCTGAGTCTTTTGGACCGGCAGGCAGATCACAAATTAACCCCTCATTTTCTGCTGGGTTTCCTGGGTTTATTTAATCTCCTCAGTATTGTGAGTCTCATCCATGGGAACCTGGGAACAGGCATCAGACCGGTCGCCGATCAAACAGTCGGCGGCGCTTCCCAGGGGTCTGAGATTGCCGACACTCTGACCGGGCTTATGAAATCTCAGAGCGGCGGCCAACCTGAAATTATGAGCCTGCTGGGCAATATGGCCGCCAAGAAAAAAATAAATCCCAGCCTCCTCCTCTCACTCATGAGTTTACTGGGAACCCAATCCTTAGGGTCTGCTTCCCAGCAGAGCGGCCCACCTGTGGATATTCCGGCAGATGAGAATGCGGCGGTATCTGAGGGAAAAAACGACAGAAGTTCCTCTGATAAGCATGGAGTAGAACTGAAATACGATCGTAAAAAATAATCCCGCACCGGCGTCGTATTCATCTAAGGCGCAAAACCACCAACAGTAAGGCAGCAGCGCCCAACTTGACGACTCCTTTACTGAATTCCTAGTGTCCCTACTGGTAATGTTGACCTTGCTTTTTACCGTTTCGCGGGGGAATGGTATAAACGCTCGTGACCAATGCTCCGCTGCGTAGTCCTGCTAATACTCATCCTGTGGATAAAGGTCTGTTCCGC
>Ga0074195_1004289_pt1 | contig 11895 bp, 6 predicted proteins | sample EPASupsiteHSE623_FD_64525 | JGI IMG/M metagenome (GOLD analysis project Ga0074195, IMG submission 64525) | Bioremediated contaminated groundwater from EPA Superfund site, New Mexico - Sample HSE6-23 | ecosystem: Environmental > Aquatic > Deep subsurface > Groundwater > Contaminated ...
CAACAAAAACAATGGACTTCCTTCAGATCAGGTTTCAGCAATCATCCGGGGAGCAAACGATGAACTTTGGGTTGGAACCGATTGCGGACTTAGTCGCATCAAGGATGGGCAAATAGAAACATACAATTCACACAACGGGCTATTATCCAATAATATAACTGCCATTGCTTTGACAAATGAAAACCGCATTTATGCAGGAAGTTCAGATGGTTTTGTTATCACCATCGAGGGAGGGAAAGTATCTGAAATCCATCATGGCTGTTTGGGGAGTGGCAAATCTATCAGTTCAATTGCTGAAGGGAAAGATAAAAAAGTCTATATCGGAACCCTGGGCGATGGACTTTTTAGTTTTAATCCTGAAAATAAGGTAACCGGGCATTTTACAACCTGCGACAGCCTGTCTTCGAATATGGTCACATGTATTCTCCCCAATTCAGAAGGTGACCTTATGGTAGGGACCCAGGGTGAAGGATTGAACCGGCTCCGAAAAAATATTATTCGCACCTATACAAGCAAGGATGGCCTGGCTGAAAATTTCACCAGCTGCATCTTTAAAACTCCAAATAATGAGATACTTATCGGGCATAAAACAGGGGGGATCACTCTTTATAAAGATGGGAAATTCGTTGTAATATCTTCAAATTTCGGCATCAAAGGGTTACCCATCAATTCAATTACCAAGGATGCGTCAAATAAAATATATGTGGCCACCACCGGATCGCTGGTAACATGGGATGGAATGACCAAGACTGTATTAAAATCTCATTCAGCCCTGGATAATACCCTTTTTAAATCCCTGTATATTGATCGTAGTGGTACATTGTGGGCCGGCACCAATGCGGGGATTTACAGGATTCTGGGGAATAATATAAAAACAATAACCACAAAAGAGGGACTATCGGATGGGAGGGTATTTTGTTTCCTTGAAGACCATCAGGGAAGGATACTGGCCGGCACCAGAGCCGGAGGAATCAACGTTATCAATGAGGGTAAAATATCTGTCATTGATACCAAAGATGGACTTGGCAGCAATTTGGTCCTTTGCATGTATGAGGACATTGAGGGCACAATCTGGGTTGGCACAGGAGATAAAGGATTAAACCGGATTGATGGTAAAACAGGAAAAGTCAGCCAACTGGACAGTTTGGCTCCTGACCAACCTGCTATATGCCAGATCCTTGAAGATAATATGAGAAATTTGTGGATCGGAACTGCCTATGGGATTTTTGTGGTAAAAAAGGATGAAATAAATGGTTATGTCAAGGGATTAAACAAGCTTCCCGGAATCATTAATTTCAGAGAGGAGGATGGTTTAAAGGGAGGGTCTGTCGGAGGTGTGTTCCCGGCGGGTTGTGTTACTCCGCTTAACAAACTGTGGTTTTCAACGACCGAAGGCATTGCAGAGATCGACCCACAGGAATATGACTTGCGGACAATTTCACCAGCAGTTACTGTTATATCAGTCAAGGTCAATAAAAAGGAGTTGGAAAAACGTGACACATACAACATCCCCGCCGGAGTAATCTACCTGGAAATCAACTATTCAGCCCCTAGTTTTATTGCTCCAGAAAAATTAATGTTCAGGTATAAACTGGCGGGCTATGATCAGGACTGGACTGAAGCAGGAGATCGAAGATTTGCACTTTATACCAAAGTACCACACGGAGATTATAACTTTATCATTGAAGTAAGGGATTACCGTGGAAATCTAAGTCCATACAAAGCAACTGTCAAGATCCACGTTAATCCCTATTTTTATCAGACATGGTGGTTTCGTTTCCTATGTTTAATATTTATCCTGGGCATCGTCTATGGCATTTTCACATTCCGTATCCGCCAGGTGCGGGATAAAGAACTTGAAATTCTTGTTTTAAAACGAACCGATGAGATAAGGAAACTCAATGAAAGCCTGGAACAACAGGTTACGGAACGAACTGCCCAACTTACTGCAACCAATACAGAACTGGAGGCCTTTTCCTATTCTGTTTCACATGATCTGAAAGCACCGGTCAGGAGAATCGAAGGACTGATCCAGGCGCTGATTGAGGATTATGAACCCCAACTGGATAAGAATGCATTGGACTTTCTTAATAAAATCAACGAATCAGTTGTTTCAATGAATATCCTGATTGAGGAACTGCTCAAATTATCAAGAATTGCCCGGCAGGAGATTGAGAAAACGGATGTCGACCTTGCAATTATTGCCATGGAAATAGGCGAAAAACTAAGGCGAACAAACCCGGACAGGATGGTGGAACTGAAAATCCAGCAGCATATGATCGTGAAAGCGGATGCCAGACTGGTTCAGATTGCGCTGCAAAATCTGTTCGAAAACGCCTGGAAATATACGGGTAAGCTGACCAAAGCTAAAATTGAATTCGGCATGACTGTAAAAAATGAAAAAGAGACACTTTTCATCAGGGACAATGGCGTTGGATTTGATATGGGGCAATATGGTAAATTATTCACTCCTTTTCAGCGGTTGCACAGCGAAGATCAGTTTATCGGAACGGGACTCGGACTTGCCACGGTGAAAAGGATTATACTGAAGCATGGAGGCTGGATTTGTGCGGAAAGTGAACCAGGTAATGGTGCAACTTTCTATTTTACACTGTCCTGATTATCTTTTCGTTGATTGCGATAAAAACAAAAACCTATGACGAAATTAAACTTATTGCTCGTTGAGGATAATGACACAGATGCATTGCTCCTCGTAAGGCAGTTAAGGAAAGAGGGTTTCGAGGTGGATCATCTTCAGGTTAAAACACGTGAGGAAATGGAATCAGCCTTTGACAGGGGAGGATGGGATATTGTAATTTCGGATTACTCTTTACCCGGATTTGGTGGCGGAGAGGCGCTTGAATTGTTCAAATCGAAAAAAACCGACATTCCGTTCATCCTGGTTTCAGGAACAGTTGGGGAAGACATCGCTGTGACAATAATGAAAGGTGGCGCCAATGATTACCTGATGAAAACCCATCTGAACCGCCTCGGACCAGCGGTAAAAAGGGAATTGGCTGAAACAGTCATGAAGCGTGAAAAAAAACGGATCGAATCGGTACTTTCACAAACAGAGAGGCGATTTCAGCGCCTTATCCAGGATCTTGTGGTTATGGTCTGGCTGTCAAATATAGATATGACCAGGTTTTATATTGTGAACGCAGCATTTGAAAAAATATTCGGATTTTCTGCTGGTGATAATAATGTAAATCCGCAGCATTGGATCGGACAGGTAGTGGAGGAGGATAAACAGATTCTTAAAAATTTCCAGGAGGATCTGCCTTCACGTGGCATGCATTCATGCGAATACCGGATCAGGCAAAAGGATGAATCAATCCGCTGGGTTTATGACCAGCGGTACATTGTGCATGGAGAGGGTGACGAGGAGGAAATGGTCGGGGGAATTCTCGCAGATATCACTGAAGAAAAACGTGCTGAAAGAGAGTTGATCCAGGCCAAACAGTCAGCAGAGGAATCGAGCCGGCTGAAGTCGGCCATGCTTCAGAATATGAGCCATGAATTCAGAACCCCGATGAATGGGATTCTTGGATTCTCCGAAATGCTTTATCAGGAATTATCTGATATGTCAAGCAAGGTGATGGCTGAACATATTCTGACCTCCGGGAAAAGACTCCAGAACACCCTTGATTCCATCATGCTTTATGCCCAGCTGGAGGGGGGAATGAACCTGAATTTATCCAAGGTTAACCTGACTTCCCTTGTTACCAAGACAGGTGATGCATTCCGGGAGCAAATAGTCAATAAAGGATTGAGCTTCGAAACTGGGGTGCAACAGCAACTGTTCTTACACACCGACGAAACGCTCATTCAAAAGGCGCTGTGGAAAATAATTGAAAATGCGGTGAAATTCACCAGCAAGGGAGTCATCAGCATTTCCGCAAATTATACGAATGAAAATCATGAGGCTGTCACCATAAAAATCCGTGATACCGGCATTGGTATTCCAAAGGAAAAACAAAAAATCATATTCGAAGAGTTCAGGCAGGCCGAAGAGGGATATAACCGTCCCTATGAGGGAAGTGGGCTTGGTTTATCCATTGCCAGGAAAACAATTGAATTGCTTAATGGATCTATCCAGGTTGAAAGTGAGCCAGGAACAGGAACCGAGGTAATTTTGACAATTCCTTCACACGGCATTGAATCTGGAAATACAATCATAGATACAACTCCAACTGAGAGCAAAGGGGTAAATACGGTGGACCCTTGCACAGCCCCCCCCCCGATGATTCTTCTTGTGGAGGATAACGATGCCAACATTGAATTGGTGAAGATGTACCTGAAAAAGGATTTCAGGCTCGATGTGGCAACCAATGGAGAGGATTCGCTTGAAATGGCAAAAACTGAAAAGTACCAGGCCATCCTCATGGATATAAACCTGGGACCAGGAATTGATGGTATTGATGCCATCTCTGAGATTCGAAAGATGCCGGAACACATTCAAACACCAATTATAGCGGTGACAGGCTATACATTCAGGAACGAAAAGGATTATATACTCTCCCGGGGAGCAAATTATTACCTCGAGAAACCTTTCCAAAAACAGGTTTTACTTGACCTGCTGAAAGGAATTTTATCGTAAAATAATAACTGAACCCCGATTGCTGACCCTGGTCTTTTTATTATCCTCGTAATAGATCACCCAGGTATAAACTCCTTCCGGGCAAATTTCACCATTCAATTTCCCATCCCAGCCCTGGCGGATATCCGTGGTTGCAAACACTGACTGGCCCCACCGGTTATATATTTGCAGGTTGAACCGGGTGATGTTTTCGGGAGGCACACCCGTGATACGAAACTCATCATTCAATCCATCACCATTGGGTGTAAAAGTATTCGGGATGTAGGGCACGACAAAAACAGTCACCTCATCTGAAAATTCCTCCCCATTGCAAATGGTGCAGTAGACTTTGTATACCGTGGTTTCATTGGGTGTTACAACAACACTCTGCTGATCTGAAATAAACTCATTGCCTGCATACCAGCGATATGAAATTTTATCACCAGGGGTAATCGGTTCAATGTGATAGGGGATTTGCGTTACTTCATAGGCATCAATTGAGGTCGGCACATACCGCCATCCCTCCTGGCTTGCGCTCCAGGATGTCCAGTTACGGTTCATGTTCGGAATCGTATCGGCATGGTAACCCGTTTCATCCTGCAGGCCAAGGGTGCACCGGTTATCTTCCCAATCGGTACACACCGGTTTGTTGTAAATGTGATTTTCAATCGTGTCGCCTTCCTTCAAAACGATTTGAAAAGTGACATTACTATTACCGCAACCATACATGGGACATTGGCACCACATGACAATAAGTTTCCGGTTCGGGGCCTTACCAACCGTTTGATAAAAAATATAGGGACTACCAGCCTGGATGGGATTATAATCCTGCATGGCACCAAAGATGCAATTCTTGGGGCTCGTTGCCGCCGCACTCGGGATGCGGACATTGCGTGTGGCTCCCCAGAATGGCTGATGGGTGAAACTGATCCAGCCATTCTCACCAATTGAGAACTTCGTGTACTTATTTCCATAAAATGTAAAGGTGAATCCAATATCATAGGGCCCTTCTACCTTGTTGTCGAGCGAAACCACCCCATTTGCCAGTAATCCGTAATTCGCGGTCAGGGTAACAGGAACGCCCGGGTTGATCGTATCATTGGAACCGGCCGAAAACTGGGAGAAACCAATTCCGGGGAGCAGGATGCATAGCATCAAAAAAATTGTGGATAATTTAACAACAGTCCCATGGGAGTGACTCAGCGTCCCGGCGTTTTTCGTCATACGGACTATTTGTATCAAGGGATTCAAATTCAACGACCGACTACTTTTTAGATTTCCAAGCAAATATCCAGATTTTATCTGAAATAATTTTACTTTTGTTCCTCCGAAAGCACTTTAATAGTTCAACGATATTTAATCTCCAAAATTTTAACTTGTTATGAAAAAAGACAGTGCAATTTTCAGGATCATCAAGAATGAACTGCATCGGCAAACCAGCGGACTGGAGTTGATCGCATCCGAGAATTTTGTCAGTGACCAGGTATTGAAAGCCATGGGTTCCTGCCTGACCAATAAATATGCCGAGGGATATCCCGGCAAACGATACTACGGCGGTTGTCAGAATGTGGACGAATCGGAGCAACTGGCGATCGACCGTGCCAAGGCATTGTTCAACGCCGAATGGGTGAATGTTCAGCCACATTCCGGGGCCCAGGCCAACATGGCTGTTTTAATGACCTGCCTGAAACCCGGAGATACCTTCATGGGACTCGATCTTTCGCATGGCGGACATCTTTCGCATGGTTCGCCGGTGAATTCATCCGGCATTCTTTACAAGGCTGTTGCCTATGAGGTTGAACAGGAATCGGGGATGATCGATTATGACAAAATGGAAGAAAAGGCGCTCAGCATCAAACCCAAGCTGATCATTGCCGGCGCCTCAGCATATTCACGCGACTGGGATTACCGCAGGATGCGAAGCATTGCCGATAAAATCGGGGCATTGCTTCTGGCAGATATTGCACACCCGGCAGGACTGATCGCCCGTGGACTTTTAAATGATCCCCTGCCCTATTGCCATATCGTGACCACCACAACACATAAAACCCTGCGTGGTCCGCGGGGTGGTATGATCATGATGGGAAAGGATTTTGAGAATCCATGGAAAATAACCACACCAAAAGGTGAAATCAAGATGATGTCGCAAATGCTTGATTCGGCTGTATTTCCAGGAATTCAGGGCGGACCGCTTGAACATGTTATCGCAGCAAAGGCCGTTTCTTTTTATGAAGCCCTTTCGGATGAATACATGGAATATGTTCTCCAGGTGAAAAAAAATGCGACTGCCATGTCAAAAGCCTTTATTGACAAGGGTTATCATGTTATTTCCGGTGGTACTGACAACCATCTCATGCTCATCGACCTGAGAACAAAATTCCCTGACATCACCGGAAAACTGGTTGAGAATACCCTGGTAAAGGCTGATATTACCGTCAATAAAAACATGGTTCCGTTCGACAGCCGCTCCCCGTTCCAGACTTCCGGATTGCGGGTTGGCACTCCGGCCATCACCACCCGTGGCATGAAGGAAAAACACATGCCCAAGATCGTCAATCTGATCGATGAGGTCATCAGTGACATTGAAAACGAGGCAAAGATTCTCAAGGTGAGGAAAAAGGTTAATGACCTGATGGCTGAATTTCCATTATTTGCCTACTGAGATTAATACAGGCAATGCAGGCAATTAAGACAATGCAGACAATGCAATGAATGAAAACAATGAAAACTTTATATCTTGTTCGTCACGCCAAAGCTTCCTGGGAGGAGCCGGGCGTGTCGGATGTTGACCGCCCGCTGATTCCCAAAGGGGTCAATAGAACCAAACTTGTCGTGGATTTTCTGTTAAAACGCGGAACCGCAATCGACCTGATGGTATCAAGTCCTGCAGTCCGCGCCCTGGAAACAGCCAAGATCGTGGCTACGGGATTAAATTATCCGTTAAACAAGATCAAGACCGACCGGAAGATCTATGACGGTTATTATGACCGGATCCTTGATATTATTTATGGCACACCCAACGACCTTGACTCCCTGATGATCTTCGGTCATAATCCGACTATCACCAACCTGGCCAACCTGTTTTTGCATCCCGGTATCGAAGCGATGCCTACCTCCTGCATCGTATGCCTGTCGTTCAACGTGGATCAATGGGAAGAGATTCCATCAAATGAAGCCATACGGGAATTCATTATATTTCCAAAGATGTTAAAGTAAATGGCTGCCAAACAGAAAGTTCCCATCCTGAACCGCGATCTCAACTGGCTCTACTTCAATGGCCGGGTGTTGCAGGAGGCTGCGGATTCGCGCAATCCGCTGCTCGAGCGGTTGAAATTCCTGGGGATTTTCTCCAACAACCGGGATGAGTTTTTCCGTGTGCGTGTGGCTACGCTCAACCGCATGCTCAATGTGGAGCGGATGCGTTACGACACCCCGGTAAATCCGAAGAAAGCCTTGAAGGAGATTGGGTCATTGGTTCAGATGCAGGAGCGTGAATTTATGGAGGTTTATGAGAAAATCCTGGAAGACCTGGCCTCTCATAATATTTTCATTGTCAACGAAACACAGTTATCTGATTCTCAGGGCATTTTTGTGCGTAAATACTTCAGGGAACAAGTTCGGGTTGGACTTTTCCCGATCATGATCAGCAGTTTGCGTGACATCTCTTCCCTGCGCGATAAATCGATTTACCTGGCAGTTACCATCGGTCGTAAGGATAAAGCACTCAAAGATGATTATGCATTGATTGAGTTACCTACGAAAACCATATCCCGTTTCCTGATTTTGCCTACTGAAGGAGAGAAACGGTATATAATCCTGCTTGATGATATCATCAGGTACTGCCTTTCCGAAATTTTCTCCATCTTTGGTTACGATACATTTTCAGCTTATACAGTAAAAATAACCCGTGATGCAGAAATTGATATCGACACCGATGTTTCGAAGAGCTTCCTGGAGGTAATGACCGAAAGTCTGAAGCAGCGAAAACGTGGAATTCCCGTGAGGTTTGTTTATGATAAATCCATTCCGCAGGATTTACTGAAGATCATCACCAAAAGGCTGGAAATCACCAAAGATGACCCCATGCGGGGCGGCGGGCGCTACCACAATTTCAAGGATTTCATGGGATTTCCCAACCTGGGACACAGGGAGCTTGAGTATGAGCCACTTATCCCACTGATGCATAAAGATTTGCCGCTGAACCGGAGCATCCTGACCTCTATCAGGCAAAAGGATATCATGCTGCATTATCCATACCAATCGTTCCAGTATATCATTGATCTTTTAAGGGAGGTCTCCATTGATCCGAAGGTACGGTCAATCAAAATGACCATCTACCGGGCAGCGAAAAATTCCAGTGTCATCAACGCCCTGATCAATGCAGCCAGGAATGGTAAGTATGTGACGGTTTTCATGGAGCTCCAGGCTCGTTTCGATGAAGAGGCGAATATATACTGGACCGAGAGATTGCGCGAAGAGGGGGTAAAAGTTATACACAGCATACCCGGCTTCAAAGTTCACAGCAAACTGATCCTGATCAGGCGCAAGGAGAACAATAACAACTTCTTCTTTTCATTCATCGGAACAGGAAATTTCAACGAAGACACCGCCAGGGTATACTCGGATGTAAGCTTGCTCACAGCAGATCAGGCAATTTGCAACGATGTGGTGAATGCATTTCACCTGATCGAGGAGAGTTACCGGCCCTATAAGTTCAAATCGCTTGTGGTGGCTCCGTTAAACATGCGGAACTTCTACATAAAGATGCTCCAAAATGAGATGCACAATGCAACGCTGGGCAAAGAGGCATGGGTGATCATCAAACTCAACAGTCTTGTTGACGGGGCCATGGTGAAAAAACTATATAAGGCAAGCCAGGTTGGTGTAAAAATCAAACTCATCATCCGCGGGATTTGCACCCTTGTTCCCGGGATCCCTGATTTGAGTGAAAACATTGAAGCGATCAGCATTGTCGACCGGTTTCTTGAGCATGCCAGAATAGTTGTTTTTTGCAACGGCGGGGATAATAAGTATTACATCACATCTGCCGACTGGATGGTCCGCAATTTTGACAACCGCATCGAAGTTGCCACACCGGTGAATGATCCCGGAATACAGGCGCAACTTAAGAGGATCCTCGAAATTCAGATGTCCGACAATGTAAAGGCCAGGATTATCGGTCCGGACAAGCAAAATCAGTACAAACAAACCAAGGGACCTGCCATCCGCTCTCAGCTGGAGATCTATAATTATCTGAAGGAACAGATCTAGCGAAGCCTGGCGTCAAAAAACGCAAAACACGAAACGCGCAACGCAAAACGCGCAACGCGAAACAAAATCGTAAATCGTAAATCGTAAATCAAATTGTCTGTCCTTAAAGCTATCTTCCGGATCCTGATCAACAAGTACTTCCTGACAACGGTGGCATTTGTGGTATGGATGGTTTTTTTCGACAGCAACAACCTGATTACCAGGAATCGGCTTCAGGAAAAACTTGATGCCCTGAATGTTGAAAAATCATTTTACATGCAGGAAATCAAAAAAGATTCAACACTCACGCATCAATTGCTTAGTGATAGCGCGCAGCTTGAAAAATTTGCCCGGGAACGATACCTGATGAAAAAAGAGAGGGAAGATGTTTTTCTTGTCATTGATACTACTGCGGATCAACATCCATAATCACTTTGACCGGCCTGAATTCGGATTGTTGCTGAAATTTATCAATCCCGGCCAGCAGTTTCGATTTCATGACAGCCGATGAGACCTCGCGCTCCATCTTGAACATGATGTGCTTGATGAAATAGTTCATGATCCTTGACACCATCGGGAATTCGGGTCCAAGAATACGTTTTCCGAATACTTTTCGTAAGGAGGATGCAAGGGATTCAGCAGCTTTATTCAGCAGTTCAGGGTCCTTGTGTTTCAATTTGATCAATACCAGCCGGGTGAATGGAGGATATTTAAATTTCTGCCGTTCCAGGAGTTGTTGTCTGAACATGGCATTATAGTCGTTGTTCACAACATATTTAATGATCATGTGTTCCGGGTTGTAGGTTTGTATGATCACCTTCCCTTGTTTGTATTTCCTGCCCGAACGACCGCTTACCTGGGCCATCATCTGGTAACTCCGCTCAGGAGCTCTGAAGTCGGGGTAGCTCAGCATGTTATCAGCATTCAGGATGCATACCAGGCTTACATTATCGAAATCGAGTCCTTTGGTCACCATCTGGGTGCCAACGAGGATATCGATTTTACGGGCTTCAAAATCGCTGATGATTTGCTGAAGCGCGTGTTTACTGCGCGTGGTATCGAGGTCCATGCGGACAATCCTGGCCTTCGGGAAAATCAATCCGAGTTCTTCCTCCACCTTTTCGGTTCCGAAACCTCTCATTTTGATGTTCACTCCCTGGCAGTCAGGACACTTATCAGGTATTCTTGATACGAAACCACAATAATGACATCGAAGCTGATTGATCTTTTTATGGTAAACCAGGGTAACATCACAATTTTTACAGGATGGCATCCAGTGGCACAAATCGCATTCGAGGCGCAGTGAAAACCCGCGCCGGTTTTGGAAAAGAATGGCCTGTTCCCCGTTTGCGAGCGCAGCCTCCAGCTGATTCAATAAAACCGAAGTGAAATGGCTCTTCATCAATCCCTGACGTAGCGATTCCTTGACACTGACCACCTGGATCAATGGCATCTCCATGCTGGCATAACGTTCGGAGAGTTCAACCAGCCCGTATTTTCCCTGCAAAGCATTGAAATAGCTCTCAACTGATGGTGTCGCAGATCCCAGGAGGGTTTTCGCGCCATGCAGATGAGCCAGGTAGATGGCAGCATCGCGTCCGTTATACCGCGGGGCCGGATCCATCTGTTTGAATGAGGGATCGTGTTCCTCCTCCCCCACCACAAGGCCAGGGTTCGAAAAGGGAAGGAAACCGGATGTGCGTGCGCCAAGAATAATATCGTACTGCCTGTTACCTGTTCCTGGGACATTATTTTCGAGCACTGCTTTCCAGATGTCGACCCGTTCATGCACATTGAACCTGGAGTGGTACACCCCTACCCTGCTACCGAAATATTTACGCAACCTTGTAATTATCTGAGTCGTAAGGGCGATTTCCGGCAGTAGGAAAAGAACCTGCTTTCCCTGATCGATCACATCGCGAATCAGTTTGATGTAGAGTTCGGTCTTACCGCTGGAGGTAACCCCATGGAGCAGTACAACATCCTTATCTTCAAATAATTCCCTGATCCTGCCGAGGGTATCCTGCTGACCATTGGTAAGACCGAACTCTACATCAAACTGATTC
>Ga0074195_1004292_pt1 | contig 11885 bp, 8 predicted proteins | sample EPASupsiteHSE623_FD_64525 | JGI IMG/M metagenome (GOLD analysis project Ga0074195, IMG submission 64525) | Bioremediated contaminated groundwater from EPA Superfund site, New Mexico - Sample HSE6-23 | ecosystem: Environmental > Aquatic > Deep subsurface > Groundwater > Contaminated ...
GGAAAGGATGGTGTGATAAGGGTAAAAAAGGATGTTGCAGGTAGTTTTGTTTACGAGTTGTTAAGCGTGACCGATGCTAGCGGGGCTGTCTGTTTACCACCGCAAACGGGCAGTGCTACGATTACGGTCAATGGCAGCATTATTCCGGCTTTTGCAGTTGTTAGTTCATATTGTGCTGGTGCCACGATTCCGGCCTTGCCACTGGCCTCGACCAACGGCATCACCGGGACATGGAGCCCGGTTATTGACAATACGATAACCACCGAATATACCTTTACACCAGATGCCGGTCAGTGTGCCAATTCGGTCGGGCTGACCATTACGATTAATCCATCGGTTATTCCAGACTTTGCTAAAGTGGGTCCGTATTGTGAGGGTGTCGCTATCCCTGCCTTACCAACGACTTCAACTAACGGCATTGCCGGGACATGGAGCCCGGCTATTGACAATACGATAACCACCGAATATACTTTTACTCCTAATGTCAGTATGTGCGCTACCCCGGTCAGACTGACTATACCGATTAACCCGCCGGTTACACCAACCTTTGCCACAGTTCCTCCTTATTGCGAAGGAGCCGCTATCCCTGCTTTGCCAACGACTTCGACTAACGGCATTGCCGGAACCTGGAGCCCGGCCATCAATAATACGGTAACCACCGAATATACCTTTACTCCAGATGCCGGTGAGTGCGCTATTCCAGCCAGGCTGACGATTCTTATCTTAATCCCTCCAATTCCTGAAGTAAGTGTTATACAACCAACCTGCAACGATATTTATGGCAGAGCTGTTGTGACTTTTCCGGAAGAAGGGTATGGGTATGAATATTCGGTTGACAACGGAGCGTTTCAGACTTCAGCAAGTTTTACTAATCTTCTGCCTGGCGATCATAATTTTGTTGTCAGACATGCCGGTAGTTCGTGCATATCAGCGCCAGTTACCAAAACCATAATTTCTATACCAACCGGGCCTTTAATTGTTGCGAAAGCTGAAGATCCAAAGTGCTTTGGAGAAAACGGTAGTATTGATTTCGATTTTATTGGCGTGCCAGATGGTTCATATGCGATTAGTTATGATGGCGGTCAATTCCTGAATGTTCCTGTTCGTGGTGGCCAGGCAACGGTAGCCGCAAAGGCTGGGACGTATAACAATTTATCGATTAAGGTACTTGATTGTCATTCAGCCCAGGGTGTGAATGTGGTACTCGATCAACCAACTCAGATCGAGATTAGTGAGTTGATAACTGAAATCGATTATATGGCACAGAAAAAGGGGGCAATTATCCTGACTGTCACGGGAGGCACGGGACCATATAGCTTTAACTGGAGTAATGGCGAAACATCCGGGGATATCAATAATCTGGAGGAAGGATCTTATAAAGTTACAGTTATCGATTCCAATGGATGCCGATCTGAAAAAATCGTTTTCATTCCTTCTCCCAATATGCCTCCTGTGGCTGTTAATGATGAATTTACTGCCGGATGTTTTGCTGCGACTGGAAGTTTAATTGCAAACGATTCTGATCCGGATGGAGATCTTTTCTTTATCGACCAGCTTCCGGTCACCAGCCCTAAGTATGGTGTCTTAACAATAAATTCGAATGGTACATTTGAATACCAGGCAGAAATTGGCTATACCGGATCGGATGTATTTGAATATGCCATTTACGATGCAAATCATTATATGGGAGATACGGCAACAGTTACTATTTCCGTTCTTCCTGATTTTGATTGTGATGGTTTGACGGATAATATTGATCCGGATGCAGATGCCGACGGTATTTTAAATGTTGATGAAGTTACCGGCGGTCAGGATTGGAAAACTACCGATTCGGACGGAGACGGGAATCCGAATTGGTTAGATATTGATGCCGATAACGACGGTATTGTTGATAATTTTGAATCACAAAATGCTTCGGACTATATTCCACCTGTAAGTATTGATGCTGATGCTGATGGTATTGACGATGCTTACGATACCAATTATGGAGGAACAGTGTTGGTTCCTGTTGATACCGATCAGGACAGCCCGCCTGACTTCCTGGATGCCGATTCGGACAATGACGGCGTACCCGATTACATCGAGGGACATGATCTGAATGCCAACGGAAGACCGGATTATGTCTTGAATGGAGGAGATGAAGATGCTGACGGACTTGATAATGCTTATGATACGGCAAACAGATATACTTCGCAGAGTATTAATATGACTGCTTCAAATGCCGCGATGCAGGATTTCGATGGAGACGGTGAGCAAGACTGGCGGGATATCAACGATGATAATGACGAATACCTGACCCGGTTTGAGGACCTGAATATGGATGGAAATTTCAGTAATGATGATACTGACTTCGACGGGCATCCGGAATACCTGGATTATGGACGCGATTGCGATCTGTTTGTACCTGAAGCATTCTCACCAAACAACGATAATATTCACGATTTCTTCCAGATCTATTGCATCGACCATTTCCCTGATGCGAAATTGTATATTTTTGACCAGTTAGGGAATAAGCTATTCGAAAAAGAGCATTATGGAAATCTGGACTTCTGGGGAACTCCTGAACGGGCCTGGTGGGACGCCAGAAGTACCAATCGGGTATCTTCAGTAAATGATGGGAAAGTTGCCTCTGGAACCTATTATTATGTACTTGTTTTAGGTAACGGAGAAGTCAGGAAGAGCTTCGTTTTCGTTTCTTATTAATTTAATTTGGATGATTAAGCATTTTATACATAGTATAGTTCTGATATATTCCCTTTTGGGATGGGGCCTTGGCTCAGCCAAAGGGCAGGAGTTTCCATGGTCGCTGCAATACATTACCAACATGCATACGATCAATCCGGCTTATGTGGGGATGTGGGACAGGGCAGGATTTATGCTTTCGACCCGGGTCAATTGGGTTGGAATTAAAGGTGCTCCGTTAACTCAGAATTTCACCTATTTTACCCCGATTAAAGATCAGAAAAGTGGTGTGGGTATCAATATCCAGCGTTTGAATACCGGGAGAGAGAAGCGTCTTTTTCTTACCGGTGACTATGCTTACCAGATTCGTCTCGATATGCATTATTACTTACGTTTTGGTCTTCGGGCCGGAATATTAAATGTTGATAATAATTTGCTTGATTATCAGTTGTATCCTGATGATATTCCTGATCCTGAGTTTAGCAGCGATATCCGTTTGTACTACATGACCGTTTTTGGAGTTGGTGCAGTCGTGTATAACGAAGATTATTACGTGAGCCTTTCGGTTCCGCAAATGGTGAATAACACATTTAAGGTGAACCGTAGCAACTATTCCTCGTTACCCGAATTAAAGACAGCTTACCTGTCGAGTGGTTATATATTTAAGCTTCCTAAAAGTATTCGGCTCCGGCCCAATTTGCTGGTTGTAGGAACAAAGGGGAAGCCGTTGTATTTCGATGCAGCAGCAGTCATGTATTTCCCTTCCGACTTCCAGGTCGGGCTAAACTTACGAAGTAACGGGGTAATGTGTTTCTCAGGGCAATACACGTTTAAAAACAATCTGCGACTGGGTTATGCTGCTGAGTTTTTTATCTTCACTGATATTCGGAAATACCAGTTCGGAACCTATGAATTTATGGTCGGATACGACTTTAACCTTTACCGGAAAAAATATGTAAAACCCAATTATTTCTAGTGTCATGTCAACTTAATATTGTCTGGCAGGTCACCCTGAACTTGTTTCAGGGTCTCATCTGCGAAGAGATGCCGAAACAAGTTCGGCATGACATTGCGTCAAGAGTTCGTTGACACAACACTAGTGACGTGTCAACCGGCCGGAGCAATGGTGAAAATGGAATTAAAATCAGAGACCCCTATCGTTCAATCGGAAATAATCAATTTGAATCGCTTTTAGTTTCCTAATTCGGATAAGAACCGGATTCTCATCAGGCGAATATCGTCTTCCGAATAATCATCTTCTCCAAGTTCTTTAAGGGCAGCTTCAATACTGTCGTCTTCAGCTTCTCTAAAATACTCGAATATTTCTTCCTGATGGTCTTCATCTAATGTTTCATCAATATAATAATCGATGTTTATTTTTGTGCCTGAGTTGACAATCGCTTCCAGTTCCGAGATCAGTTCTTTCAGATCAATTCCTTTGGAATCAGCGATATCTTCGAGCGAAATTTTGCGATCGATACTTTGTATGATACCCACCTTTAGTTTCGATTTATTCGCTACACTCTTAACCACCATATCCTGTGGGCGGTCAATTTCGTTTTCTTCCACATAAGCCTTGATCAACTCAACGAATTCGGTGCCGTATCGTTTGGCCTTACCTTCGCCAACACCTTGAATGTATTTTAGTTCTTCCGTCGTAATCGGGTATTGAAGAGCCATATCGGCTAAGGAAGGATCCTGGAAGATTACAAACGGCGGCAGATTTAATTTTCTGGAGATTTTCTTCCGTAAATCTTTCAGCATGGCAAACAATTCCGGATCGCCGGCGCCACTTGCCTGGGCTGCTGCGGCATTGGCTTCTTCTTCAATGGCATCGTAATCGTGGTTGCGAACCAAAAGAAAGTCGTGCGGATTTTCCAGAAAATCATAACCTTTCTGTGTCATCTTCAGCAACCCGTAGTTTTCAATGTCTTTGCTGATCAGTCCGGCAATCATACTTTGCCTGAAAACTGCATTCCAGAATTTTTCACCATGATCGTTGCCCGAACCAAATGCTTCGAGTTCGTAATGGCGGAATGATTTTACTGCTGCAGTTTGCTTGCCGGTGAGAACATCCGACAAATGCTCGGCTTTATACTTTTCTTTAACTTCGATGATGGCTTGCAGGGCGCGGCAGATTTCATCCTTGGCTTCAATCTGTTCTTTAGGGTTTATGCAGTTGTCGCAGTTGCCGCAAGGTTCTTCCAGTTTCTCGCCAAAATAATTAAGCAGAATAATCCGTCGGCAAATAGCTGATTCGGCATACGAGGCGGTATCCAATAGCAACTGGCGTCCGATTTCCTGTTCGGCTACCGGTTTCCCCTGCATAAATTTTTCGAGTTTCTGGATGTCTTTGGCTGAATAGAGGGTAATACACTTGCCTTCGCCTCCGTCGCGGCCGGCTCTTCCGGTTTCCTGGTAGTAGCCTTCCAGGCTTTTCGGAATGTCGTAATGGATGACAAATCGGACATCCGGCTTATCAATTCCCATCCCAAAGGCAATGGTGGCCACAATCACATCCACTTCTTCCATCAGAAATTTATCCTGATTTCCGGAGCGGGTAGCAGAATCCATTCCGGCGTGATAGGCAAGCGCTTTTATGTTATTGACAACCAGCGTTTCGGCCAGTTCTTCCACCTTTTTCCGGCTCAGGCAATAAATAATACCCGATTTACCCTCATTTTCCTTGATGAATTTGATAATCTGAGATTCGGGTTTCGACTTCGGTTTTACTTCGTAATACAGGTTTGGCCGGTTGAATGAAGCCTTAAATACATTGGCGTTGAGCATTCCCAGCGTTTTTTGTATGTCGTGCTGTACTTTAGCCGTTGCTGTTGCCGTAAGGGCAATCAGCGGAGCTTGTCCGATTTCTGAAACTATTGGCTTTATTCGCCGGTATTCAGGCCTGAAGTCATGCCCCCATTCCGAAATACAATGTGCTTCATCAATAGCGTAAAACGAAATTTTGATATTCTTCAGAAATTCAATATTGTCTTCCTTTGTCAAACTTTCAGGGGCCACATAGAGTAGCTTGGTTCTTCCACTGGTGACATCGTCCCGAACTTTTTGTGCCGCAGCTTTCGTGAGCGACGAATTTAAAAAGTGAGCAATGCCATCTTCTGTGCCAAAACTTCGTATCGAATCAACCTGGTTTTTCATTAAAGCGATCAGGGGAGAGATGATAATTGCTGTCCCCTCCATAATCAGCGCGGGTAATTGGTAACACAAAGATTTTCCACCTCCGGTAGGCATTAATACAAAGGTATCATTACCCTCCAACACACTTTTAATTACTTCTTCCTGTTGCCCTTTAAAACGATCAAATCCAAAATGTTTTTGGAGTTGTTCTGATAATGTATGCTCTATTCCCATATTCAAAGATCTTTTCCAGATCAAAAAAATTAAATCGCAATTTGTATAAGTATCCCGAAGGTATATAAAATATCATTCAAAATGCAATCCTTTTAATTGAAATTAAATACTTTTGGCCAGCTTTTAAGTAAAATTAAGAAGACGCTTGCCTTATGAATAAGGATTATAAGCTATATTTGTGCGAATTTATTTTAACCAATCAGCCCTATTATTTCCTGAATCATGTCTGAAGAAACAACCAGAGAAGAGCAATCCACTAAAAAGGAAAAGACGAAAGAACCCAAAGCAGAAATGTCGTTTCTCGATCATTTGGAAGCCCTGAGGTGGCATATTATTCGTTCAGCCATTGCCATTATGACTTTCGCTGTTCTGGCATTCGTTTACAGCGATTTTATCTGGGATTCTATCATTCTGGCGCCTAAAAGCCCTGATTTCTGGACGAGCCAAATGATTATAAAGGTTAGCAATTTTTTGGGAATGGAATCGAAGGGCCTAAACAGCCAGCCCCTTCAGCTAATTAGTTTTAACATGTCGGGGCAGTTCATGGTTTCAATCTGGACAGCTATTATTGTCGGTTTTGTTGTTGCTTTTCCTTATGTGGTTTATCAGTTCTGGAGCTTTATAAAACCTGCCCTTTACGAGAATGAACGGAAACATGCTTCGGGGGCAGTTGCTATCATGTCGGGGCTCTTCATCACGGGGATATTGTTTGGATATTACCTGATTGTACCTTTCTCTATCGATTTTCTTGCAACATACAGCATAAGCAAAGAGATAAGCAATCAGATTAATATACTTTCGTACATCAGTTCAGTTACTTCAATAGTCATCGCAGGAGGGGTTTCGTTTGAACTGCCTGTTATTGTTTATTTCCTAAGTAAAGTAGGTTTGCTTACTCCACGGTTCCTTCGGAAATACAGGAGGCATTCGTATGTGGTTTTACTGATTATCGCAGCAATAATTACACCTCCGGATGTGCTTAGCCAAATGCTGGTTGCTATTCCGCTTGTCATTCTTTATGAAGCAGGTATCTTCATCTCTGCCCATGTAGAGAAAGCTAATTTGAAGAAACTGGAAGAAATTTAATAACCGGAGTTATTCCTTTTAAGATGAAACTTAGAGCCGAAAACATAGTAAAGAAATATCGAAAGCGAACGGTTGTTAAAGGTGTTTCTTTTGAAGTCAATCAGGGTGAGATCGTTGGGCTTTTAGGGCCAAATGGTGCCGGGAAAACTACTTCGTTTTATATGATTGTTGGTTTGATTAAACCTTTGTCGGGAAGGATTTTTATTGACGAGGAAGAAATCACCATGCTTCCGGTTTATAAAAGAGCCCAGAAAGGTATTGGTTATCTGGCACAGGAAGCTTCTGTTTTCAGGCAAATGAGTGTTGAAGACAATATCCTCTCGGTACTCGAAATGACTAAGCTCCCAAAGGCAGAACAACATCAACGCGTGGAAACGTTGTTGACAGAATTCAGCCTGCAGCATATTCGTAAGAGTAAAGGTTATCAATTATCCGGGGGGGAACGTCGCCGTACCGAAATTGCGAGGGCCTTGGCTATCGACCCGAAATTTATTTTGCTTGATGAACCATTTGCGGGAGTTGACCCTATCGCGGTAGAGGATATCCAGCACATTATAAAGACTCTACGCGATAAAAACATCGGTGTTTTAATTACCGACCACAACGTTCACGAAACGCTTACGATTACCGACCGATCGTACCTGTTATATGAAGGATCGATCATGAAAGCCGGAACTGCAGAGGAACTTGCTTCAGATGAGGAGGTTCGCCGCGTTTATCTCGGGCAAAATTTCGAACTTCGGTAGTCCGGTTTTAACTTCAGAAAACATTTAAAAAGATTTGGGTATGCTGTTGTGTGTGTAAGAAAAATCACATACATTTGCACCGCATTTAGCGGGCGTGGCGGAATTGGTAGACGTGCCAGACTTAGGATCTGGTGCCTTACGGCGTGGGGGTTCGAGTCCCTTCGCCCGCACAGCAGAAGATAACCGCCTTGCTTTACCTTGAAAAAGGATAAGCAAGCGGTTTTTATTAATTTAAAGCAATAGGTTTTGGATTCGGAGCTTTTTGTGAGTTCTTCTTCCTTCCTCATTTCCAATAATTTTAAGAGTTTAAATATGAATATTATAAGAGAAAACATCGACGAACTGAACGCGATTATCACCGTGTCGGTTGAGAAAAATGATTACGAAGCTACCGTAAACGACGTCCTGAAAAACTATCGCAAAAAAGCAAATATGCCAGGATTTCGCCCGGGAATGGTTCCGGCTGGGTTGATCAAAAAAATGTATGGAAAGGCTGCTCTTGCTGAAGAAGTTAATAAGATTCTGTCAAAGAGCCTGACCGATTATATTCATGCTGAGAACCTGAATGTGCTGGGCGAACCGCTTCCAAACGAAGAAAAACAACCGGTAATCGATTGGGAACATCAGACCGATTACAGTTTTGTGTTTGATGTGGCTATGGCTCCAGAATTTGGAGTAAAACTCGATACTGAAACGACCATACCTTATTATAGCATTTCCGCCAGCGAAGATATGGTTGAAAAACAACTGGAAGCTTACGCCGGTCGTTTAGGCGAAAATAAAGTTGTTGATGCAGTTGAAGAAAAAGATACTGTTCGTGGAAATTTCGTTCAACTGAACGAAGAAGGTGGCGAACTTGAAGGTGGTGTTAAGGCAGAACAAGTTGTTATTGCTATCGACCTGATGAAAGACGAAGAAGTTAAAGCTTCTTTTGTCGGTAAAAAAGCAGGAGATGTTGTTGTTTTCGATCCGGTTAAAGCTTACGAAAACAAACACGAAGTTGGGCACATGCTCAATATCTCTCACGAAGAGGCAGAAACTCTTTCCGGAAACTTCAGCTTTACTGTTGTTGAAGTTCTACGTTTCGAAAAAGCTGCACTGAACCAGGATTTGTTTGGTAAAATTTATGGCGAAGATTCAGGAATTACCACCGAGGATGAATTCAAAGCTAAAGTGAAAGCTGAGCTGGAGGAAAATTTCGTTTTTTCCAGCAACTATAAATTTGCACTCGACAGCCGCGATTCGTTGCTGAAAGCTATTCCGTTTGAGTTACCTGAGGCTTTCCTGAAACGCTGGATTCTGGCAACCAACGAAAAAATGACTCAGGAGCAAATTGATGCTGATTTTGATAACTATATGGTTGACCTGAAATGGCAATTGATAAAAGATAAAATCGTTAAAGACAACTCACTTCAGATTACAGAAGAAGATGTTCGCGCATTGGCAAAAGATACGGCTTTGATGCAATTTCGTCAGTATGGCTTAAATAATGTTGGCGATGAGCACCTTGAAAATTATGCCAACCATATGCTGAAGAACGAAGAAGAGCGCCGCAAGATTGTTGCACGTAAACAGGAAGACCTGATTGTTGCCACTATAAAAGATAAAGTTACACTCGATATGCAGACGGTGAGCTACGATGAGTTTAACAAAATGCTTGAAAATTAATTTTTTGGCTGTATAGCCAATAGCATATTTTCTTAACTTTGTGAAAATCTGATTTAGCCGTTCTTGAATTGGGCATGATCAGCTTTTTGCAAAGTTTTTTTTTAACAGGAGACCATAATTATGAACGACGGAAGAGAATTTAATAAATATGCAACTAAGCATCTGGGCATCAGTAGCCTTAATTTAAATCGTTTTGATTCCATTTTTACCAATAGTCTTACTCCCTATATCATTGAAGAACGCCAGTTAAACGTAGCTTCAATGGATGTGTTCTCCCGGCTAATGATGGATCGTATCATTTTTCTGGGTACACCAATTGACGACTATATTGCCAATATTGTACAGGCACAGTTGCTTTTCCTCGAATCAGCCGATCCGAGCAAGGATATTCAGATTTATTTCAATACCCCCGGAGGCTCGGTACATGCAGGTTTGGGAATTTACGACACCATGCAGTATATTTCTTCGCATGTGGCTACGATTTGTACCGGAATGGCCGCTTCGATGGGAGCCGTTTTGCTTACTGCCGGCGAAAAAGGGAAACGTTCGGCTTTAAAGCATTCGCGTGTGATGATTCATCAACCAATGGGTGGCGCCTCAGGTCAGGCTTCTGATATTGAAATTACGGCCCGCGAAATCATCAAACTGAAAAAGGAATTGTATGATATCATTGCCTACCACAGTGGAAATACGTTTGAACAGGTAGAAAAAGATAGCGACCGTGATTACTGGATGACCTCGACAGAGGCTAAAGAGTATGGCATGATCGATGAAGTTTTGATCAGACATAAATAATTGATACACCTTGAAAATGAAAATGGATAAATGTTCCTTTTGCGGGCGCGAAAAAAAAGAAGTTAACTTGCTGATTGCCGGCATGGAAGGACATATTTGTGATAATTGTGTGGAGCAGGCCCATGCCATTGTCGAGGAGGAATTCAGAAAAGACGAAACCTTTGATACCAAGGGGCTCAAACTGATGAAACCCAAGGAGATTAAAAGTTTTCTCGATCAGTATGTGATTGGTCAGGATCAGGCAAAAAAAATCCTTTCGGTTGCGGTTTATAACCATTACAAAAGATTGAATCAGCCCGTTTCGAATGACGAAACTGAGATTGAAAAATCAAACATCATCATGGTTGGCGAAACCGGAACCGGTAAAACATTACTGGCACGAACCATTGCCAAAATGTTGCATGTTCCGTTTACTATTGTTGATGCCACTGTTTTAACTGAAGCCGGTTATGTGGGCGAAGATATTGAAAGCTTATTGACCCGCCTGCTTCAGGTGGCCGATTACAATGTGGAAGCTGCTGAACGGGGAATTGTATTTATTGACGAAATTGATAAAATTGCACGTAAAGGTGATAACCCTTCCATTACCCGCGATGTTTCCGGCGAAGGTGTTCAGCAGGGATTGTTAAAACTGCTGGAAGGCGCTATTGTAAATGTACCTCCGCAAGGCGGAAGAAAACATCCTGAGCAAAAAATGATTGCCGTTAATACTAAAAACATCCTGTTTGTTTGCGGTGGCGCTTTCGATGGAATTGAAAAGAAAATTGCCCAGCGTTTGAATACTAAAATTGTGGGTTACGGTGCCCAGAAACAAGCCGATCACCTGGATCGTGATAACATGTTGCAATACATTTCACCTCAGGATTTAAAATCGTTCGGGCTTATTCCTGAAATTATTGGCCGTATTCCGGTTCTGACTTACCTCGAACCGCTCGACAGGAAAGCTTTGCGCAGTATTCTGACTGAACCGCGTAATTCGTTGATCAAACAGTACGTTAAATTGTTCCAGCTCGATGATATTGAATTGAGTTTTGATGAAGATGCGCTCGAATTTATTGTCGATAAAGCCATCGAATTTAAACTTGGCGCACGTGGCCTTCGTTCGATATGCGAAAACATCATGGTCGATGCCATGTTCGATACTCCTTCGGATAACGTAAGCCAGATGAAGATCAGTCTGCCCTATGCCCAGGAAAAAATTGACGGAGCCAGTTCTGTCCGCCTGAAAGCAAGCTAATCAGGAATATGGATGAGTTACCATTTTTTAAAGGCGATTTTGTTCGCATCGACGGTATTAATGCCGTGGTGGTTGCCAATGAGGAGGATGAAAATATTCCTCACGATCACATTGCCGTATTTTTTGGTTCCGAACTGGCCAAACGCGAGTCGGAGGGTGGAGAAGGAAATGGCAATCCGGTAGTCTGGATTGTTCCGATTGATGTGTGCGAAGACGGATTGGAACCTGAATATCGGGAAGAATAAAATTTGATTATCATTCTGTAATTTTTTCCGGCGGCAGTTCTTTCGAGGTTTTTG
>Ga0074195_1004293_pt1 | contig 11885 bp, 13 predicted proteins | sample EPASupsiteHSE623_FD_64525 | JGI IMG/M metagenome (GOLD analysis project Ga0074195, IMG submission 64525) | Bioremediated contaminated groundwater from EPA Superfund site, New Mexico - Sample HSE6-23 | ecosystem: Environmental > Aquatic > Deep subsurface > Groundwater > Contaminated ...
TTCTTGCATCCGGGGCACATCTGGGGTCCAGGGAAGTGAAAGTCTATGTCCTCGAAATGCTCATGATCACTGGGTTTGCCAGAATGAGGTGAAGGATTTGGGGTCACGTGGTCACGTTGGCCGTCCCATCACGAAAGTCGATGGGCGATTATATTGGATCCATGGGCTATTCGAACGGTAGCCTTTTCTCCTAAAATGAGTGGCATGCAACGAAGCAACAAGTATATCCGGCTTCTGATCTCCCTCCCGATCCTCTTCTCACTCCTCACACTGTCCGCTGCGATTGCGGCCGACAAAGCGTTGGTGCGCGTGGCGGCCGCGAACGCCACGAGCGGCAACAAGCAGTCATACGATCCAGGTCACGGGATCCGCCTTCTACAGGCGGTTCGCGCCGACGTGATCCTCGTCCAGGAGTTCAACTACACTTCGGGTCCGATCAAGGACATGGCTACGAAGGTGGCTGGACCCAACGCACAATATTACTGTGAGCCCGGAGTCAACCTTCCCAACGGCATCATCAGCCGTTTCCCGATCCGGAAATCGGGTAGCTGGAAGGACCCTGGCATCTCAAACCGAGGCTTCGCCTGGTCGACGATCGACATTCCGGGGGACAAAGACCTGTGGGCTGTCAGCGTTCATTTCAAGGCAGGGAAGGGCTTCAAGCAGGTCCGTGAGTCAGCGGCCCTTGCCTTGATCTCCCAGATCAACAAGACGGTTCCCAAGGCCGACTACCTCGTCATCGGGGGAGACTTCAACACCCACAGCCGCAACGAGCCCTGCGTCCAGGCGCTTTCGAACTACCTGGTCGCTGCCGCGCCTTTCCCATCGGACCAGGCCGGAAACACCAACACGAACGCCAGTCGCGCTCTTCCCTACGACTGGGTCCTGGCCAGCCAAAATTTCGACTCGCTCGGAACGTCCACCTCGGTCGGAGGACGCACGTTCCTGGATGGTCTCGTGTTCGACACGCGCGTCCAGCCGTCGCTCCCCTCCTGTGCTCCCGCCCTGCCGGAAGACTCCGCAGCCACGAACATGCAGCACATGGTCGTGGTCAGGGATTTCGCCGTGCCCACGTCTACGGCCCAAAAGGCGTCCAACTAGCACCGATGCCCTGAATTGGCAGATACAGAGAGCGTTCAAGGAAGGGGGATCAGGGCACGAAGACGGTTCTTGTGAGACACCCGTGGCCAGCCGCCGTCGAAGGCTGCTGGTCGCGGTGATCACTGTTCCATCTACGACGAGGGCTCAATGAGCTGGACAAAGGCCACTGGTATCAGAATCCGAATGCCCTCGTGCTCGACGAGATCAAGCAGGTGATTGTCTCCGGTGACAACGTAGTTTGCAGCCCTTCGACGGCTGCCGCGAGAACAGTCTGATTTGTGTCTTCAAGCATTAGCGAGCTTCTTTTATCCCACGGGGAGGCAGCAGGTGAATATCGTCGCCAGTGCCACTGTCGTCGATGCCGTTCCGGCCAACGCTGTAGATCAGGGGCATCCCCTCGCTGGCGTGGAAGACGTAGGGCTTTCCGTTGACCAGGTCCAGGGGCACACGTCCACCCGAAAGCTCCTTGGAAAGAGCGTCGATGGAGGCGGGCCAGGCCCCGGTCTCAAGCTTCACCTTCCAGGCGGCCAGTCTCAGACGCGACAGGTCAAGAGCCACCTTGAGCTCCGCGGTTCGACTCAGAGCCTTGTCCAGATCGGGAATCACATCCCTGGCGAACAGGCTCTTGTCGGGGACCTGAACCGGTACCCGAACTCTCACGAACGGTAGCTCCATCGCCGCAAGAGCCTGGTTGAACTGAAGGAACCAACCGCTCATGCTCTCGACGTAGAGGGTTCGTTCCCACTGCAAGTATGGCCTACACAGCCACAGGACGAGTTTCCTTACGCCCATCATCCAAGCCGCATCGGGAGCCTCGTAGGTGAGTCCCCAGTCTTTTGTTACATTTTCCGTGGACCGATCAAACCACTTCATAGACGACCGGAATTCCTCGCGAACGCTCTCTCTCAGACCCGTGTACGGATCGATGATGGATAGAGCCTCCAGGACGCGGTGACAGGAGGGACCGGACGGTGGCCCGTTCACCAAGAGCCTGTTGAGCACCCTCAAAGTCTTCTTCAGATTCACCTGTCTCACCATTTCACCGATGAGAAACGCTCGGGCCGGGAACCGCCAACCAATCTTCACGCAGGTTTCCAGAGATTCCATGGCCTTCTCGTGGTTCCCCCGGATCGCCCACACCGTGGCATCCACCATCAGGAGATCCAGAACTCTCTTGATGGCCGAAAAAAACATCGGTGGCGTTGTCTCCTCCCCTTCAGTTTCGGGAGGGATGGCTGCCGTGATCGCCCCGGCTCCCCGCTTCGCCAAATCCAACACGTCCGACCTGTCCGCGAGAACCTTCTGCGAGGACTCGACCCTACCCGGTTCGATCGCCCTTCCTTGGACCCAGTCGTTGTGCATGGAGACACAATCCCCCTCCTCCCGGGTATCGCGGGGAAGGAGTTCCTGTGCGGCCCTGCAATACCGACTAGCCCGATCGTCGCCGGGGTCCAGGGCCGAAGGAACACCGGGCTTTTTTCTTGCGGCGATGATTGAGCTGGCCACGGCTTGGTTCAGTGCTGCGGTGAGCCGCTTCTCCACGAACAGACTACCGAGAAGCCGCGCCAGGAGTACTGTGAAGACGAGCGCACATAGTGTGTAAACCGCTAACTTCAAAGCCCCTTGAAGAACCCCGAGAAGCCGGCTCCGCGACGATTCCATGACGTTCCCCTTGCCTTCCGTGGCTACAGAGACTCCGATGCCAGCACACCAAGGAACAGAGATCGATCCTTCCGAAGAACTCTTCCGGACGAGATCTCGATCTGACTCAGACTGAATCGCGCCCAAGAACGGCTGACTCCGAGTTCCTGGGCCAGAATCGCTGCGTCGAAGACTCCCTCCATGTTCGAGCGCCAAGGGAACGCCCCACCCGGAATTCGGTCCACTGCCAAATTCATCAGTAGAAGAAACGCCGTCAGGGCGGCCAGGGGGGCCGTGTGGAGCGCCACGCCCAATCCGGCCGCGAGCTGACGGAGCCAGCCGGGCCGGTCGTGCGCCATCTCGCGCCTCGACGCGCCAAGGATTCGTTCCCCGGCACCTTCAGGAACCTCGGCGATGGCGAACTGCAACAGGTAACGCTCGAACGCTTTCTGCTCATCAGGCCCTTCAGCAGATGGCTCCATGAGCGTTCCCTCCCTTGATGTCCTCCAGGAGCAACCGCAGTTTCTGGAGTCCGTATCTGTAGCGGCTAGCCACAGTGTTGAGCGACTCCTTCGTGAGATCGGCGATCTCATCGAAAGTCATGCCGTGATAGATTTTCAAGACTACCACCTCCCGTTGTTCTTGGGGGAGTTCGGTCAGCGCCCTCGACAGGTCGATCGCCTCGTCGTGACGGCCCGGAGGCGCCGCCACCAGCAACAGAGCGTCGGGCTCGATCGTCTCGTTGACTCGCTGCCTCCGTGCCAGGAGTCGAAGAGCCTCGTTCCTCGCCGCTCTGTACAGGTAGGGCTTCATCTTGCGGATGGCCGTCTTCTGGCCGAACACTTTGAGAATGCCCAGGAAGACGTTTTGGAGAACGTCCTCCGCGTCCTCGCACCGGAGGACTATGGAGAGTACGAAGGAATACAGCGGCCGGCCATGGGCGCGCCAGATCTCTTCGATCGATTGTTTCGTCTCGTTCATGGGTTCAGGTCCACACGCCTCGATGCATCGACGGCTCTCAAGTCTCGCATGAACCCCCTTCTCCTCGGAGGCGATCTCACCCTCCCACCCCAAAGTGGCGAGCCCAGAAACCATAGACGTAGGGTATCAGCGTGATGAAGTAGTAGCCCAGAATCGGAGAGAGCACGACGACAATCGTGAGAAACTCCACGACCCTGCGGGAGACGTTTTCCAGAAACGCCAAAGATGTCCAGTCGATCCAGCCTTGTGAGCTGTACCGGGCACATTCCGGTTGAGAGAGTCTCTCGATCGCGCCACGGAGAAGGTAGTGGAGGAACTCCAAGCAGACCTTCATTCTCGTCTTCTCCCCTGTCCGGTCGAACTCATCGACCGGTCTCCACGGCTCTCCGGACGATCCTTATGAGCTGGTCCACCCGGAACTCGGCCTCCTGGCTGACCTTGCGGGCCTTCCCCGTGTCGGGAACTACCGACCGGAGGAGTTTCACATAGGCTTGATCCACCAGCGGCATCCCAGGTGGCGTTGATGCCGGCATCGGAGGAGGTTCCGTCCCCGCTGCAACCGTCCCGGCCAGTCTGTCGAAGTACTCCTTCAGTTTTGGCGCGGTCTGCTGGAGCGTCCGGGCTCTCTCGGAAGAAAGGACCTCGTCCGGAAGACCCGCATCCTTCCAGGCGCTGTCGATCGCCTTGGCGTTCCCGGACAATAGCACTTCCCTGGCAAGGATGCTGTATTCGGCCTTCACGGCCTGCGCCAGCGTTGGCATGCCCTCTCTCGCCCTCCGTTCCATGGCCTCCAGGATGCGGGAGGCGATGGTTCGGTCGAGGAGCTTCTTGCCGGTCCATTGAAGAAGCGCTTCCACACCAGTTCCCTCGATACCATATCCCATAACCAGGGAGAGCAGTGGAGCCTTACCGCTCACTCCACGGGCCGTGGCAGATCCCAAGCGTACCACCGCCAGCCAATCTCCGATCGCTCCATCGACGTTTCCCGTGGACTCCGAGAGCACTCCCCGAGCCGCCAGCGCCCGTGCGGCCTGGCGCAGAGTCTTGAGGTCAGGGTCTCCTGTGAGGGTGACCAGCCGAGGAGCCATGGAGAGCTCGACGATCCGATCCAGTGTCGGGCGGTTGGCCAACAGGTACCTGTCCAGACTGACACGTTCCGCCGGTTGCGTCACGCCGGCGGTCAAGATCTTGGCGACAAGAGCGTCCTCATCGTCCTGCCACGAAATGGTGTAGGGTGCCGCCATCCTTTCTTTCGGCGAAGCGCCCAGGAGGGGAGTTTGGAGGATAGATACCAGCAGAAGAGCTGTGGCGAGGCGACACCTCATGGAAGAGCACCAGCTTGCTTTTGAGTTCTTCACTCGTGGATCTCCTTTTTTGAAGAACCGTACCGGCGTCTCGACCGGCATTTGTGGAACCAATAGACAATAACCAAGAGTACGCAGGCGGTTCGATTTGTCTTGATCGGCCCTTTTTTGTTCCAACGGTAAATCCGTCCTTTGACATTGTTCTGGGAGGAGCGCGCTCGTGAGATGTCGACCGCAGGGGCGCAGCGAGAAGTCTCGCCCGGTGCTCGGGCCCCCCGCCGAGGTGGATGATCGTGCGACATTCGGCGTGATGGTCGCGGGTCGGCCTGTTCCATGTGAGTTCCTATGCTCCGCTTGGTGAGGACCTACCGCTCGAAGGTCATCTGCCGAGCCAGCGTGTGACCGATCGTCGTTGCCGTTTCCGACCGCGGGTGCACCCTGGTCCGTGGGTTCGGATTGCTCGCCCGAGCTTATTTTGAGCCTGCACGGGGTGGCCTATCCGACAGAAGCGATGTTGCCCGCCCTGGCGTCAGCCGATCCCGCCGACCCGGAGCCCCAAGTCCTCCGGTGTCCTTCGCGAACACCCCACGCAGTCCCCGATGCTGGCCGTGCAGACCCGGCATGCTGAAGGCCCCACGCCTGAGAAGAGCGGCATCGAGGAACGTTTTGACAGCGAGCCGTAGGACTTTTAATCCAAGGCGAGCAGCGTCTTGGAACCCCTCGCCTTCAGGCGAGGGCGGTTTAGTGCTCACCTCCCTCGGTCGGGTCCAAAGGAATTCGGAAGAAGTCGCCAGCCACGTTGCGTAGCACCATGCGCTCGATGCGATCCAGGTCCAGAAGTCGAATCCGTCCGGTGGTGGACGGGTTGTAGAGCCGAGCGGCCACCACAGGTAACCCTTACGGTCACCTGACTTTGTCATGACTTGTCGACATCTTGATGACGTGGATCGACTGAGAACCTAGAGCTCAGGGGCTGTCTGTCACGAGCCCATCGATCGCACCAGAACGTCAGGTTCGAACGTGGACTCGCGAACCGGTGAGCTCGCCGATGAAGATGAGGAACCTCCGCCGCGTGCTCTCTGGCGAATACCGTTCCACATGCTGCCGGGCCCTCTGAGTGTACCAGCGGTAGTTCCGGCCATTCGATCCGCGCCATTGAGGTGACTTGACCTCCTCGACAGCCTCGGCGACGGCTTGAGCCAGAGCGTCCACATCACCGGTCGGAGTGAGCCTCGCCAAGTTGCCTGAGACCACCGGGGTGTTCGAGTTCTCGAAGGCAACCACTTGGCATCCACAGGCCAGGGCCTCCAGGATTGGCACGCAAAAACCTTCGTGATACGTCGGCAGGACGAACAGGTCGGCGTCGAGCAAGACCCGGTGTTTCACCTCCTCGGCCGCGTTGCAGTGAATGCTCGTCCTGACGCGACCTCCAAAGGACCGATCCAGGCTCGCCAGGGCATCTCGAACCTCCTCCAGGAGCTGCGAGTCTGAGAAGGACGAATTCCCGATCAGATCCACTCTTGCGCGCAAGAACCTGTCTCGATCGAGGACCCTTCTCAGAGCCTCGAGCAACTCCAGCGGACCTTTGGACCGAACGAAACGGCCAATGAAAGTGATGCGAATGAACCCATCGACGAAGCTCGGCTTCGACTCGGGCGGCTGCTGGTCCTGGTGAACCGCGAGAGGTAAAACCGTGGCAGGGGTTTGAATCCCTCCATCTCTCAAGACCTGGAGGTTGGTCAGGCTGTCACACGCAACGTGATCCGCGAAGACGATGTTGGAGATTTGTCGATAGGATCGGTCTATCGTCTCGTGGCATTCGACGGAGAGGAACCGCTTGGGCGTGACGTTGTGAAAGACGACCAGGCTCTTGGCTGTCACGGGAACAACCGGCAGCAGATCAAACAGCGGGTAGTGGACGCCGAAATGGAAAACCACGAGATCGCTGGTCTGAAAATGTCGATCGAGCACAACGTCGGTCAGATCCCGAACCTGGATGAACGGCAGGGATTCGTAGTCGCAAGAGTAAGCGAAGAGTCGAAGCTCGTTGCCCCCCTCTTCGATCAACCAGCCCGCCTCATCCAGAATCGACTTCGAGATCGCGTCATACCTTACGCAGACCCCGTTGAGGTAAGAGACTCTCATGAAGAAGCCGCTCCGTGGTTCTCTCCAGCCAGCCTGTACAGCGCCAGGCTGTCCCTCGCCATCCGTGCGGAGGTGAACCTCTCTTCGAAGATCGTTCTGCTCGCTTCGCCCATCTTGACGCGAGCGATCGGGTCATGAATCAAGCGAAGCAGAGCTTTGACCAGAGGCTCCACCTTTCCTGGTTCCACCAACAGCCCATTGAGTCCGTGCGTCACAACCTCCGGCACCCCGCCCGCGGCGCAACCGATGACGGGCCTGCCTTCGCGCATGGCCTCGAGGAAAACCAGCCCGAATGACTCAGCCCGACTTGGAGCCACGAAGATGTCGCAGCGGGCGTAGGCCTCATTCAGCACCTCCTCTGCCGCATACCCTTCGAACGTGACGCACTCGATCCAGTCCCGCTGTCCGTGGTCCTTCAGGAATCGTTCCTGATGGGTCCCGCCACCGACGCCGACGTCCTCGCCAATGATCCTGAATCGGACAGCGGGGGCTGAGTCAAGAACCTGCGGAATTGCCTCCAGCAGGACGTCGATTCCTTTTCGAGGCTCCAGTCGTCCCACGAACAGAATCTCAAGAGGACTGTTCGGTCCCGGACTTCGTCGCGGCGTGTGTGACGGTAGTCCGTGAGGAATGATCACCGTCCTTGTGCTATCGAAGAGGAAGTGATACGCGTCTTCGATTTTTTGGAGGATCGCCCTGCTGTTCGCCCTCACGCCATGGGCCCTCGTCATCAGTTCTCGTTCGAGCGCGAGCATAGGAGCGACAAACGAGGACATCCATTCCGGATTGCCTCTGCATTCAGGGGCATACTCGATCCAAGAGTGGAGCGGCGTGTGAAGGCTGGTCACGAGAGGCCACTGCCCCTCGAGCATGAAGGCCACCCCCTCACAATCCCAGCTCGGCGCCTCGACGACAGAGATGGGCCGATGGGCTGCAACCCTCGTGGTCTCTTGAAAGGCTGTCGCGGACCAGTTCCAGATGGACTGAGGTACGTCCCGCTCCGATGCAGCGGAAGAGCGAGTCATGTGCCGCACCACCATGCGGTGAACCCAGACTCCATCTTCGAAGTCCACACGGTTGACGTCGGCGCTTTCCGTGATGACGAGAACCGTATGGCCTTCTGCAGCGAGGGCATCTGCGAGGGCCCTGGTAAACGTCGCGATACCGCCTTTGTGATTCGGCGGAAAGTCCCGGGAGACGAGGATCACAGCATCGTGAGTCGGTCGTCTGATCGCCCCAAAGGGGTGGAACCGGCCCGAATATCGCCGGAGCTTCTCTTGGTCGATCATGGCGCCCGCTGTCGGGCCTTCAAAGCCTCGCCGAGTACCCACCTCCAGGGCGCGATCCAGGTCCAGGTTGAAGGAGATCCCATCACTCTCGGAGAGGAGCTTCTCACCCAAAGCCCTGTTGACCTCGTTGCGGTGGTGCTGAATGAAGGTCTGCTGTTCCTCGAGTATGCGCTCGATGGGGTGAAACTCGCGGGCGTGCTTGAGCATGAAGTAGATCTTGTTCTTGAGGATGGGATAACGACAGCGGGTCACCCTGTTTTCGTACCGCAGGTTGCTCGCCGCGAACTTGTGGTGAACGAAGGCTCGAGGCAGCTGAGCGATGATGTAGCCGGCGTCTACGATCCTCAGACAGACGTCCGTCTCGTCGAGATAGTACTCGAACTCTTCATCAAACCCCCCTATCTCGAGCAAGGCTGATCGGCGGAAGGAGGAGTTGCATCCCAGCAAGTGTGGAAATCGATGGCTCTTAGGAAAGGAAAGGTGGGGCGTCGGACCGGAGATTGTGAAGTCAGCGTTACCGAAACGATCGACCAGGCAGTACCTGTGCTGGCAACTGTAGCCCGTATAATCAAAGACTGTCCCTCCCGCGGCACCAACCCCGGGGTCGTCGTACGCTTCGGACAGTTGAACGAGCCATTCAGGTTCCGGAATCGCGTCGTCGTCGAGAAAGGCGACGACCTCCCCTTGGGCCATGCAGATGCCGACGTTCCTCGAAACCGACAGGTTCTCGACGTCACACTTACCGGCCCGGACTCCGGGCAACCACGACTCGATGATCTCCTCCGAACCGTCGGTCGAAGGGCCGTTCACGACCACGACTTCGAACTCGCCGGGATAGTTCAGCCAGCGAAGACTCTCCAGGGTCTTCTGCAGCATGGACGCACGATTCAGGGTGTTGATCACTATGGAGAACGTCGGATGCACCTGACTTATCCCTAGCTTGCGTCAGAACTCTGAGAGGGCTTCTTGGCGGTGATTTCGAATTCACGACAGAGTCCGTCCTTGCTCCCTCGTTCCGTAACCGAAGGGCTCACAAAACCGGCCTCCGTGAGAAGTCCTTCAAGCGACTCGGGAATGAACATGTTGAAGTGGAAATCACCTTGATACTCTTGCCCGCCGAACATCACCGCTCGCAAGTCCTCGTAGCGATACCGTCCACTCGAGTACTCCCGAATCATTGCCTCCGCGTCCGATACGACTGCACGGAACTCTCCACCCGCTTTCAAGAGACTGAAGAGATACGGCAGTATCTGTCTTCGCAACTGTTCTTGCGGAAAATACTCCAGCAGGTGGGCTGAATAGATTTCGGCCACCTCGCCTCGAGAAATGGGGAGTTCGTCGACCTCCCCGACGATATCCACTCCGGGCAGTTCGCGGCGATCCACGTTCAGATAGCCCTTCAGGAGAAGATGACCGCACCCCAGATTCAGTCTGATCTGTTCCGAACGAGCCGCGGCCAGTTTTTCCGGAGACAGAATCCTGGACTTCGCCTTCAATCCCTCACGGTCCGTCGAACGAGAGCTTGTCCCGTACTGCATTTCGAACATGAGCTCACGGCGGATGAATTCGATCCGTCCCATGAGAAGATCGATGATGGACGAGTCTCTCTCTGCTTGCCTCCGGACCGCCGCCAAGTCCCGGGAGATGGTCCTCAAGGCCACCGGCACAGAGAGGACGAGGTTGTCTTTGGCGCTATCGCTCGCAAGTTGCCGATGGTTGAGGTTTGAGATTGTCTGCAGCAGCCTGGGAAGCTGCTCGGACTCGAACGCGCTTTGGCGACGGCAGAACTCGGGAAGTCGAAGGATCGCCACGCCGATTCGAACGAAACGCCCGATCAAAGGCCACTTGTCCACCAGGAGGACCAGGCTCTTGAGCCGCGCCTTGATCGATTCCGTCATCTGCCGAAAGAACTGGAGCACTCGGGTTGTCTGTGTTGCATTGGCTGCACGACAAAACTGTTCACAGCATCTATAGCACGAATGCGACATGACTCACCAGCGTCTTCTTTTGGGTGGGGTGGCAGCCGCCGTATGATGGCCTACAAGGCTGCTCTCGGAAAACACGGAGGACCGCAGAGGAGCACGGAGATCGGACAAGTCCCTTTCAGGCCTTGCTCCGAGCGTCTCCGCTGCCAAGCAAGCTGGGTCGGTCTTGGAATGAAAGGAGTCCACCGCGTCGTTGCTCGTGGAACGCGTAGCCAAGTGAGCGATCGTGGGAGCAATTTGCAGGGTCGAAAGGCCGAGCCAAGGGGCTCGAACAGGACGGGGGAAACCATAACCCCGGAGTGACCTGGTCGGGCGTCGGCGGGGTTCATGGTTACATATGCCGACCAGATTGCTGACGCGCCTGGCGATTCACATATGAACCACGCAGCTCACAATCTGCCGCCCTGCCATATGTGGGGGGAGGACTGAACGCGTACAACTTCACCAGCCGTGACAGCTAGAGGTCTGGCTTTGCAGGACGAGAATGATTGCCTGGCCTCTCTTGTGGCCACGGGCGATCAAGAACACGACCACACGCCCAAGGTTCCACAGCCATTGTCGGGGATGCAGCGAGGTGAAGTCCATGAGGGGCAGATATCCGGCAGCCAGAATGTCACGTATCGAGAGACCAAGAGACTCGGAAATGACGGTCATTTCGAAGACTGAAACCGGATTGATATGCCCTATGGACAGCTCCCGTCTTCCGAACATCACGAATTGCCCGGTAGCCAAGAAGCGCAGCCTCGAGGCAAAGGACTCGATATTGGGGAACGACAGGAACACGAACCCCCCCGGTCTCAGAGTCTCCTTCAACTGTCGAAGCAGATGCCAAGGGTTCTCCACATGCTCTATGACCTCCTGGCAACAAACCGCGTCGAACTGCTCCTTGAGCGAGGCGGGAAGCGCGTTGGCGTCGCTCTCGACAAAGGCAATCGAGGAAGCCTTCCAAGCCGCCCTGCTGGTGTCGACCCCCAGGACATCATACCCGTGATCATTGAGGCGGAGAGAAAATGCGCCGGAGCCCGCTCCGACATCCAGAATTCGTCCACTCCCTGGCATGTACTTCTGAACTGCGGCAAGCATATCTTCATGCAAGCCTTCGGGTGCGCGAATGATCAGGCCCTTGTAGGCGGGTAATCCACTTCTTCGGGTCTTGATCCACCGGTTGTTCATCGATTCAATCTACCAAGGAGCCGTTGTCGGCCGGCCCCTTGCCTCAGGTTCAAGATCGGTGGTATTTCACGGAAAACCGGTGTAAGGTGGCAGAATGGTATTCTGGAGGAACCCTTCGGTAACTATGGCCGGCCTTTGAACAATCCTGTACCTGGCGTTCGGGTATACGAATGAAGAAGTTGGTCCTCCGAGATCTGCTCAAGATATCGGCAGAACGGTTTGCCGAGAAGACCGCTGTCATCACGACAGATCGGAGCTTCTCGTTT
>Ga0074195_1004294_pt1 | contig 11880 bp, 8 predicted proteins | sample EPASupsiteHSE623_FD_64525 | JGI IMG/M metagenome (GOLD analysis project Ga0074195, IMG submission 64525) | Bioremediated contaminated groundwater from EPA Superfund site, New Mexico - Sample HSE6-23 | ecosystem: Environmental > Aquatic > Deep subsurface > Groundwater > Contaminated ...
TGATATCCAAGCATTCCAGAAGTGCACCAATCTGCGGCCCGATGCCGTTGATGCGGGCCGCTAAAACCAGTTCTCCGGCCTTTTTAAAGTCGATTCCAATCCATCGCATTGACTCCTTTTCATATCATCACCTTACCATGCTCATGGAGCATTCTATGAGCTTCCGGAGGCTTTAATTAAATATCGCTTCGTTATAATTAACGGTTATTGCCTTTATTTGCCAACTAAGATATTTTAAGTAGTATTCGCTGTCTTGACATATATACCTTTTAAGTTCCATAAGTTTTGGGAGTTTGTAGTAAATAAATTTTATAGTACGATTATTAATTTCTATGGAATCGAAAAGAATTTCAGGAGTATAATTATGTTAATGAACTATTTCACAATTACTGTTTGAGGTTACCAAAAGGGGAATTCCTATGCGCAAGGTTCTCTTAGACAAATTCTTTAGTCGTATACCTAACGGGGGTTTGGCAGTTGATTTCTGGGATGGGACTAAAAAACAATACGGTCCGGGCAAACCATTTTTTACTTTAAAGTTAAATAAACCGTTTTCCATTTTAAGATTATCCAAAGACCCTCTCCTGGAACTGGGCGAAGCTTACATGAACGGGAATATGGACATCCACGGGAATCTGGCGGATGTTGTCAAATGGGCTTTTATGAACCAGGATTCCTTTTTCTCATACCGCCGCCCAACTCCTGCCAAGCGGGCTCTTGCCAAGATTAACAAACCTGTTTCACTTAATCGGCAGAAAAAAGATGTGCAATATCACTATGACCTGGGCAACGACTTCTTTGCCCTCTGGCTTGATGAAACAATGAGTTACTCCTGTGCCTATTTCTACTGCCCCGAAGATATCTTAAAAGAAGCCCAGTTACAGAAAATTGATCATGTCCTTAAAAAACTCCAGCTGAAACCGGGTGAGACCCTCCTCGATATCGGCAGCGGTTGGGGTTGGCTGATAATCCGAGCTGCTAAAAAATATAAAGTGAAAGCCTTTGGGATTACGTTGAGCCGGGAACAATACAGCAGAACAAAAGAGCGAATTACTGAATTGGGTCTCGGACAGTTAGCAGATGTGGCCATGCTGGATTACTCTGAGCTTGCAGCCAGCGGTCGGACCTTTGATAAAGTTGCCAGTGTAGGCATGCTGGAACACGTGGGTAAAACCAATCTTGGCAGGTTTATGACTTCCGTCAATCGGTTTCTAACCCCGGGTGGACTGGCTTTAGTGCACAGTATTACGGACACGACTGAAGGGGCTGTCAATTCATGGCTGGAGAAATACATTTTTCCCGGTGGTTATATCCCTTCACTGAGGGAACTGGTTTGGATGCTGCCAGAATACGCTTTTCACTTAATTGACGTTGAAAGCTTACGGATGCATTACGCTATGACGCTGGACCGATGGTCCGTGAGTTTCCAAAGAAACGTGGAGCAGATTCGCCACCAGAGGGGTGAGTGTTTTGTAAGGATGTGGTTATTATACCTCCTTTCCTGTGCCGAATCTTTTCGGACAACCGGTTTAGATGTCCACCAGATCCTGTTCTCAAAGGGGTTGAACAACAGTTTACCTTTAACCAGGCGGTATTTATACATATAAGCTAAAACCCCGGCAAACTGCCGGGGTTTTAGCTTCCAAATGAAAAATAGACATCCCGGAAAAATGTGGTATAATTGTTATCAGGTTGAGCAAAAGCTGACACCGTATACCTTTTTAAGTGTTTAGGCAAATTATATTAATAGTTGTCTTTCCAAGACATTGGATATCGTTTCTGAGGAAGTGTATTTAATGCTGAAGATACTCCGCAGGGTACTTATCGGTAAACCGATGGAATCGGCCCGTATCGCCCATGAACGCTTGACTACTTTGAAAGGCCTGGCTATCCTTTCGTCAGATGCTTTATCGTCAGTTGCTTACGCTGGCGAAGAAATATTACGCGTTCTGATACCGGTCATTGCAGTAGCATCGTTTAGCCTGATTACTCCAATTTCCGCCGCTATTGTCATCCTATTGTTTATAGTAAGTTTCAGTTACAGGCAGATTATCGATGCCTTCCCTAAAAGCAGCGGCGGCGCCTATATAGTTGCCAAAGAACACCTAGGGGTCAACACTGGGCTTGTGGCAGGAGCTGCTCTGTTGTTTGACTACCTTTTGACGGTCTCTGTTTCGGTCTCGGCAGGTGTAGCTGCCTTCACATCAGCATACCGGCCTGCGGCCCAATATAAGGTGGCTCTTTGTTTAGTTGTTGTGGCCATATTGGTAGTCCTTAATTTGAGGGGAATCACCGAATCGGCTACCGTATTCAGCTACCCTACCTATGCATTTATTATTGGTATGTTTTTACTCATTGGTATCGGTTTTTATAAAATTTTCATAGCCCACATTCCGATCACTAACTTACCTCCTCCTCAACCAGCCAACCCTGATATCAGTTCCCTGGCCTTAACCTGGTTGATACTCCGGGCCTTCTCCTCAGGCTGCGCTGCCTTAACCGGGGTTGAAGCGGTAAGCAACGCTGTACCGAATTTTAAAGAACCGGAAAACAAAAATGCCAAAATGGTACTGGCTCTGTTAGCTTTTTTACTTTTTGTTATGTTCAGCGGTTTAACTTTCCTTACTAAAGCGCTGTACATCGGGCCGGTTCATGAGATGACAGTTATTTCCCAGGTTGCTCATAAAGTGTTCGGCCAAGGTGTTTTATTTTACCTGTTCCAGGCCAGCACGTTCTTAATTTTGGCCTTGGCAGCCAATACAGCTTTTGCCGGCTTCCCAATGCTGGCTTCCCTGATGGCCCGTGACGGTTTTTTGCCCAGGTATCTTGCCCTGCGCGGTGACCGCCTGGTGTTTAGTAACGGCATAGTGATGCTGGGAGTTTTAGCTGGAATCCTGCTAACTATTTTCGGTGGAATTACTACCAGGCTCATCCCATTATATGCTGTGGGAGTCTTTACTTCTTTCACCCTATCTCAGTCCGGCATGGTAAGGAGATGGCTTACTCATAAGACCGGTAACTGGCGCACAAAACTCTTTATTAACGGTCTGGGGGCTATCGTTACCGGCACGGTAACAGTTGTCATTGCAGTGACTAAATTTAAGCACGGGGCTTGGGTTATCCTCGTCCTCGTGCCGGTGATGGTTCACTGGTTCCGGGCAGTCCATAAACACTATATGGATGTCAAATCACAGCTTGATTTTGACAATTACCTAAAGCGCCCCGGGCTGATGCATAAAATCATTATCCCGGCGGCCAGTCTCACTAATGTTGTCGCCAACACCGTAGACTACGCGAAAGAGATCAGCGACGACGTGAAGGCTGTCCATATATCTTCTGATAAAGAGTTTACGGAAAAATTCCGCCGGAAATGGGAAACCTGGAACCCCGGGATAGAACTCGTTGTAATTGACTCCCCTTACAGGTCAGTCTTTGACCCACTGGTGGAATATATTATCGAAGCTGATAAAAACAAGGCTGAAGGTGAAGTGGTGACAGTGCTCATCCCGGAATTTGTCACCTGCCGGTGGTGGCAGAGATTCCTCCACAACCAGACAGGCCTTATGCTCCAGAACCTACTGGTCTTTCAGACCGATGTCGTAGTCACAACCGTACCGTTCCACCTAAAAGAGTGTGAAATATAAAAAACCGTCCTGCTTGCCGAAATAAAGCGGACGATTAATATATGTCACGTATGTGTCAATAATTATCAAAAAGGTTGCTTAAAATATAATTATTGTATTTTTTCATGTATTCTACAATTAGACAGTCTAACTCGCTGCTCTTGGAATAGACCTCCGGGTCATGGATGCCTTTTTTTTTGACTAGATTATACATCTCTTTTTGCTTTTCTTTAATTCTTTTCTGGATATCCCGACGAGTATCCCACATTTTCATCCCCCCACATATTTATTGTGGTACGGAATTTCTGAGCAAACTGCGATTTTTTTTTACAGTATTTCTAGATTCTCCCCTTTTTTCCTTCAGAGAAAATGTCGAATATCGTCGTGTCGAAAATTTTTTTTGTTATATCCACTCTAAATTGACATTATCCCCGTTTCTTAATGGAGTAGTGAACTCGGCCGGCAGGCTGTTAACTTTCATCTCAAGCCTCATCCCAGGCTCAGGGGGCTGTAAAGAAAAGTTAATCCGTGTAAGGATGTCTGTGAGAATTACATCTGACCTGGGAATCTCCACCCTTTCCTGGTTAACATACACTAGCGTAATAACTCCCGACTCTGATTCCTCATCTGCGGCAGCCACTTCCAGGGCCGACTGAACATACTGTTCTTCCATCAAATCAAGTTGCCCGTCTCCATCCTCACTTGAGATCTCTATCAATGAAGGCTCATTTTTTGTTTCGATAGTAATAACATCACCATCACTAATCTCTGTCATCGGGTCGACAATGTGTTCATTTACGTATATATCATATTCATTTTCGGCATCACTGTACCCGGCAATCTCCAGCACATCTGCGATTGTTCTGGGCAGGTAGTGGACTATTCTGGCATTATCAACAAGTTCATCGTAAAATGTGACAGCTTGGCCGTTCATCGTAATAACGTGGTTAATTGTAAGAGACTCTTCGTTTATGCTTATACTGATAGGTAAAATATCCTGGACTACATCATATATGTATCCTTTGGCGTTTTCCCCGTCGATGGCTTCCACAAATTCGATAACATCATTGTGTTTAACCGGCGTATCAATAGTAACATCGTGTCCGTTCAATTTTACTATGGCCGGTTTGCCTCTACCGCCTTTAATAATTTTCAACTCTTCGTTTACTGTCACGGTGAGAGCCATGCCTAACCTCGGCATCGTCCTGCGAATGCTTACTCCTGCTGCCAGCAGCGCGTCTGCCACAGTACCCCTCTCAAACAATCTGACCTGGCGATTGTTTACTATAACCCAGGCAAATCCCAGCCCCTTGTGTTCGAAAGATGTAACCGCTATCCCGATTGGGGTAACAGCTTCCGGTCCCATCAATTCCTGGGCGCCGAACACCTCGGCAATAGCTTCCCTGCCTCTGATAGCTACCCTCTGTTTTGAGAGACCGAGATTTTCTGCCAGCATATCTTTTAGGAGTGGCGTAAGACTGCCGCCACCGATACAAATAACAGCCTGAGGAGTCCTCCCGTTCAGTTCAATCAGTCTTTCACTGATCTGTTTCGCGAGGTACTGTACTGTCTCGCAGATAACCTCCAAAACATCTTCCTTGGGCACTGCTTGTTCAATCCCCAGGACATCAGCAAACTTTATTTCGTCATGGTTATATATTGAGCGTTTAATAATTTCAGCCTGGTTAAAGTCAACGAGGTATTCCTGAGATATCTTCTCAGTTACCTCATCACCGGCGATAGGGACCATCCCGTAACCGACTATCGACCCATCGTCCGTAATCGCTATGTCAGAAGTACCGGCCCCTATATCTACAAGGGCGATATTTAACTGCCTCATGCTGGGTGGAACTACTACAGCACTCGCTGCAATAGGCTCAAGGGTAAGGCTCGTCATTTCCAGCTCAACCCTCTGCAGGGCTGCAAACAGTGAATCGACAACAACCCTGGGCAAAAAAGTAGCGATTACTTCGGCACTCATGTTTTTCCCTTTTTGACCGTACAGGTTGCCTATTCGGAAGCCGTCGAGTTCATAGTTGACAACACTGTAACCCACACAGTGGTAGTTCAATGAGTCGTCCTCATGGTGGTCGGATTCCGCCAGCTTATTCTGGGCTTCCTGGACTGCCTGCAGCTCCAGCCGCAGGATATCATCACGGTGAATTTCTTTATACTCCACTATATCGTTATTCACCTTCAGCCGGACTGTCCTAAGGGCCCGCCCCGCTGCGGCGACAGCCACCTGAGTAAGTGTTTGGCCGATTTTAGTTTCAAGCTTCTCTTTAACAACCTTGATAGCTTTAGCCACCTGTTCAATATCATGAATCTGCCCGTCTATCATAGCCCGGTTCTGGTGCTCAAGGTGTTCGGAAGCAACGATCTCCAACCCTTTAGGGGTTTCATGCATGACAACCCCCACAACCGACCGGGTTCCAATATCAAGGGCAAAAATATAACTTCCTGACATATCCATAACCCCTCCTTATTTAAGGGCTTTTAACCTCTTCAAATATTTCGACCGTTTAGGACAAAATTCCTGCAAAAAACTCCAATAAAACAAGGTTCGCGTCAGCGAACCTCCAATTTTAGCCTTCCCTTCTGTAAAAGAAGGAAGATGCCAAATTAAATCCTATTTCCCTGGGCTGAAAAATCTGCTCCGTACTACCAGTAAATAATATCCCTCCAATTCTTAAGGCATCATGGAACTTTCGATACAATTCAGCCTTGCTTTCTTCAGTAAAATAGATTACCACATTTCTACATAAAATCAAATCATAACTGCGGTCAAATGGGTCTCTTAACAGGTTACGCTTAATATATTTAACCCTTCTTTTGACATCTTCGGAAATCACGAAGTTGGTTCCCTGTTGTGTAAAATTTAATGACAAAAACTGCTTCGGCAGGTTTGCTACCGCTTTATCGTTATAAACTCCAGCCTTGGCTTTATTTATTACCTCATCATCTATATCTGAAGCGGTCAGGGTAAAAGACACCTTGGGAAAACGGTTAATCATTAGCATAGCGAGGCTGTATGGCTCTTCCCCGGTTGAGCAACCGGCGCTCCAGAGTTTCAGGGAAGGAGTTTTGGTCATTAATTCAGGTATTATTTTACTCTCCAGCAACTCCCACTGGTTTGGGTTCCTGTAAAACTCGGACACGTTTATCGTAAGTGTATCAAGAAACTTGCGCCAGTGCTGGATTTCCTTTTCCATTAAATCAAGGTACGTGTCATAACCTTCAACTTTCAGACTCCGCATCAGGCTGTTTATCCGTCTCTCCATTTGAGGACGCTTATATCCGGTTAGATCCAGTCCTTTTCTTCTTCGTAAATCCTGAAGGAACTTCTCATATGCATCCGGCATATTTCATATCCTCTCTGTAATTATTTTATACAGCCACCACAGCTAATATTAAAAGAACTGAAATTATATTCTTCCTGTTCAACAACCGATTTCACTCCTTAACCAGTATTTGTTATTCGTCAAAAACGAACCAAACTCCTCCTTTTATTCTCCAAAAGAGGTGTGCTTTCGACATTTTTTTTAACAACTTTATACATAGCAATTACAGTGTTTCCTTAAAAGCCCTAAAAGCAGCCTCAACAGTCTTGGCAATATCATCACCGGTGTGGGCAGCCGAAACAAATGCCGCTTCAAACTGGGAAGGGGCCAGATATATCCCCTGGTCCAGCATCGAACGGAAGAAGGTACCGAACTTAGCAGTGTCAGATGTGCAGGCGCTGGCGTAATCAACAACCTTTTGCCCGGTAAAAAACGTGCAGACCATAGAGCCGACCCTGTTCATTGTTACCTTGACCCGAGCCTTGTCGGCGGCGTCTGCCAATCCTTCGGCCAGCTTGGCTGATTTATTTTCCAGTTCTTCGTAAAACCCGGGCTTCTGAAGGGATTCCATGGTCGCTATTCCTGCAGTCATAGCCAGGGGGTTGCCTGACAACGTCCCGGCCTGGTATATCGGCCCAGCCGGGGCTATCTTTTCCATTATCTCTTTCCTGCCGCCATAGGCCCCCACCGGCAGCCCGCCGCCGATAATTTTACCGAGGCATGTCAAATCAGGCTCGATATTAAAACGCACCTGGGCGCCGCCATAAGCCACCCTGAAACCGGTCATTACTTCATCAAAAATCAACAAAGACCCGTATTTTCTCGTCAGGTCACGCAGTCCCTCCAGGTATCCCGGCTGGGGTGGGACAACACCCATATTTCCCGCGACAGGCTCGACAATAACTGCAGCGATATCATCCCCTTCGGCGGCAAATATCTCCTTCAGCATTTCCAGGTCATTAAAGGATGCCGTAATCGTACCACTGGCTATATTGGCCGGAACCCCCGGGCTTGTCGGGACACCGAGGGTTAGAGCCCCGGAACCGGCTTTTATCAGCAGGGAGTCAGCATGGCCATGATAACAACCCTCAAACTTTACTATCTTGTTTCTCCCGGTATAACCCCTGGCCAGCCTGAGAGCGCTCATTGTCGCTTCAGTCCCGGAATTGACCATTCTGACCATTTCCATCGCCGGAAAGGCGCCGATAATTATCTTAGCCAGTATCGTTTCCAGTTCCGTAGGAGCCCCGTAACTGGTGCCCTTATCCAGGTAAGATTTTAGGGCGGCCACTACACCAGGGCTTTGATGTCCTAGAATCATCGGCCCCCATGACCCCACGTAATCTATGTATTCATTTCCGTCCACATCATAGATTTTGGAGCCACCTGCTCTTTCGATAAACACAGGATTGTGCCCCACTGATTTAAAAGCCCTCACAGGGCTGTTGACACCACCTGGAATAAACTTCTGGGCTTCCGCAAACAACTCCTCAGACTTCCTGTAACCTTTATGCACAACAAACACCATCCCTTTGACAAGATTTTTTCCCTATTTTCCCCCCAACCGGGGAAAATACTACAGGTATAGTAAACACGCCAGGCCCGGGGGAGGACTCTGGCGCGTTTTTATTAATACCCTTTTCTTCCCTGATACAGGCACCACGGTTCTTCGGCCATATAATCACCGTCATTATAAAATGCCGCCCTGGCCCGGCAGCCGCCGCAAATCTTTTTGAAACCACAGTTCCCGCAGCCGCCCTTATAATCCATCATCCGCAGGATTTTAAAATCCTCGCTGTCAGTCCAAATTTTGCTAAACGGGGTCTCCCGGACATTGCCCACTTCCATATCCATGTATGCGCATGGCTGCACTTTACCTTTGGGTCCGATAATACAGTAAGAAGTACCGGCTAGGCAGCCCCGTCCGAACCTTAAATCCATCCCCATCTGTTTCGCTATTCTCATAAACTGGGGAGCGCAGGTAGGCTTAATTTCTATATCAACCTGCTGTTGTTTCTTCATGATGCGGGTTAGAATTTCTTCGTACTCTTCTGCTCTAAGTGATTCTTCCTCAATATTTTTGGCCCTGCCGGTCGGAACGAGGAAGAAAAAGTGATGGGCTTTGGCCCCAATTTCCACTGCAAAGTCTGTAATGGCTTCGGCTTCGTTCCAGTTCCAGTCCATCAAGGTTGTATGAATCTGGAAAGGCACCCCGGCCTCACGGCAGTTTTTCATCCCCTGTACCGCACCTTCCCAGGCACCGTCAAGTTTTCGCAGTTTATCATGTTTCTTTTTATCGAGGCTGTCAAGACTGATTCCAACCCCGTCGACCCCAATCTCTTTCAGTCTTCCGGCTACCTCGGGAGTAATGAGGGTGCCGTTCGTGCCGAAAACGGTAATCAGGCCCAGCTTCTTGGAGTGTTCTACCAGTTCAAAGATGTCAGACCTCATAAAAGGCTCACCACCGCTGAAAATCATAATCTTAAAACCGGCTTTTTTTATTTCGTCCAGGAGCGCCTTGCCCTCCTCAGTATTAAGCTCTTCGGTGGCCTTTGCGCCCGCATCGCGGTAACAGTGGTCACAATACATATTACATTGGTTTGTCGTGTTCCAGGATACGATCATTTACTGTTACTCCTTTAACCATTTAGCTGCATCCTTGGCATGGTAAGTTATAATAATGTCCGCACCGGCCCGTTTTATCCCAGTCAATGCTTCCAAAACAACCCTTTTTTCTTCAAGCCAGCCGTTTAAGGCCGCGGCTTTAATCATGGCATATTCGCCGCTCACGTTGTAAGCGGCCACCGGCACCTGAAATTCGTCTTTAACCCGCCTGATGATATCCAGATATGGGAGGGCGGGTTTGACCATGACAATATCTGCTCCTTCTTCGATATCCAGCCAAACCTCTTTTAAGGCTTCATCACTGTTGGCCGGGTCCATCTGGTATCCCCTGCGGTCTCCGAATTGGGGAGTGGATTCCGCCACATCCCTGAACGGCCCGTAGAAACCTGAAGCATATTTAGCCGAATAGGCCATTATCGGTATATTGCTGTATCCATGGGCATCCAACGCTTCTCTGATAGCCCCCACCCTACCGTCCATCATATCAGATGGGGCTACTATATCGGCCCCGGCCCGGGCATAGGAGAGCGCGATTTTGGCCAGGATAGCGATTGTTTCATCATTTAGGACATTACCCTGCTCGTCCAGGATGCCGCAGTGCCCGTGACTGGTATATTCACACATACACAGGTCAGGAATCACGAGCAGTTGTGGATATTTCTCCTTTATAGCCCTGATAGCACATTGGACTGCTTCATTATCATCAAAAGCCGAAGAGCCTTTTTCATCCTTATAAACAGGAATTCCGAACAGCAGGACCGCCGGAATACCCAGCTTTACTGCCTCCCCGGCCTCTTCTACGATCAGGTCAACAGAGAGCTGAAATACCCCTGGCATTGACGCGACCGGATTCTTAACACCCTGACCGTTCGTGGCAAATAAAGGGTATACCAAATCATCAACGGTAAGGCGGTTTTCCCTGACCATTCTGCGTATCGTCTCACTACTTCTCAACCTTCTTGCTCTAACAACCGGAAAACCCATTGCTGTACACCTCCTAATTAGTTGCTAGTTCCTAGTTGCTAGTTACTAGTTCCTAGCTGCTAGTAGTTGGTGGTTTTTATTAACTAGCAACTCACAACTAGCAACTAGCAACTACTCCTTAAAATACTCCAATATTGCCGCCAGCAGGCCGTCGATCGTATATTCTTTGGCCTCGATATCCACCTTCAGATTTAACTCCCTGGCAGTGGCGGAGGTTACCGGGCCTATGCAGGCCGTTACCGTTCCGGTAAGGAGGTCTGAAGCATTCTGGGGACCGATTTTCTTGATAAAATTCTTTACTGTAGAAGAACTCGTAAAAGTGAGGATATGAATCCTGTTTTCGCGAAGCAGCTTCACCAATTCGTCAGTATCGCCGGAGCCGGTAACCGTCCTGTAGGCTGTCACCTCATCAACATCGGCTCCCATTGTTTTTAGGGTGTCAGGCAGTACTTTCCTGGCTATATCCGCCCTTGGCAGTAAAACCCTCTTCCCTTTTACCTCTTCACCCTTTAAGACTTCAATAATAGCCTCAGCCACAAACTCCTCTGGCATAAACTCACAGAAAATGCCGTACTTTTCGATCTCTTCCCTCGTTTTGGGGCCGATAGCCACTATTTTTATCTTGTTAAGCCTTCTGATATCTTTTTTCCGGCTTCTCATCCGGTCCATAAAATACCGGACCCCGTTTACACTCGTCAATATCAGCCAGTCATATGACTCAATCCCTGCAATAGCCTTGTCCAGTGGGGCAAAATCCTCCGGTTCAACAATTTCTATAGTGGGGAATTCCCATGGTTCTCCTCCGAGGGCTTCAATTTTTTCCGCCAATATGCTGGCCTGGCCCCGGGCCCGGGTAACCAGAATCCTCCTGCCAAACAAGGGTTTTTTTTCAAACCACTGCAGCTTTTCGCGCAGAGATACAACTTCCCCAACCACAATTATGGCCGGGTGGCCCATTATAGCCTCTCTGGCTTTGGCTACTATATCTGCCAGGGTTCCGGTCACAGTTTGCTGCTCCGGCCTTGTCCCCCATCTGATTACAGCAGCCGGAGTATCCAAGGGGCGGCCATAAGCCACCAGTTTCTCGACTATGTGGGGCAGGTTGCTCATTCCCATATAGAAAACAAGGGTCCCACATCCGGTAGAAACCTTGTCCCATTGAATTGAGGTATCTTCTTTAACGGGGTCTTCGTTTCCGGTTATAAATGCCAGAGTGGAATTAAAATTCCGGTGGGTTACCGGAATCCCGGCATATGCGGGTACCGCAATACCGGATGTGACACCCGGGACAATTTCGAAAGGAATGC
>Ga0074195_1004295_pt1 | contig 11880 bp, 10 predicted proteins | sample EPASupsiteHSE623_FD_64525 | JGI IMG/M metagenome (GOLD analysis project Ga0074195, IMG submission 64525) | Bioremediated contaminated groundwater from EPA Superfund site, New Mexico - Sample HSE6-23 | ecosystem: Environmental > Aquatic > Deep subsurface > Groundwater > Contaminated ...
TTGCTGCCGGAATTAGTCTGAAAAATGTGAAGGCACTGCAGGGAAGGGCCGAAGAGGTGCATGAAAAATTCGATTATATTGTCAGCCGGGCGGTTACCTCCTTTCCGAATTTTGTTTCCCTGGTCGGTTCCCGGGTGAGTACAATTCAGCGAAATGAACTGTCAAATGGGATTCTTTATTTAAAGGGAGGAGATTTTGAAGAAGAGCTGGCCCCGTTTAAAAGCAGGGCCAAACTCTATGAATTAAGCACTTTTTTTAATGAGGAATTTTTTGAAACCAAAAAAGTGATCCATCTTTCTTTTAAATAAACCCAAAATGAGTTGCAATATTTTTTGGCCGGAACTAAAAAAGATTTATTTTTGCAGTCCGAATTTGAATGAGTCGGTAAACAAAACAGAATCTTATAAAATCAGATATACATGAAAAGGACATTTCAACCATCAAACAGGAAGCGCAGAAATAAACACGGTTTTCGTGAAAGAATGTCTACACCGGGTGGTCGGCTGGTGCTGAAAGCACGCCGGGCTAAAGGAAGGAAGAAGCTAACTGTTTCGGACGAACCAAGACATAAGGGATAAGAAATTTTGTTCCCGTACGATAAGGACGCAAAAAGGTAAAGGATTTCGGTTCTTTACCTTTTTGCGTTTTGCCTGGTTTCAATAAATCTTTTTTGCGCTTTGCGGGGCAATCCATTTTCAGCATAGTATTTTTAAGCTATTTTTGTTCGGGTTATTTAGTTGTTCCTATTATGAGTATTAAAGCTTTTCTTAAAAGTAAGATATTTTTGCTGAACCTGGGCGTTGCTGCGCTGATTACCCTGGTACTCCTTATTATTGTTCTGGTCGCTGTTCGGGGGTATACCGATCATGGTGAATCGTTCGCCATACCTGACTTTCAAAACATGAACATGGAGGAGGTTAGCCGGTTAATCGATGAGAAAGACCTGTATTTCGAGATTATTGACTCGATTTACACGGAGAATGCGAATCCCGGAAGTGTAATAGACCAGTTCCCCGTTCCTGGTTTTTCGGTCAAGAAGGGGCGTACCGTATTTTTAACGATATGCGCCAGGAACCCGGAACAGGTAGCCATGCCGACCCTGACAGATATTTCATTGCGGCAGGCGGTAAGTATTATGCAGGGAGTAGGGTTGAATGTAGGAAAGATTGAATATGTCCCTTCTGAATATCCTAATCTGGTATTGGAGCAAAAATTCATGGGGGTTCCGATTGCTTCGGGGAGAATGATTGACCGCGGCTCCAATATTGATCTGGTCGTCGGAAAATCCGGTTCCGGAGAAATAACTCTCGTACCGGAGCTGATCGGCGTAACGCTTGAACAGGCGAAGAATGAAATAACAGTTTTAAATCTTAGCCTTGGAGCGGTGATTTACGACGAATCTGTGCTGAATCTTGGCGATTCATTAAGCGCCAGGATATGGCAGCAACGTCCTGAATCGTCGGAAGAGATGGTTGAGCAGGGAACGGCAGTCGATTTGTGGCTGACTGTAGATGAAAATAAAATTGCCACTGATCCGGGATCCGGGTCTGAGGCAGAACAGGAAAATGAGGTAATTGAATGGTAGAGCAAAAAGAAGAGCTGTTTGATGAACAGGATGAATTGGAGGAGGGCAGTTTATTTGAACATTATAAACTCACTGTAGATCCGGGACAATCGCAGCTCCGGATCGATAAGTTTTTGGTGAACCGGATCGACAATGCTTCACGGAATCGGATACAGGCTGCTGCCGATGCCGGGAGTATCATGGTGAACGGGCGTCCTGTAAAATCAAATTACAAAGTGAAGCCAGGTGATGAGATCTCGATTGTGATGGATTACCCGCGAAGGGAACTGAAGATCATACCGGAAGAGATACCTTTAAATATAGTCTACGAGGATGATCAACTTCTGGTGGTCAATAAACCTGCGGGGCTGGTTGTCCACCCGGGGCATGGGAATTATACGGGCACCATGGTGAATGGGTTAGCCTGGTACCTGAAAGACCTGCCTTTGTTTAACGGAAATGATCCCCGTCCCGGGTTGATTCACCGGATCGACAAGAATACATCCGGATTGCTGGTGGTGGCCAAAACAGAGTTGGCTAAAACTAAACTGGGACTTCAGTTTTTTGAAAAAACGACCAGACGTGAATATGTGGCACTGGTTTGGGGGCGATTGGAAGAGCCCGAAGGAACAATCACCGGAAATATTGCCCGAAGTCAAAAGAACCGTCAGGTTTTTACCGTGTATGAGGACGGTGAACATGGAAAACCGGCCGTCACCCATTACAAGCTGATTGAAGAACTGGGTTATGTAAGTCTGGTCGAATGTCGTCTTGAAACAGGAAGAACGCATCAGATCCGTGTTCACATGAATTATACCGGTCATCCTGTCTTTAACGACGATACTTATGGTGGTGATCAAATCCTTTGGGGGACCACTTTTACAAAGTACAAACAATTTGTGCAAAACTGTTTTAATATCATTCCGCGTCAGGCGCTTCATGCAAAAACACTTGGATTCGTACATCCGGTAACCGGAAAAGAGATGATGTTTGACTCGGAGCTTCCTGCCGATATGAGCGAGGTGATTGGGAAATGGCGAAATTATATCGCAAATCGGGAAGTATAATCAGAAGCAAGATACAAGAATGAAGGAGGTAAAAGGTGACAAGGTAGCAAGATAACACGGTGAAAAGAAAGAAATCCGATAACCTTGTAACTCTGTAACCCTGACACCTTGAATCCTTATTTGACAATTTAGCAGTATTTAAGAACATGAAAAAGAACATTGCTGTTGTATACGGAGGTGATTCGTCAGAGTATGTGGTCTCCGTGCAGAGTGGTAAAAATGTATACCAGTCAATCGATCAGGATTTGTTTCAACCATGGATGGTCGAATTACGCGGACTGGAATGGAAGGTCGTGGTCGGCGGTGAAAAAGTTGCTGACGTGGATAAGCGAGATTTCAGTTTCACTCTGGATTCCCGTTGTATCCGGTTCGACTATGCCTACATCATTATCCATGGCACACCTGGAGAAGACGGTATCCTTCAGGGCTATTTTGATTTATTGAAGATCCCGTATTCATCGTGCGGAGTGCACGCTTCATCCCTTACCTTTAACAAATATTTCTGCAGTAATTACCTGCGGAATTTTGGGATTCCAATGGCCAAATCGGTCCTGGTAAAGAAAGGTCAATATAAAGATATCAGCGGATTGGTGAATGAAACCGGCTTGCCGGCTTTTGTAAAGCCCAACGCGGGTGGCTCCAGCTTTGGCGTTACTAAAGTGAAATCGACTCAAGCGCTTGGCCTGGCCATCGAAAAGGCCTGGGAGGAAAACAGCGATGCCTTGGTTGAAGAATTTATAGATGGGAAAGAGTTTACCTGCGGACTCGTTAAGCTGAAAGATCAGGAATTTATTTTTCCTGTCACAGAAGTTGTGCCTAGAAATGAATTTTTCGATTATGAAGCAAAGTATACCAAAGGAATGACTGATGAGATCACTCCTGCACGGATATCTCCGGAGCTCACCCGTGATATTCAGCAATTGGCTTCCGGAATTTATGATTTGTGCAGTTGCGAGGGCATCGTTCGGATTGACTTCATCCTGAAAGAGGGCCGGTTTTATTTTCTCGAGGTCAATACAACTCCGGGGATGACGGCCACCAGTTTTATCCCTCAGCAGATTGCGGCGATGGGAAAAGACCTGAAAGGCATGCTGACACAGATCATTCAGGATAAGCTAAAATAAATTTCATCATTTGAGAGGATTAAGAGGAGACAATGGTTTCCTTTTTATAACTTTAAAATCCGTTTTCTTCTATTTTACGGGAAGAGATTCTATTGATTATCAATTAGATTATTTGATTTGGCATGGCAGGAGAGAATAAAAACACCCGGACAACTTCAACAATTGAACAGATTAATGCCCAGTACGGGAAGTTGCCGCCGCAGGCCCTGGATGTGGAGGAAGCGGTACTCGGAGCTTTGATGCTTGAGCGCGATGCCTACGTTACTGTTGCCGATATTATTGATACAAACAGCTTTTATAAGGACGAACACCGGAAGATTTTTGAAGCAATCAAATATCTGTCCACACATGAACGGCCGGTTGACCTGCTGATGGTTACGCAGGAGCTAAAGAACAGGAACCAGCTTGATGAAGTTGGCGGGCCATATTATATTACCCAAATGACCAGCAGGGTTGCTTCTGCCGCCCATATTGAGTTTCACGCCCGTATTATTGCCCAGAAATATATTCAGCGGGAACTGATCCGTGTTTCTTCCGAGATCCAGGCAAAAGCGTATGATGCCACCATTGATGTGGACGACCTGATCGATTTCTCGGAAACTTCCCTGTTTAAAGTGGCGGAAGGAAACATTAAGAAAGAAACCCTTCCCATTAAACCCATTCTAAAGGAGGCCGCAAGGCAAATCGAGGAAGCATCGCGAAGAGAAGATGGATTGAGTGGTATACCCAGTGGGTTTACCGCGCTTGATCGGATTACATCAGGTTGGCAAAAAACGGACCTTATTATTGTTGCTGCCCGTCCGGCGATGGGTAAAACCGCTTTTGTGCTTTCAATGGCGAGAAACATGGCTGTTGAGCACAGGAAACCTGTTGCCGTATTTTCACTGGAAATGTCGTCGGTACAGCTGGTCAACCGTTTGATCGCCGCGGAAACAGAGTTGGGTTCAGAGAAAATCAAGAACGGGCGTTTGGCAGAGTGGGAATGGGAACACTTTAACAGGAAACTGAATGTGCTGGAAGAGGCTCCCATGTTTATTGACGATACTCCGGCGTTGTCTGTTTTTGAATTCCGGGCCAAATGCCGCCGTTTAAAGATGCAGCACGACATTGGTGTGGTTATTGTCGACTACCTCCAGTTGATGACTGCAGGAACTGATGGCAGGGGAAACCGGGAACAGGAAGTCAGTTTGATATCCCGGTCGCTGAAAGCCATTGCCAAGGAGCTTGATATTCCGATACTGGCTCTTTCCCAGTTGAACCGCTCGGTAGAATCGAGAGAGGGTAAACGGCCGCAACTGTCCGATCTGCGCGAATCAGGAGCAATTGAACAGGATGCCGACCTTGTGTTGTTTATTCACCGACCTGAATATTACGGGATCACGGAAGATGAAAACGGAAATTCCCTGCTTGGAGTTGCAGAGATCATTGTTGCCAAGCATCGAAATGGCTCTGTGGGCGACGTCCAGCTTGCGTTCAAAAAGCAACAGGTTAAATTCTGTGATCTTGAAAGTACGATCCCTGAAGAGATTGGAGGCGGCGTGATGGGGCATACATACAGCTCAAAAATGAATGCTGATTCACGGATCTCGGGGATGCCTGTCAACGCCGGTTTTGAAAATGAACATGCCGGTTACGGGAATCCGGATTCGGATAATGTCCCCTTTTAACAGGGACCGCCATATAATTTTGTTCCATAGACTTTTTTAACGGATTGTCGTTTTTTTCTGTCCGGTTCACATTTGGCTGATCTGAATTTTTGTTCTAATTTTAGAGTTTCATCTTTGCTGACAAATGATTGGTGCCGGGAACAAAAATCGCCTCGATTTTCTAAAAAGTAGTCAAATTTCTTCTTTTGAAGAATTATTCCGGATTCATTATCACCGGATGAAAAAATACGCCCTGTATTTTTTAAAAAATGAAGAAGAGGCAAACGATTTAATACAGGATGTGTTCATGCAATATTGGTCCAGACGTGAACAGTTGGATAAGCAAAAGGATGAAACTGCCTATTTATTCAGAATCTTAAAGAATAAATGTCTTAATTCATTAAAAAGGAAAGTCGTTGAAGGAAGATATTCCCAGAGGCAGAGTTTTCTTGAAACAGAACGCTTGTATCACATCAGCTTTGACCAGGAGATTGATTTTATGTCTTTAGAAGATCAGCTCAGCCTTGAATTGACATCGATTATTAATGGCATGCCCGATAAATGCGGTCAGGCTTTCCGTATGAAATGGATTGAAGGAAAGAAGATCAAGGATATCGCTCTGATTATGAACATCTCCACAACCATGGTTGATAAACATTTGACCAGGGGAATGGAAATCGCCCGCCAAAAAATCAGACCTGATTCTCTTTTATTATTATATTTTTAAAATAACCCTTCTTTTTATAAAAAAATTTAAAAACAAGGTTGGTAAAAATAGGGTTTAGTTGTATTAGAGTTATACAACGTTTAATTTCTTGTGATGAAGAATATGAATTTGGGGCCGGAAAAGCTTATTGAAAGGTTCATGAAGGGTGAGCTTTCTGTTTCAGAGGAGAAAATTTTACTGGACTGGATCGATCAGTCTCCCCGGCATGAAGATTTATTCCGGAAAGAACAAAAGCGGTTGTTCCCTCTTATTTCAGGCATTCACGATGTAAATGCCGAAAAGCAATGGAGGCAATTATATTTAAAAATTGCCGGCCCGAAAAATCTGTTTAGACACAAACTAATCAGGTTACAAATCCCTGCTGCAGCAGCGATATTCCTATTTGCCCTGCTCACCTACCTGATGCTGGACAGGAAAAATGAAGAGAAATCATCGCTTATGGCCAACACGGAAATCATAAGTACTCAGAATGGTGAACGGACCAGTTTTTTATTATCCGACGGAAGCAGAGTAAGCCTCAATGCGAACAGTAAATTGCTGTTTCCTAAAAAGTTTTCAAAACGCCTCCGTCAGGTCGAATTATCGGGAGAGGCATTTTTTGAAGTCGCTCCAAATAATAAAGCCCCGTTTATTGTGCATACGGTACCTATAGATGTAAGAGTACTGGGAACTGCTTTCAATGTTGAAGCATTTCCTGAAGCGTCTGAAGTGAATACGACACTGGTGCACGGAAAGGTCGTTCTGGAAAAGGAAATTAACCACAAAAAGACTAAACTGGCGGAGATGGATCCTTATGATCGGGTTGTTTTCGATGTGGACAACCAGAAAATTAATATACAAAAGCAAGCCAATCTGGAACAATATATTGGTTGGAAAGACGGTAAACTGGTATTCCTGAACGCATCGATCGAAGAAGTGGCAAAAAAGCTGGAGTTGTGGTATAACGTATCTGTCCGGATACAGGGAGAAAACCTGAAAAGATCACATTTTACTGCCACTTTTACGAATGAATCAGTTGAACAGGCGCTAAGCTTGCTGAAAATATCTTTTCCATTTGAGTACCGGATGAGAAAAATAAATGGAGAACAAGGAAATTCTCCTGAGCTTGAGATCATCCTGAGTAGCAATAATTAATCTAAAAATAACTGCTTCCAATAGTAACAGTACCAATAAAACAGGGGAAGTGCTCCCAACACTTCCCCGGATTGCATTAAATGCCCGCAATTAACTTAAACAAATGATTTATGAACATTTAACAGAACAAATGTATGGAAAAAAAATGGTTTTGTATGCGGGATGTTTTTAAACGAACATCCTTGTTAAAATTTATTAGGATCATGAAGATAGCTTTGATCATTCTTCTGAGTGCGACACTAAACCTGTTTGCCAAAGGATCCTACTCCCAATCGGAGCGGATCTCTCTGGATATGAACCGGAGTACTTTGGAAACTGTCCTCAAGAGTATTGAAGGATCGAGCAGCTTTTATTTTTTGTATAACAATGAGCTGATCGATTCAGAACGGCTTGTTTCGATCAACGTCAAGGACCGGAAAATCTCGGATGTTCTTGATCAGTTGTTCGAAGGGACCGATATTGTTTATCAGGTCATCGATCATCAAATTGTACTGACCGCCCGATCGGAGCAAGGAGCAGTGAATATGGTAAAAAGCCAGGCCGTCGCGAAAAAGGTGATCCGGGGGAAAATACTGGATGCCCAGGGTGCTCCGCTCCCGGGAGCAACGGTCAGCATTGCCGGGACCACCAGAGGTACGATCACGGATGCGTCGGGTTATTATACCCTGGAAGCGGAAGAAGGTGAAACTATCCGTTTTTCATTTATTGGATTTAAAGAACAGGAATTCAAGGTAGGGAGCAAGACGGCCATTGATGTCATTCTGCAGGAAGATGTGACTACACTTGACGAAGCTGTTGTGGTGGGTATGGGAACACAACGTAAGGCCAGTGTGATCGGATCAATTTCCACCATTTCCATGAACGATTTAAAAATACCTTCACGTTCACTGACCAATGCCCTTTCGGGGCGTATGGCCGGTGCTGTGGTTGTGCAACGAAGCGGGGAGCCGGGCAATGACGATGCCAGTTTCTGGATCCGCGGTATTTCAACTTTTGGGTCAAACCGTACTCCGCTGATCCTGGTCGATGGTGTTGAACGTAGTATGACCGACCTTTCCGTTGAAGAAATCGAGTCGATATCGATCCTGAAAGACGCGTCCGCCACTGCAGTTTATGGGGTTCGCGCAGCCAATGGGGTTGTCATTGTATCTACGAGGAAAGGGATCGCACAAAAACCTTCAGTTGAATTAAAGATGGAATACGGCGTCACTGACCTCCCATCATTGCCAAAGTATGTGGATGGACCCACCTATCAGCGGCTTTATAATGAAGCGATGGGCAAAGAATATTTTTCGCCGGAATACATCGAAAATACCCGTTCCGGAATAGATCCGTACATTTATCCGAATGTCAACTGGTTTAATGAAATTTTCAAAAAATACGGGAACAACACGCAGACTACGATCAATGTGCGGGGCGGTGGCGAAGTGGCCCGTTATTTTGTTTCATTCGGATACCTGGATGAGGCCGGCAATCTGAGGAACAACCCGGAAAATGCATACGAGTCGAACATTAACCTGAAGCGATACAATTTCCGGTCGAATGTGGATATTTCTCTGACTAAATCGCTGATCCTGGATATCGAAGTCGGAGGTCACCTGATTGATCTTCATACTCCCGGAGTCGGCGGAAAAATATACAGCAGCACCTATTCCACTGCAGAGACGTTGTTTTATTACGCTAATCTGTCATCACCGATTTCGAACCCCGTCCGTGTTCCGATTGGAAAAGACGGTGCGGGGAATCAGATTTACGGCTGGGCTGCTCCCGGACAAGTAGGGGAAGAGAATCCGGCAGAACGTTTGCTGGGAACAGGTTATAATACGGAATTCCGGAATACGGTCAACAGCCAGTTATCCATTACCCAGGACTTAAAATCGATCATTGACGGCCTCCAGTTTAAAGCTTCTTATTCATTCGATGCATATAGCGGAACGGAAATTCAACGGCGTAAAAATTCTCCTAACTATAAAGTACTGGGGCGCGACCCGAATACGGGAGAACTGCTCACTGAAATATCTGTAGTAGGGCAGGAGTTTCTGGGGTATTCAAAGGAAGTAGCGACAAACCGGGCCAAGGAATTAAAAGCCCAGTTGGTTTACGATCATGTATTTGGGGAAGTACACCGGGTAGGATCCATGTTTATGTACTACCAGCGCGATTATATCAACGGAGCGGCTTCCACAGCCATCTTGTCGCTGCCATACCGGAAACAGGGTATTGCCGCCCGTGCCACTTATTCATATGACGACCGTTATATGGGTGAATTCAATTTGGGATATAACGGATCGGAAAATTTTCCGAAAGGGAGGCGTTTTGGTTTCTTTCCTGCAGTAGCAGCCGGCTGGCTTGTTTCAAACGAAGCGTTCTGGGAACCTCTGCAGGATAAGATCAATCTGTTAAAGATCAAAGGTTCTGCCGGATTGGTTGGCGCTGAAGCGCTGCCGGACGGAGAACGTTACGGATACCTTTCAGTTTACGGATCTGGTTTGGGTAGTTATATTTTTGGCCCAAACGGAACGACTTACGGAGGAACCGGGGAAAATCGGATTGGCGTTTCCAACCTGACTTGGGAAAAAGGCTTTAAGAAGAACATTGGGATCGAATTAAAGATGTTTGATAATGCCTTCTCGCTCGAAGCCGATTATTTCCATGAACGCCGCACCGACATTTTGGTCAAGCGTGAAACATTACCTGATTTCGCTGGGATCAATATGAGCCCATTTGCCAATATGGGAGAAATGATCAACCGGGGGTTTGACGGCACCGTCGAATTCGCGAAACGCTATCAGAACGGAGGAGTTAAGGTGTACGGGAATATGACCTACAGCCGGGACAAGATCATTTCTATGGACGAAGCTGTAAAAGATTATCAATACCGGATGGAAACCGGTCAGAAATACAACCAGAACTTTGGACTGGTCGCCTTGGGCTATTTTGAAAGTCAGGAGGATATTGATAACAGCCCCAAACAAATGTTTGGCAGCTATGTCCCAGGGGATGTCAAATACAAAGATATCAACGGCGACAACCAGATCACCATTGATGATGAGGTCCCTATTGGTTATTCAAACATCCCGGAAATCGTTTATGGTTTTGGGATTCAATTCGATTACAAAGGATTTGACATGGGATTATTCTTCCGCGGACAAGCCCATGCTTCCTATGCTTTAAGTGGTGCATATATTCCATTTAATCAAGGTGTCGGGAAAGGTAATCTTTTTAAAGATGCGCTTGATCGCTGGACTGTGGAGAACCCGGACCAGGATGCGCAATATCCGCGTATCCACGACGGCGCTTCTACCAATAACTGGCATAAGTCTACAAAGAATATCTATGACGGCAGTTTCATTCGTCTGGCGGATGTGGAGATCGGGAAAAATCTGAAAAAGGAAACCCTGGGAAAGATCCATCTCAAAGGTCTGCGTTTTTATGTTCATCTTAATAACGTGGCAGTATTCTCCAAGTGGAAAATGTGGGATCCCGAGACTGGGGATAATGATGGTGGAAAATACCCGTTGCAACGCAAAATGAATATTGGAATCAGAGCTAATTTTTAAATCTCAATAAAATGAAACACAAACTCCTATATATTGGCATCTTCCTCTTTGCGTCCATGCTTTTTGCAGGCTGCGATTATTTGGAAAAAATGCCGGACGATATGAAAACCGATGAAATGATCTGGAGCTCGTCCACGCAAACAAAAGCTTATCTTTATAATGTTTATTCCCAGGTGCCGGAACGTGCTTTGCAACAGGATGATCCATGGGAAGGGATTTCGGACGAAATAGACATTCCTTTTAATGTCTATGCAACTTACAAAATCAACCTCGGGAATTGGGACCCTTCAACCAATTTATACAATAAATGGGGTAGTTATTACAAAGGTATCCGGGCTTCCTTTGTTTTTGAAAATAATGTGGACCGGTGTACAGAGCTAAGTATTGACGAGATCAGGCAATTCAAGGCAGAGGTTAAGTTCCTTCGGGGCTTCTACTATTGGTACATCATCCGGCAATACGGACCTGCCGTGTTAATTAAAGGGGTTACTGAAACGGATGAAGACTGGAGTCTTTATGCCCGCGCTCCCTTTGACGAATGTGTTGAGTACATTTGCCAAATGATGGATGAAGCGGAACCGGACCTGCCGCTGACCTGGAATGATGATCCAACCTGGTTGGGGAAACCAACGAAAATTGCCTGCAAAGCTGTTAAAGCCGAAGTTTTGCTCCTGGCTGCCAGTCCACAATGGAATGGGAATTCTGAATATGCTTCGTTCAAAAATGAAGATGGTACATCGCTTGCCGGCACCTCTTACGATGAAAACAAGTGGAAGAAAGCCGCTGCTGCTGCCCTCGATGTGATTAACCTGGCGGATGCATCAGGTGTTAAGCTATACAGAAACAACGAAAATGGCGACTCAAAAGGGTTCAGCCCCTATAAATCTGTACGGGATGCGATATTGAAAGCCTGGAACTGTGAAGTGATTTTTGGAAGGTCTCAGGCGCTGGCCGGCCAAAACGGATGGGCTGTACACGCTTCCCCTGGTCCGTCCAGCATGGGCGGTCTTGGAGTGACCCAACGGCTGGTTGACGCTTTTTACATGGAAAATGGCCGT
>Ga0074195_1004296_pt1 | contig 11877 bp, 9 predicted proteins | sample EPASupsiteHSE623_FD_64525 | JGI IMG/M metagenome (GOLD analysis project Ga0074195, IMG submission 64525) | Bioremediated contaminated groundwater from EPA Superfund site, New Mexico - Sample HSE6-23 | ecosystem: Environmental > Aquatic > Deep subsurface > Groundwater > Contaminated ...
GTTGAGGAATTTTTAAGGGGGTCTGGTTATGATGTTTACGCGAATCTGAAGAATCAGGCATTTTTACTAAGGACCGATAATCAGATCAGGAAAACTCTGGAACAGTTGGATTTTAATGTTTCCTATTTTTCAAAAGGCCTGTTCAATATTCGTGAGTTTTATCCCGATTTTCCCTTCACTGTAAAAATAGACCGGGCACATGTCCAGCCGATCGGATTGAGATTTTATCTCGGTGTTGATCCCGGTGGCCAACTATACCTGTATGCCGAAGGAAAAAATATCGTGTTGCATGATTTTTCAACAGGGAGGGATGCGGGGTTCAGACCTGCGGTTAATTTCAGGCAGGCGCTTCCTCCCGATCACAGGATTGTCACCGATTTTTGTTCGTTCACCTTTCCTGATAGCGAAGAATCACTAAAAGCTTTGGTTGGCAATGGTGAAGTTCTGGTTGATCGGATCGATTATTATTTTGTGATCAATGACAATAACCGTTTGGTCCCATCATTCAGAGGCTTCACGATCGAACCGGCCGAAGAAGGGTCATCCGTGGTTTACATGTCTCTTAACGGGACCAGCATTGAGAAATCGAAGGTTTTTCTGAATAAGCTTATGGAACTATGGATTGATGATGGTCTGGGGAAAAAGAACCAGATCGCCAGTAATACCATCGGATTTATAGATCAGCAACTTTCGGGTTTGGCCGATTCTTTAAAAATAACAGGAGAACAATTGCAGACTTTTCAGACAAATAATAATGTAGTGACCCCAGGTGTTCAGATATCTACAGCATATGCTAAATTACAGGGGCTTGATGGGGAGATCCTGGACCAGGAATTTCAGCTGAACTATTTGTCGCGGCTGGAAACTTACCTGAGTAACAGGGAAGATTACGATAAACTGATCAGTCCGACGGCTATTGGTTTGGATGCCGTACCACTGGCCAGCTCCATAAACGAAATCGCTGAATTGAGGCAGGAATTGTTAATGATAAAAGGGAAAGAAACGCTTAATAATCCCTATTTTCAGAGGTTGCAGAAACAGGAGTCAGTTTTATTATCGATCATTTATGAAAATGTCAATGCTTTAAAGGAAAAGGGGATATTTAAGCTGAATTCATTAAAAGCGCAAAAAAAAATCATTGAACAACAACAAAACCTGTTGCCTGCCAAGGAACAGGAACTGATGGATATAAAACGAAAATTTGACCTGACCAATAGTCTTTATACCCAGTTGTTGTCGCGAAGAGTGGAGGCTGAAATCCAGAAAGCGTCGAATATTGCCGATAACGAAATTATTGAATATGCGACTTTTGCCGGAAAGATCTCGCCTGTGGCCTCCAAAATATTTCCAATGGGTATCCTGATCTCTTTACTTATACCGGTCATGTTCATCTTTCTGAAAAAGTACTTTAATAACAAAGTGAACAATAAGGAAGATATTGAGCAGATCACTTCCACCCCGATTATCGGGGAGATCTGGGAAAATCGTTCCAAAAGCCAAATGATCACGATACAGCATCCCCGGGCTCCGATCACTGAAGCTTTCCGGGCAATCAAGTTCCAGCTCGATTACCTGGTAAAAGGCAGTAAACAACAAACAATTTTGCTGACTTCAGCGACAATGGGCGAGGGGAAAACATACTGTGCTGTCAATTTAGGTGGTCTGCTTTCCCTTTCGGGGAAAAACACGGTCATTTTAGGATTTGACCTGCGTAAACCACGGTTGGGAAGTTATTTTAACCTGGCGGAAAACGATATGGGCCTTTCAACTTATCTGATTGGCCGCAATTCCCTGGAAGATGTTATTCTGAAAACGGATCATCCCAACCTCGATATCATTCTTTCGGGTCCTGTTCCCCCAAATCCTGCTGAATTGATTAGTTCTCAGGAGACAAGGATGCTTTTTGAAGAGCTTAAGAAGCGATATGATTACGTTGTAGTCGATACGAGCCCGGTGGGATTGGTCACCGATGCCATGTTATTGAGTGAATATACCAACGCGAATATTTTCATTGTCCGCCATCAGCTTACTCCTAAACCACTGCTCCAACAGGTTATGGGCAATCTTGGAAAAATCAAAATGCCGAATCTGAGTATCATGATCAACGGGATCAGGATCCCCGGGAAAAGAAGTTATGGCTATGGCTACGGCTATGGTTACGGCTACGGTTACGGTTACGGCTATGGAGACGGCTATGGAGACGGTGAAGAAGACCCCAAAATGAACAACAAAAAAAGTAATGGGAAAAAGCAGCAAGTAAAAGTTTAAAGTCATTATTGATACATGGTCGGTCATTAATCCCACAGGAATATGAAATCAGAAGGTGATTTAAATCTTTCAAAAAAAATTGTTATAACTCCTAAAATTGCTTTAATATCGGGTATTACAGGGCAGGATGGTTCCTATTTAGCTGAACTGTTACTGGAAAAAGGGTATACCGTTCATGGTATTATTCGCAGGAGTAGTTCATTCAATACAGGAAGGATTGACCATATTTATAACAACAATCCCTTTTTAAAAGACAAACGGGTATTCCTCCATTACGGCGATCTTACCGATTCAAGTAATCTAAACCGGTTGATGGAGAGAATTCATCCTGACGAGATTTATAATTTGGGAGCACAAAGTCATGTACAGGTTTCATTTGAAGTACCTGAATATACAGCAGAAGTTGATGCCATTGGAACTTTGCGTTTTTTAGATGCAATCAGGGAAACCGGCATTAAGTCCCGGTTCTATCAGGCTTCGACCTCTGAAATGTATGGGAATTCACTGATAAGGAACAATAATCAATCCGTTTCTCCCATCAGGTCGCTAAACGAGGAAACCCCTTTTCGTCCATGTTCACCGTATGCCATCGCCAAGCTTTATGCTTTCTGGATCACTGTGAATTATCGTGAGGCATATAAGCTTTACGCATGTAATGGCATTCTTTTTAATCATGAGTCTCCAAGAAGAGGTGAATCTTTTGTTACACGTAAAATATCGATAGGCGTATCACATATTATGGCAGGTATGCAGGATGTTCTTTATTTGGGAAATCTTGATGCTCGTCGTGACTGGGGATTTACACCCGAGTTTGTTGAAGGCATGTGGCGAATGATGCAAATGGATGAACCTGATGATTTTGTTCTCGCTACTGGTGAAAGCCACTCGGTGAGGGAATTTATAGAAGAAGCGTTTCGTTTATATGGAGAGAAAATCTATTGGGAAGGGTCTGGAATTGAAGAAAAGGGATATCTGAAATCATCCGGTAAAATGGTAATAGGCATTGATAAAAGATATTTCCGTCCTACCGATGTGGAATATTTATTGGGTGATCCTTCCAAAGCAGAGAGAAAGTTGAATTGGCAGCCAAAAACATCGTTCAAGGATTTAGTTAAAATTTTGATAGAAGCCGATTCTAAAGTATATATAGAAAAAGTATGATGACCGATTACGATCTGATTATTCGCCCTAAACGACATGCATTTGATATTGATCTCAAAGAGATCTGGAATTACCGTGACCTGCTCAGCATGTTTGTGAAACGTGATGTGATCACGATTTACAAACAGACCGTGCTCGGACCGGTCTGGTTTTTCCTGCAACCCATCATGACTACAGTCGTTTATATCGTGATCTTCGGGAATATTGCCAAAATATCAACAGATGGAGTTCCCATGATCCTGTTTTATCTGGCGGGAGTTGTTATGTGGAACTATTTTTCCGAAGCGTTTAACACCACGGCCAAAACCTTTAACGAGAATGCTAATATTTTTGGGAAGGTTTATTTTCCCAGGCTTATTATGCCGTTAAGCAAAGTAGTGAGCGGCCTGATCAAATTTGGTATTCAGATCACGTTTTTCCTGTTGGTGTATGCATACTTTCTGATCTCAGGGAACCAAACAGTACAGCCTAACTATACCCTTCTGTTGCTTCCTGTTTATATTTTGATCATGGCAGGATTAGGGCTTGGATCAGGCATCATTTTTACTTCTCTGACGACAAAATACCGTGATCTGACTTTCCTGCTCACTTTTGGCATTCAATTACTGATGTATGCCACGCCGGTCATTTATCCGCTGAGCACCATTGCCGAAGGAAGCCGGATGCGGATGCTCATTCTGGCCAATCCGCTTACCCCGCTTGTTGAAGGATTTAAATATGCCTTTCTTGGTCAGGGATATTTTAGTTGGGCGGGTTTGCTATACAGTGCTTTATTTACAGGAATTCTGCTAATGACCGGCGTTGTGATCTTTCATCGTACGGAAAGGAATTTTATCGATACCGTTTAATCCGGAGGGGCAAAAGGAAGCAATTGTTTGATATTTCAGAGGGACGATATGGCAAAGACTATCATCGAGATTGAAAATCTGAGTAAGATATATCGGTTGGGAGAAGTAGGAACCGGTACCCTTTCGCACGACCTGGAGCGCTGGTGGAAAATGAATGTGCTGGGACAGGAGGATCCTTACGCCAAAGTGGGCACCATTAACGATCGTACCCAGAAAGCAGTCAAAGGAGAGCATGTAGCTGCTCTACGGGATATTAATCTTGAAGTAAAGGAAGGTGAAGTATTAGGCATTATCGGGAAAAACGGCGCCGGTAAAAGTACCCTGCTAAAGATTCTTTCTCGGGTAACTTCGCCTACTACGGGAACAGTTAAAGTAAAAGGACGCATGGCCTCTTTGCTTGAAGTCGGTACCGGTTTTCATCCGGAGATGACCGGACGTGAAAACATTTACATGAACGGTACGATTATGGGAATGCGAAAATGGGAGATTGATAAAAAGCTTGATGAGATCGTTGAATTTGCCGGTGTCGCCAAATACCTGGATACTCCGGTTAAACGTTACAGCAGCGGAATGACCGTACGCCTTGGCTTTGCCATTGCCGCCCACCTTGAACCTGAAATCCTTATTGTTGATGAAGTACTGGCCGTAGGCGATGCCGAATTTCAAAAAAAAGCCGTAGGGAAGATGCAGGATGTAAGCCATGAACAAGGGAGAACTGTGTTGTTTGTGAGTCATAATATGTCTGCAGTAAAAAGTTTGTGTCAAAGGGGTGCAGTTCTATCAAATGGACAATTGATTTATATAAATACAGCTAATAGTGCAATCGACCAATACATTAATTCATCTGACAAGATTATGAATTATGTAGATGGTTTTATTGATCTTAAATATGCTCGAGAGAAATTATATTTTGCAAAAGTATTTAAAAGATTAAGAATACTGGATAAAACTAATTCCCCCTGTGAAATATTCCCGTTATTAAGTTATATGAGAATAGAAGTAGAACTTGAAAATACTGAAAATTATATTGATGCAGATTATTGTGTGGCAATACTGACTATGGATGGACAATGGATGACGTCATCTGCTACCTGGATGTATTCCAAAGAAAAAAAGAAAGCATATGATAGAGTTATTTTAGAAATACCATCTGTTAAATTTTCACCAGGAAGATATAGAATATATTTGAGTATGACATACCATTGTGCAGGAGCCTATATTGATAGAATAGAGAGTGCTGCAAATTTTTATATCGAATCGTGTGATCCATTTAAATCAGGCAGAGAGTTTACTTCTGATTGTGGATTTGTTATACCAGAGGGAGAAGTCTGTTTATTATAATGTATTAGAATGTTTTGTATGATAAAAAGGATAAAAAAAATTGCCAGTAGCATTCTAAAGAAAAATACTATAGATTTTCAAATTGTATTGAGTGATAATGAGTTCCTAGTTGAAAGAATAACAGATTATGCGATACCTGCTTATCTTTATTTCGATTTTGAACGGATAAAAGAGGACACTCTTGGTTTCGTTAATGCGATGCATATTGATGATTCAATATTTAATTACAGATATTCACCAAGCTGTAAAACGCCAAATATTTATTCATCTGCATATGCTTGTATGATTTTTTCAATGTATGGTGAACTTGATCAATTATCACCTTTTGAAAAACAAAATTGGGCTCAACATTTTAGTAGTTTCCAAAATGAGAAAGATGGCCTTTTTTATGATCTATCCATTGGAAATGAAAGTTATGATAATTCTGATTGGTGGGGGGCAAGACATCTTGCTTTACATTTAATTAATGTTTTTATTGCTTTGAATGCAAGGCCCCAATATCCATTCTACTTTTTAAATGAATATAAAAGTGCAAAATTCTTAAAGAATTGGCTAGATCAGCAAAATTGGCAGGGTAAATTTCTGCAAAGTGATATTGATAATAAAATAATGAATATTGTAGGCGCTCTTCAATACCAAAGAGATTTTTGGCAAGATGAAAAAGCTGGGGAATCCATCAGTTTTATACAATCTTACCTCATGGATAAAATAAATCCGCACACTGGGATGTGGGGATATTTCAATATGTACAACAAAGATGAATTATCAAGGATGGTTCAATTTGCTTACCATTTATTTCCAATGTATTTTTATGATTCTCTTGATATTGGGAATAAAGATAAAATAATTGATTTGACACTTCAGACACAAAATAAATATGGAGGTTTTGGCGTTAAATTAAATTCAAGTGCATGTGAAGATATTGATTCAATTGATATTCTTATTCGTTTTTCAAAACTTACCACATATAAAAAAATAGAAATTAACTTGGCTTTGAAGAGAGCTTTTATATGGGTTTTATCTAATCAAAATGAGGATGGCGGTTATGTTTTTAGAAGAAATGAGCCTTTCTTATATGGACACGAGCAGATGTATAGTGGTAAGAACGAAAGTGCTCTGTTCCCAACATGGTTCAGAACACTTGCAATAGCTTACTTAGCCAATTATTTTGGAATAGCTAATTATTGTATGGTTAAATCACCTGGTTACGAATATTGAAAAATGTTAATGGCTCAAGCTAAAATCCCAAAATTTTCTAAATTTCAAAGAGTAAAATTAATTACACTGGGAATATTGAAATGGAAAATCCCGACATACACAACAGCGAAAGAACTGCTTCAATTATATAGGTTGGCCAATTCATTAAAGAGAAATTCAATTGCTGTTGAGATTGGAAGTTATATTGGTGCAAGCTCATTAATGATTGCGAAAGGCTTAAGAAGAAAAAGCAAGCTGTACTGCATAGATACTTGGGAAAATGATGCAATGTCTGAAGGTAAGTGGTATACCTATGAACTTTTTCAAGAAAATATCAGGATAGTAAAAAAAAAGATTATTCCCGTAAAATCCAAAAGTGTAGATGCCGCTGAGAAATTTAAAGGTGCAGTTGATTTTATTTTTATCGATGGAGATCATTCATATCAAGCTGTAAAATCAGATGTGGATAGTTGGTTCAATAAGTTAGAACATAATGGTTTAATAATTATGCATGATATTGGTTGGGCAGATGGCGTAATCAAAGTGATAGAAGAAGATATTAAGCCAAATCTTATAGAATTTAATAACCTTCCAAATATGTTTTGGGGATGGAAAAAATGATTAGTCTTTCTGTCATTATACCAACGCGAAACAGGGCTGAAACATTGTTAACTACATTACTTAGTATCAAGGAGCAAACACTGGATCAGTCTTTGTTTGAAGTAGTTGTTTGTGATAATAATTCTACCGATAATACAGCAGAAATCGCCAAGTCTTTTGAAAATAAATTTTTGAATTTCAGTTATTATAAAACTTTACAGCCAGGCCTACATGTTGGTAGGAATAAAGGATTTCAGGAGGCGAAAGGTGACATATTGGTTTATGCAGATGATGATATTGAGGCGTTTCCCGAATGGCTTTATACTATAAATGAAGTTTTTAAAGATAAAAATACTGTACTAGTTGGGGGAAAGAATCTGCCCAAGTGGGAAGTTAATCCTCCTAAATGGGTTTTAGAAATGTGGAAACCGAACAACCGAGGCGAGAGTGTATTTGGATGCCTTAGTATCATTGACCTAGGTGATGAAATGAAAGAGATAAGTCCATATTATGTTTTTGGATGTAACTTTTCAATACGAAAAAACATAATAACAGAGACAAAAGGATTTCATCCTGATGGAATGCCGAACGAGATAATTGAATACAGAGGTGATGGAGAGAGTGCTGTCAGCGCTTATGTTAAACAAAAGGGATATAAAGTGATGTACCATCCAAATGCTTCTGTTTATCACTTAGTTTCGAAAGAAAGATTAACAATCGATTATTTTAGAAAGAGAGGATTTGATTGGGGCATTTCTGATTCTTATACAAGTATTAGGATTGAAAAGCTTACTATTCCTAAGAGAGTTATTGATGTAAAATCTATATTAAAAAGCATGCACCGTCGCTTGTTAATATTTTTTAAAAACTTACCTAAAGGGACAAAAGAGATTAATATATTTCAGAAGGCTTTTATGGATGGGCATAAAGACGGTTATAGTTTTCACCAGGAAATAACAAGGAAATCTCCTCAAGTTCTTCACTGGGTACTCAAAGATAATTACCTTGATTGAGACTTCCCTGAACTTTAATAATCTTTCGAGAAAAGATGCCCCGGAATAATTTATAATCAGACTGTTCTTAAAATTACCTTTGAATTAACTCAGAATCCATAATTTTTCAAAATCCTATATGAATGCTCAAAGAAATCAAACACAACAACCAATTATTGGCTATCATTATTTCAAATCAATATGCCGAATCTGGTATCCATTTTTTTACTCCGGATAACTTCTCCCAACAATTGGCTTTCATGAAACATCCTGCAGGTAAAATTATTCAACCTCATGTACATAATTCAGTACAAAGAGAAGTGCATTTTACTAAGGAAACTTTGTTTATCCGCAAAGGGAAAATAAGGGTTGACTTCTATTCAGACCAGCAAGAATATATTGAAAGTCACATTCTTGAAGCCGGCGATGTAATTCTATTGTCAGAAGGAGGACATGGATTCGAGATTCTTGAAGAGACTGAAATGATAGAGGTAAAACAAGGGCCTTATGCCGGAGAAAAAGATAAAACAAGATTTTCACCTGTGAAGAACAAGTTAACTATCGGATAAATGAACGATAATTTTAATCTCTATGGTAAATATTATGATTTGCTGTATGAAGATAAAGACTACAATCAGGAATCTGTCTACATCTCTGAGTGTATAAAAAGCTATCATCTTGGTGCAAAAACTATTCTTGAATTTGGCTCGGGAACTGGAAAGCATGGTTTAATTATGCAAAAATTGGGATATGATGTTTATGGACTGGAACGTAGTCTGGAAATGATTGAAGTCGCGCAGCGGCAAGGATTCCATTGCGAAAGAGCTGATATAGAAGATTTTGAAATAGGAAGAAAATTTGACGTGGTCATGTCATTATTCCATGTTATGAGTTATATAACGGGAAATGATGTTCTGGGAAAAGTTTTTAGAAATGCATCAAAATGTTTAAGCTCTGGAGGACTGTTTATTTTTGATGTTTGGTATTCTCCTGCAGTTTATTATCAAAAGCCTGAAACACGTTTAAAAGTTGCTGAAAATAACGAAATACGTTTGATCCGGTTTGCAGAACCTGTTTGCCATACTGACAGAAACATCGTAGACGTAAATTATACTATTCTGGCGAAGAACAAAGATCAGGAGCGATGGATTGAGTTTTCAGAAAAACATTCCATGCGGCACTTTTCAATTCCGGAAATAAAACTATTAGCATCATATACAGGATTTGAGTTCATAGAAGCTGAAGAATTTTTGACCCGTAATCTGCCTTCTGTGCATACCTGGGGTGTAAATTTTATTTTAAAGAAAAAATGATTCAGACATTTATTCCTGTTAATGAACCTCTTCTTTCTGGTAACGAAGAAAAATATTTGTTGGAGTGTATTCATACAGGCTGGATCTCATCAGAGGGACCTTTTATTAAACAATTCGAGCAAGAATTTGCAAACTATATAGGACGAAAAGAAGGAATAGCCGTCGCGAATGGTTCGGGAGCCTTGGATATTGCAGTTGCAGCTTTGAGAATTGCTCCGGGTGATGAAGTGATTATGCCGGCTTTTACTATTATTTCGCCGGTTCAATCTGTTATCAGGGCTGGAGCGCAACCTGTATTAGTGGACAGCGATCCAAGTACCTGGAATATGGACGTTACCCGGATTGAAGCAAAAATAACATCCAAAACCAAAGCAATCCTCGTGGTACATATTTATGGATTACCTGCAGATATGGATCCGATATTGGATTTATGCAGACGGTATAATCTGTATCTTATCGAGGATGCTGCTGAGATGCATGGGCAGACGTACAAAGAGAGAAAATGCGGTTCGTTCGGCGATATCAGCACTTTCAGTTTTTATCCGAATAAACACATTACAACAGGGGAAGGGGGAATGTGCTTGACGAATGACCCCATACTTGCTGAACGCTGCAAAAAATTGAGAAATCTAGCATTTGAACCTGAAGGTCGCAGATTTATTCATCATGAATTAGGATGGAATTACCGCATGACTAATATGCAGGCGGCATTAGGTATTGCCCAACTTGAAAATATAGACAATCATCTCCTCAAAAAACGAGAAATCGGGAGAAGATATAACGAGGCCTTTAAAAATCTCAAAGGTTTTAAATTGCCACTACCAAAGACATTATATTCCGAAAATATTTATTGGGTTTATGGTCTTATTGCTGAATCTGAAGAATTTGCCGAGAAAACTATAAAGGGTTTACAAGAAAGAGGAATAGGTACCCGGCCGTTTTTCTGGTGCATGCATGAACAACCCGTTTTTCGGCAAATGGGTTTATTCGTTCATGAAAAATATCCTGTTGCTGAAAAGATGGCCAGATGCGGATTTTATATCCCCAGCGGGCTTTCACTGACAGATGATCAGCAAAGTGAGGTAATAAAAAGATTTAGAGAAGTTGTTTCTCAGGGCTAAATAAAATGCAAAAATTAAGGATTGGTATCTGGCTACGGGAAAACTATAATCCTACTGATGGTGGGGGATATGGTTATTATTCTGAATTAATTGATTGTATATCAAAAACAAAATTTTCTAATGCAACGATTTATTATTTGGGAGAACATACTTTAGAACAGGACAGTATTGGCTATTATAAATATTATACCATCAAAAATCACCAACAAAGGATGGGATTTATTCCTCGCTGCATAAAAATACTTGGTACAAGAGTATTCCAGCTCAATTTTATACAGCGTTATTTTTATACTATGGAAAAAAAGCAGAACAAATCTCTTTATTCTGAACTGCATAATATCTGTGACATTATTTATTATCCGGTGCCGATGTGCCAATATCCCAATTATCCGTTTATTTATACGCTATGGGATTTAGGTCATCTAAGCAGTTATGCCTTCCCCGAGGTCAATGACAATGGCAATTTTGAAGGAAGAAAACATCATCATGATCAGATTCCGTTTAAAGCGTTAATGGTCTTTTGTGAGTCAGAAACTGGCAAAAAAGATGCAGTTAAATATTTGCGAATAAATGAAAAAAGATTAAAAGTTCTGCCTCTTTTCTCGTCAGGCGTGATTTCCGAAAACTTAATCCCTGTCAGACCTCAAATTGTACATTCGGATTGGATTTTTATACATTATCCTGCTCAATATTGGGCACATAAGAACCATTATAATTTAATTTCTGCATTCCGTTTGGTTGCAGATTCACAGGTTAAGCTGATTTTAACTGGAAGCGATCACGGCAATAAAACGTATGTGTTAAATGCGATAAGAGAAAATAATCTTGAGGACCGTGTCATTGAATTAGGTTTTGTCTCTTTTGCGGAATTAAAATGGTTATATCTTCATTCCAAAGGATTAATCATGCCAACATTACTGGGACCGACAAACATGCCGCCATTAGAAGCATTGGCATTGGGTTGTCCTGTTGCTGTATCAGATTTACCGGGACATCATGAACAACTGGGGAATAATGCGATCTACTTTAATCCGCT
>Ga0074195_1004297_pt1 | contig 11875 bp, 21 predicted proteins | sample EPASupsiteHSE623_FD_64525 | JGI IMG/M metagenome (GOLD analysis project Ga0074195, IMG submission 64525) | Bioremediated contaminated groundwater from EPA Superfund site, New Mexico - Sample HSE6-23 | ecosystem: Environmental > Aquatic > Deep subsurface > Groundwater > Contaminated ...
ATTTTCAAAATCTTTCCAGTAGATGACGAGTTTGGTTATCTCAGTATTCCTGCGAAGCCAGACATAATATGCAAAATGTTTCATCACCTGCTCATAACTGTCAAGTGTGCGGGGAGAGTAGTTGCGCATCCGGAGGTAATTCCGGTAGCTCTTGAGCCACTCCGAGAAATACCCGCTTTCCATGCTCTATTCTATCTTTGCTCGATTAAATAAAGGTTTTCGTAGAATACCTATTCTGCGAAGTCTGCAAATCTCGTTGCAAAATCCCGTTTTCAGTATTCTACGATTCTCACATACGTTTTTTTTCAGCACAGCGACTTACATACCGGTTCGAATCCGGAAGAACAGTATCGGGTAATTACTCCGGCACTGTGCTGGTCGTATGCTTATAGAATACAACTCTTTAATTATATTTTAAGATTCTGCTAAAATCGCCAGACATTCTATAAACGGGATTTTCTGTTTTGGAGGGATACAATCACACCAAGGCATATGGGATTTGCCAAAAAAAGAGCCTTGGCGGGGCTCGCCCGTCAGTATTTGGTTAACAATCGTTGGTATTTCGACAATATCGCAGTTCCATCTCCTCATTTGAGATTCCGGATTTTTTCCCAACGTTCAAACAGTAATCTAATCCTCCAATTCCCCGTTCACACTGCATTAATTCCCTGGCTTGATTTGCAGCAACATCCAAACGCTGTGATGTAGGTGCAGGTGTGGGCGTAGTAGCTGCCACAGTGAGATCCGCATGGGCGGCCTGCCCGGTTGTTACGACCGGTACGGCAGGACCTTGAGCCGTGGCGGTTGTTGTGCATCCACTGATTACCATGGCAAAAATTACCAGGGCAATACCTGACAGAGAAAAGATTTTGATCATATTTCTTTCTTAAATGCGAATCAGGATATATTTTTCTTAATCTGTTTACTCAGCCTGTTTTCGATGGGCTTTGCAATATTTATCCCCGATAACCCCGGGACACTTCTCCCACACGGCACATCCTTCACAAGGATCATAATCGGTCTCTTCCTCTGTCATAATCCGTTTAATTTCTGTTGCCCTGGTTAAACGAACAATATCATCTGCTGCATCACTGGTCATATGGTTGCACATCGGACAGATCCATCCTGTTGGAATAAATTTTCCTTCGTCGTTGCGCTGGTAAAGGCGTTTCATCATAGGTGATGAAAACTGAGTTCCACACTCAGTACACCAGTGGGTTTTTGGTTTCGGCATTTTCTCTCGATTAATTTATGTATACATATTCCGATATCAATTTATGTATACATAAAAAAGGTCCACTTACACTAGCCTCTTGTTAGATATTTTTATCCATCGACGGCAATAAACCAAAAGATGCTATATGAAAAAAAGAAGGTTTGAGACGTGGCAATGCATCAAAGGGGGGGCTGTTGGTGTTCTCCAGTGTCGTGCAACCCCAGGGCCTTCCATTGTTCGTTCTCAATCTCTACGTACCGGACCGCGTCGAGATATGCCAAACCGTGTTCCCCGCTAAAACCGGTTCCTTTGATGCTGTCCAGGTCAGCCTGTGTCATGGGCCGGAATTTCCCGGTGTAGACATCCATCACATTAACGGTACTGATCGGGGAAATTGAAATCCCCTGGTTCGCTGCATGATGCAGCGTCGAGCGGATACGAATTCGCTGCTCGATTTGTAGCCTTTCGGCGTTGAGTAAATCAATAATTCTCATGATACTAAACTCCCGAGAAGTGAGATCGCTTCTCGATGATGTTCGACCAGGTATAGCAGAACACTAACCTGGATGATTTTTCCACCGGTCCAGCCAGTAAAGTAATACTGGACCTCATCTTTCCATTTGTCCGGGCACTTGGGCACTATTCTCGGGGAGAATAACGCATAGAATCCGGCCATAATGGTGATATGGCGCTCCCGCCACTTCGACCAGGTCCCATTCTTCCCGGTCCATCCTAAGCCGGGTGGGGGTCCGATTTCCTCACGTTCCCCCGGGCTGTCAAACTCGTCTTTTTCCGGAATGGGCTCCTCGATGATCTTAATCACGATTTTACCCCTGCGAGAACTTCCAGGACCGTGATCCTGTGTTCAATCCGGTAACAGACATACCCGCAAAAAATGTACAACGGGGTGAGTAAGGCCCCGATGTATTCCAGGTCCATGAGTTCCAGGGACATTACCCGCTCCTGGCAATCCAGCGGACTACCTTGAATGGTTGCAGGTTGTTGTGTGCTGAGTTGGCATTAGCAGCGGCATTTGCACCGGTCACCGTTGGATTACTCCCTCCAGCAAAAGCCCCCTGTGTCGTGTTACCTGAACCTCCGCTTCTAACTTCGGTTTGTGGGTGCGTGTGAGCGGGAACTCCAGATTCTGCACCCGTGAGCGTATGTGTTTTCTCTCCGCCCGTTTTTGTTATGGCGTCGAAATCCGAATCCGTTGCCTTGTAGCCCACGAGAGTAAATCCGGTGTAGTCCGGCAGGGTGAAATGATCCACATCAACTGCACCGTAAACGGTTCCATAAATGGAAAACATCACCGGATAGGACGCTCTCAGGACGCTTTGTCCTTCAAGGGCAACCCCCCAGGCCGGCAGGGTTTCTGATGGCCAAGGAATGGGGATCCCGATCGGGACCGGGAGTGTTTTTACCTGTATCTCCTCAAGGACCAGAGGACCATCGTCCACTATTTCAGTGGATCTTATCGAAGTAAGGGGTAAAATGGTGATGATTTGTGGCATCACGCACCCCCGTAAATTCTGGCGTACATCTCAGGATAGTAAATCCTCAAATGCTCCTTCTGGTCCGTGAATCCCTGTTCCTGCCCGGCCTGATAGGTCTGAGGGAAATTCTGATACCCTGCATAAGCCGGGGGATTCGAGACAGGCAACTTCGTTGAGTCGCCATGCTGGTCAATCTGATTAGGATCGCAGAACTGCCCCGTTAACGCACAAATTACCGGATTTACATACTTAACATCCGAGCCAACAACCGTCATAGAGTTGAGGCCGCCGGGCCCGGTCGTTGTCCTGGTAATCGTGTTGTCGTCCGGTACCGTGGTTGTGGTTACGGTCGTCCCATCAGTGGTCGTCTTCGTGCTCCCAGGATCCGGTTTGTCCGTGGTCGTGGTCGTACCGGGAAGCAGGGACCGGAGGAAAGAGGCTCCCTGGGTGATGAGGATGTACCCCAGGGCAATTACCACGAGGATACCTGCAACAACCAGGATAAGTTTTGATTCCGTGACCGCCATTATGCCACGCTCCTGGACTGACGGCCTGATGAGAGACCTGTCCAGATCAGATATCCGAGAATACCCAGGATGATGGCCGGTAAGGCAATGGTCGTGAAGAGTGAAAGCCAGTTCGTGCCAGTGGATGCCGAGTTGCTGTTTGTGGTTCCTCCCCCGGTTGAACCTCCGCCCGTGACCTTCGAGACCAGATCGGTTGCTCCCTGCGTGAGAGTGTCAACGACACTGACTGACCGGGCCATAGGGTAGGTAGTTGTAGGGGCTGGAATGTAGTTTGCACCAGAGAATGCCGCTGCGGCCTGCGTGGAGATCCCCAGGGACCGCGCAACCCCCGCGACGGCTTCGCTTACAGTGTTCGCAATGCCCTGGCCAAAATAGGCGTTAGCTGCGAATGGTTGAGCGGTACCGTATGCGGTCGGATTGTTGGAAATCTGCCGGAGATACTCATTCTGATTCATCAGGACCGGGTTGATACCAGGGTCCGCGCTCATCAGGACGCTTGAAGCGATGAAATTCGTTTTCAAGTTGTCCAGGCTCTTGCCTTCTACCCCGTAACCTTGTGCCAGGATGACCGCTGCCAGGTCCGCTGCATTCTCAAAGGTACTGTGCGGTTGTGGCTGCCCGGTGTTCACTGCTGCATGGTGATACGATGCCTGCGCTTGTATGAGATCCTGCAATGCCTGGGCATTCTCTAGGGACTTTTGAGCCGCTGCCGAATGTGCGGGATAATTCCACCAGTCTGTACTGATAGAAGGATCGTATGCCGCGAGCTCCTGACCTTGTGCGTTGACATCTCCAGCGCCTCCATTCTGAGCGGGATTAATGTAGACATCCGCAGCCGGTCCGGTATAATTGTCCGTGGGACCACTGTACGAGATCGAGCCGGTTGATGCGTCGTAGGAGCCCACCGCTCCGTATTCGTTGACCATCAGCACCCACCCGGCCCTTTCCCATCGAGGATATCACAGATTTTCATCTTCCAGAAATTAGCCAGGGCAATGTGTTTTTCCCGGATAACCCGCTGCATGATGATCTCGATCGGGGCGCTGTTTGTATCCGTAGCATCCAGGTTGGTTACCTTGTAACCGTGAATCCCCGGCTCCTGAATCTCGATGATAGCACCCGCCGGGATTAATGTTTCCAGGTCGTTGCCGTATTCGAGGTTAAGGAGTTGTTTCGAGAGATTCTTGATCAGAAGGGTGTTAAACGGGACAAACCGCTGTTCGTCTTTATTCTCAAGAGACCCTGGGGTATAGGATTCCCCTGCGTCAAGTTCACCAGTCCCGATAAGTTTCCTCACCGGCGGGCTTTCTAAGGGTCGGCTCATGAAAGAGCCTCCTTAGAAGGTCCACACAGTAGTAGGCAGCTGCAGGTCACAGTTTGCGACCGTGAAAGTCTTACCCGCGGTGGTTGCGTCCCGGGCGAGGTACTGGATAACCAGGTAACTGTTTTCCTGCGCCTTGTACGAGTCTACGAGCCCGAGCATGTACCCGGTCGTCTTGTCGGTCTTGCTGCCCCGGAATGTTTCGGTGAGGTCCTCCAGGATCGTTATGCTCTGGTCCCCATAGGCATTCCGGACCACAAGGCGGATCTTGCCTTCGAGCTGGACCGGTGTACCGGTGTTGTCCTTGAGCGAGATGTACAGGATACCCCTGTTGTCCACGCCGCCGACAATGCTGCCCTTCCCGAATCCACGGATCTGACGGTTTCCAACCTTGAGAGTGAAAACGTCGATGAACTGCGTGGAGTCCGTCAGTTTTGCATCCCGGTTGGTGGTCATGTCGCCGATGCCGAGCGTCTGGGGGAAAACAGATCCCATTTACAGCACCTGTCCAGAGCCGGTGATGTTGTTGCTGTTGCCGCCGGTGATGTTGTTCACGCCGGGAACCATTGGAAGGACCTTTGCCTTTGCCTGGTTGACCAGCCACATTACTACCATCCCGATAATTACCAGGATGAACATTGCCACTGCTGCGCCGATAATCCAGCGCGGAGTAGCCTTAGGGCGTGAAAGGTCCACGCCTCCAGTTGCGTTTTTCGCAAAACTCATAGAGTGTCACCTCCGTGACATCCCCGCGTCTGTTCCTTTACAGCAATTAGCAAAATCAGCAAAAAATGTCAAAAATGTAAAGAAAACGTCAAGAAAGTGTCAAAATTGTGTAAAAAAAGGTTAAATTTTGAGTTTTTTGATGGGTGAAATGGGATTTTCACCGGGTTTGGCGTTGAGGTTGACGATCACGTGTTCCCCGATCTGAAGAGTCCGGATAAACTGGAGGCTGTCCTTCCCGGTGCCTGCCCACTTCTCCAGGTATTCGATATCCTCCGGGGCGCTGATCTGGAACAGGACGATGAAATCATACATATTCCGGAAAGCAGGCAGGACCGACATCGGGCGTTTGAAGTTGTCGATGTGACCCCCGCCCCTGTTCCGAATCGTGGTAACAAACCTCGTCGTAGAGGGGGATTTGACATGCAGGTAGTTATCCGCCTCCTCGAGCACGCAAAAACAGTTTCCAATGTTGTACGTGGTATTGAGGAAATCTTCACATTCCGGCTGTCCGCCTCCCTCGTAGTCCCATACATTAGCGCCCAGGGTCTTGAGGTCCTGGTAATCGTTCCGGTTGAAGTCCAGGATGTAGAGCATGGCCGGGGGAATGGGTTTGAGGTGCGCTTTTATCCAGGTTGTTTTGCCGCGTTCTTTTTTCCCGCACACTGCTACCGCCTGGTTGCTGCGGATTTTCATATATATTCCTCGTTGATTTCGCTTCCATCGGGATGCTCGTAGGTTTTTCTGAAAATATCATCCCGACAGGGGTATATTTCCCCATTCACACCGGTGATTATCCAATCACCCGTCCGAGCTAACATACTTCCTTCTAATGTAAGGATAGCCAATGGTTTATCCGTCCTATAGGCTTCGATTACAACGGGTTTTTTCCGGAATTTCATTTACTACACCTCCGACAGCACAGTTTTCCGGTGCGGTCTACTCGCATGGTCTTTAGAGGTACAAGGCGGTGACACCAACCGCAATTACCCACAAGTTTGAGACCTTTGTATTCAGTTTTCATAATGCAAACCTCCAGCCGTTGAAATACCATTGCAGCGCGAGCATCAGGAGCAGGACCGCTGATAGGATCACATAATCCCTTTTATTGGGTATCATGCGGGGTCCTCTTTCGGTTTCTTCGTGAACAGGGACATTATCGCGTCTTTGCACTGGATCAGCTTAGAAACGATGATTATGAGCACAATAACGATACTCCCGGCAATTCCCACGTTGATGTGGAAATACTCGCAAATCCGGTTGATGTGCGTCGTCAGTACCTTTGCTTCTTCTTCATCCAGGCAAAACGCCGGGCATTTGATGCACTTTGACCCGAACTTGAAGACCATTTCCGGTACGTCTTTAGGAATCGGGGTGAAAGGCTCTTTTTTCACGCCCAGGTCTTCCCGGGTCTGGTCTTCTATCAGTTCCCGCTCGATCTTCCGGACGGCCTGCTGCCTGAGTGCGTTGGTCGAGGGGTCCTGGACCGGGGGTGCGTCTTTCGGTTCGACGACTTCAAACCCGATCTCGTCATCGTCTGCCGGGTTATTCTGGGAGACTTCCAACTGCTTCACCTCCTAAGTGTTTCCGGGCGAATTTGTACAGTGTGTCCCAGAAGAATACGACCAGGCCGAGTACAGCCAAGACAAAAATAACGATCAAAAGAAGAGCCAGGGGAATAGGGGGGGTGTCCCCTTCGAGTTTAGGTGAGGATGTTCCACCAGATGCAGCTTCGGATATCTCCAGGGGGATCTCGACATCCGAAGATAATAAGGAAAGTGATTCCGCACGTGCACCTTTTGGTACCTCCTCGGATAAAGGGACCTGTTGACCCTCCGCGATCAAGCGTTCGGCAGCCTCTTGTTTTTTCACGCAATCTGCCTGCGAGTTGTGCAGGTGATAATGCAGGGCCTGCCTTGACGGGTAGGCTGTTCCACACCAGGGGCATGTGTAATCTTTGACATTATCTTTACGCAATACCGGTAAAGTTTTGTCAGGCTTCTTGTCGGTTTCATGTGGCATACTTTACCTTATGTTAACTGAATTTATTTAATATTTGTCCTATTGTAGAGATTTTGCTCAAATTTTTTACAATTGTCACCTTGACAAAATTTTGACAAAAAAGAATATTGGGGGACGTGCGAATCAGGGTCTAAGGGGTCTTGAAGATTCATTACCCCCATGAATCGTGTTTTCTGGAAATGGGATAACATTTCCTGATTCTTTTGTTTCGTCGTTGGGCATAACGGTCCCTTTCAGGTCATCCCCGGAAAGGAACATATCGAGAACCTCTTCCGAGTATTCCCCTCCATCAAGAAACTCGCCCAGGTAAGCAAGTGCTTGATTTGGACATTTTGGCAGGAAAAATTGTCGAAACATTTCTAATTTGAATGGACTTTTAGCAATTTTTTCCCAATTCTCCACTGGAATTGTCCGGACACAAAATGCAGACATCTTATTCCAAAGCTGCACGGATCGTTTTTTTGATCGCATTGTTGTTACATTTTCAACAAAAAGTTCACTGTCCGCAAGGGCCTGATAAAGGGCATTTCTGCATATCCGAGAGATTGGGAGTCTCTTTAATTTTGCTCGTCGTTGCATCGAGATTGGAACACGCACGTATATCATACCTGTTTTTTGTTCCATTTCTCAAAAAACCCCCGAATTTTCCCTTATTTGTCCGGACATTCCGTCCGGACACTCCCAACTACTACTAGCTAGGAAGCTTTGTCCGGACAAGAGAGAGAGAGAGAGAGAGAGATGTGATTTATTTTTTGTCCGGACTGAATGTCCGGACAAGTTGGTACAAAAGGAGAAATCTATCATAAAGATTCACCTCGTGCCTTCTGCCATTGCTTTTTTGCAGTTTCACTGAGTGTCTTTCTCGTATCGGAGGAAATAGGGATTCCGAGTCTTGGCGGTTTGTTTTTTGATTGCATCAAAGCATCGATCAACTTCATGAATCACCCCACCATGACCGGTACAGGGTCATCCCGTGCCATGAGTTCGCAGGTCGCACCACGGATAAGGAGCCGCTCGATCTCATGTCCCCTGGTTTCTTCCAGATCGTGCCAGTATTTGTTAACCCGTTTTGCGCTCTCCTTGTTCTCAACGGAAATATTGTGAATAATTATCGCGTCAACTGGATCGATCAGAATAATTCGGGGTGGCTGGGTCATAGTGACACCATCATAGCGGACCGGTGAGCTGGGAAGAAAATAATGTGTGGTTCTCCCTTAGAGGAAGTATTTTGATGATTTGAGGACATTTGTATAATTGCTGTCCCTTCTCCGTTGTTGGTCATGTGGCAATGCATCGCACGTATGGGGGGGCGGCATTGATTTTCGAGCTCTCCCATTTTTTTACACTGGTAAGTATCGTCCATTTTATCTCTCATTGTTTTTGGTTCATTTTATCCAAATGTAAAATAATTTGTATTAACAAGTTTCTACATTTGGGTCAAATTAAAGGTCAAAATTCTACTTTTGGCCTTAGAATACCTATTCTGCGAAGTCCGGAAAATTCAATTATTTTTACCACTTTTCAAAAAAAAAGAGCAAACTCTTCAAAATAGAAAGTTCATGAATTCAAAAAAATGTCATTTCATCATGAGCATGGATACCGGTAAAACACGAAAAATACATAAAAATGCCTACCGGTAATAAAAATCAGAATTCTCAAAACAGGCCTTTTTTCATTTTGATGGTCTTATACCCCCATCACCCTTGTGATCATCAACCGGAAGGCCGCTATTGCCCTACAATATGAATTAACGTCGGAGAATAAATGCACTGGAACGATGTATTTGAGCATGGTGAGAAAATTCTCCATTATCTTCTTGCTGATTCAGGAAATGTAAAAAAACCCGCATGAAGTCAAAGACTTCGCACCAAAGCAATGAAAATTTTTTTTGGGAAACTCAATTTCCGGTTGTGTTGAGCATCGTCAACAAACCTCAAATTTTTCATGACAAACAGTCCATTTTTAATGAATATTGTTCACTTTGAACATAGTTTCGGACAATAATTTTTTTATAAATCTCGTTATGCTGTGAGTGAAATCGAATTACTGGCTGATAACCCGGGGTGTATACCCAAATTGGAAAAATTGGGGAGGGTTAAGGGAGTCCGTCGTCAGAAAATCTGGAATCACAATTGGATTTTCCATTTTGATGACAATTTTTCCAATCAGTAAAAAGGGGAAGATTTTCGTTTTTTCTTTCATTTTGATCTATCAAAATTAACAATTTAAGGCTCTGTTGAAATCCTCTTTTCCGTTATTCGGCTGTTCTCTGCAATTGATACGGGGTGACTCCATCTCTCACCCGTATGGAAGAGACTGCCCAAAGGGATCATTCCTTTGACTCTCTTTTTCGAGTTTTCTCATCGGACCTTCGCGCCGGCGATTGTAATCGTGGGGGATTTCCGGGGACGGCTACGGAAGCTCGATATGCTGTAGTCTTCGAGAGTGATTCTATAATGCCTGACAAGGATTTCGACGCAGAGCCTCATACAGAGTTTTTCCAGGCTGAAAAATACAATAAACAATGTCCGGTGAAAAAATAAAAATAATTCCGTAATTATCGGGAACTGAATTTTTCCCTAATTTCGTGCTCCCCGGTGAAAATTTTTCTGGCGAAATCTTTTCGGCCAGACTAATCCTGATATAATCTTTGACCTTATCATTGGGATCTCTCGGATTAGCCAGGCATTTTTTTATGATGACGACGGTCTTTTCAGTATTTCCTGCGCTTTGTATCCCTTTTTCAGCGAAGAAATATCAATGTAATTTTTTATTGCCACTACAGTTTTCTTTGCCATTCACACGTCGGCAACTTATTGGAATAGATATTTTTTGTCAATGTTTCCAGGAGGAAGATCATGGCAGATTGGATTGAAAGCAAATCTGTAATGTCGGCTCTGTATAAACCCTGTTTTAACCAGTGATTCGATTATATTCTTCGGTAATTATGAGAGTAAACCTCATCTCTACCGAGGCAGAGACTACGCATGGGGAGCGTCTTCTTGACTACTTTTTTCGGCGGAATTTTTCACTAATATAGTGTGGACCTATCCCCGTGTGAGGGAAACCCAGGCAGCGGGGGTGGAGGCATCAGATCTCGTACCCCCACGAGAGATCTATGGTTAAAAAATGATGATTCCTGCAAGAGCCCAAATGTCTGAATTGAAGAGAAATGAACGATAACAGCCTTTTTTTGCCATTTTTCGATTATCTGAGGGTTCTGAAACTAACTATATTGGAGCAATTTCATTATATTTCCGTTGCTCCCGCCGATTGCATGAACTTAAAGAGCGTGAGGAGGGGTACAATGGTAAAAGCACGTGAATAAAAAAGAGCCAGAATTATTCCCTGTTTTCCTTCTCATAATTCAAATGTTTTTGAGGATCTTCGATTCATATTGAAATTCAGATCAGAAAGAGCCTTAATAAAAAATCGAATGAAAAGCAAATTCTCAATAACTGTGAAATCCCTTAATTTTTGTTATTTTAAAAATTAAGAGTCATTTTGAGCAGTTCGTAAAATTTTGAACGATTTAACGTGATGGTAAATAAACCATATGATGCTATATGTAAAATGGCATTTCATAATTAGCTTCTCTGAAATTATTCAGAAAAACCTGATTAAAAACCTGAATATACCAATAACTGATAAACTTAAAAAAAATCCAAAATAAAATTTTGATAAAACATTTTTTTTCTGGCTGGATTGGGTCTGGGCAAGTATTTGGGAAAAAATTCAGCTGATATCAGTTAAGTGTACAATAGTTGAACTGAACTCTGCTGAAATTATTTCCTGCATTGCGTGCAAAGAGCGCCGAGGGGCACACAATATTTGTACCAGTCTTGATTATTTAAAAAATATTACAACTATAAACGGTTAATCAGATCTAAAAAAGCCGTCAATTCCTGTTCGATTATCGTTTGTTTACGTAATCGCACGACCTGAATACCCACACCTGCTAATTTATTTTATCCCAAAAAAAAAGATTTGCTACATCCTCTCCAAATATTTCCTTCGTTAAAAGGGAAATTCTCATTAAGAACACTGCAGCGAACCTGCTTTCTCCAAAAATTTCCCCAAATTCCTCAACCAACTATGAGGTTATGGATACACTCCGGAAAATATAGAGAATCCAAGTGAAACATATCCTGTTTTTACCTCTCTTTTTTCCCACTAGATACAAAATCTTCCTTGATCCAACATCGATATTCGAAATGCCCACGCAGTTGGAGCAGAGCAGAATGTCTCGGAATTAAAATAGCGTCATATAATTGCATTTCAGGAAGAGTCCAGGTAAGAATAATACAAGAGAGAAAGTAGTCCAGTGGAAGATGTCCTGTCCAAACAAAGAAATCAGTATTTTTTACCATAAAAAAAATAAAAAGTCAAATCCGGGTTATTTTTTGAATATGCCCGTAATTCGCCCTTTGATTTATTGATAAAAAATGTCATCCGACGTGGTTATTACCATTAATAAACCATATAATGCTATAAATAAAGCGATCGAATAATCAACTATCTCTTGGAAAATAATCCCATACAGGGATAAACCAATTATTGACAGGTGTAT
>Ga0074195_1002401_pt1 | contig 11870 bp, 8 predicted proteins | sample EPASupsiteHSE623_FD_64525 | JGI IMG/M metagenome (GOLD analysis project Ga0074195, IMG submission 64525) | Bioremediated contaminated groundwater from EPA Superfund site, New Mexico - Sample HSE6-23 | ecosystem: Environmental > Aquatic > Deep subsurface > Groundwater > Contaminated ...
TTCCACCATTTGTTGTCTTTAAAATTGTTCCTGCATCACCGGTAATGAACCCATTATTCATATCCGTAAAATAAACCGATCGCAGGGAATAATGGGTGCCAGAAGATTGAAGATTCCAATTTGTACCTCCGTTAGAGGTTCTATATATGATTCCATTATCACCGACTGCATATCCTGTATTTGCATCGGTAAAGCAAACCGACAATAAAGCTGCATTGGCATAATATGGTGAAATAATACTCCATGTCAGCCCACCATCATTTGTCTTGATTACCTGACCATAATGATCATAAAAACCAACAGCGTATCCGGTTGCCGGATCAGGAAAACAGATTGAATACAGGGTAAACGGGATGCCAAATAAAAGACTGCTCCAAGATGTCCCACCATCAGCGGTTTTCAGGATCACTCCATTGTAACCAACTGCATATCCTGTATTCGCATCAGGGAATGAAACGGAATACAGATCGTTGCAATCTCCGGCAACCTGTTTGTTCCATGTAATACCGCCGTCGATAGTTTTTAGTATCGTTCCGTTATTTCCAACAGCGCATCCATGGCTGGGGTCAGTAAAATAAACTGCATGAAGCGATTTTGTTGTACCGGAAGATTGATGACTCCAGGTAACTCCGCCATCCATTGTTTTTAATATTGAACCACCGCTCCCAACTGCATACCCTGTTGCCGGAGCAGGAAAATGAATTGAAGACAGAGAACTCATTGTATCTGAATACAAAATGTTCCATGAGGTTCCACAATCGCTTGTTTTAAGGATTAAACCTGAATCGCTTAATGCATAACCGGTATCTGAATCCGGGAAACAAACAGAAACAAGCGGGCTTGTGGTATGTGAAGAAAATAAACTGTCCCAGGTTATTCCTCCATTGATGGTACCAAGGATTAATCCATTATCACCAAAAACATGCCCTGCATTCGCATTGCTAAAATAAACTGAACGCAATGTTCCTGCGGATGGACAAGCCAGATTACTCCAGGTGTTCCCACCATCAATAGTTTTAAGGATTTTACCATGTGCGCCTACCGAAAAACCGGTACTTGTTTCCTCTAGAAAATTAATTGCATAAAAATGTTGTCCGGATTCTGCATACCGGGTGATCCATGTTGTCCCACCATCCGTGGTCATCAGAATTTTTCCAAAAAAATAATCTCCGCCTGTGGCAAAACCTGTGGATGCATCCATAAAACAGACTGAATTTAACTCCAACGAAGGTTGAAAATTCTTACGACTCCAGGATGATCCTCCATCTGTTGTTTTAAGGATTGTTCCCTCGTCACCAACGGCATAACCTGTGTTTGTATTTGTAAAATAAACGGATGTCAAGGTTCCGGAAAAGCTTGAAACCTGGGAAGTCCAATTTAACCCGCCATCTGTCGTTTTAAAAATCGCTCCAAAGTCACCAACAGCATATCCCGTAAACGCATCTGTGAAAAACACGGAATACAACCCAAATAAATAAACAGACTTTACAGTCCAACTTGTTCCTCCATCCTTTGTCATTAACACCGTACCCGACGCACCAACCGCATAACCGGTATTCGCATCCGGAAAAACAATTGAACGCAGACTGTAACTTGTTCCGCCTGGCACAATGTTCCATGTTGCGCCCCCATTGGTGGTTTTAATAATAACTCCTGCATGGCCTACGGCATAGCCGATGTAACCATCTATAAAACATACAGATGATAAAACATTCCCCTGAGGCAAGGGATTTCGCCATGTCCATTGTGGAAATACAATAGTCGAAATAAGCGATATACAGATGAACAGACTAATTTTTTTCATTTATTAATTTTTTGAATCTGATATCAACTTGATTTTGCTGCTAAAATTCTGACTAACGCCCTGCATGCAAAAGCTGCAAAGGTGAATCCTTGCTAAGCCCTATTAATGCAGGAATTGTAGCTGTTGCATGCTTGTTATGCACTGTAGTAATTTGTCAATTTTGGTCTTTAATTAATTTAAGACACTTTACACCTGAACTCCTGAAAACTTTCACAAAATATATTCCATAAGGGAATGGTCTAACATCCAAAATTATCTGTGGCCCAATACTTTCTTGTTCTAAAAGGAGTTCCCCCATGGTGTTTTGAATTGTTACATAAATATTGGAAAATGAATCAGTGACATTGATTGTTGCGTAAGTTGAAGCTGGATTGGGGTATAATGAAATATTACCGGGATTCCTTAGACTTTCGGTGGTAAGGAATTGGCATGTTGAATCAACTTCCAATTGGCTATTACAACCAATTAAATTGTCGTGTATCTCAACTGTCCCTGTCGGATTTAATAAATAAGTACAAATACTCTTTACAGCACAGTGTGATAGTGACGGATTGCTATATATCAATAAGTTAGTGATAGTTCCTGCAACAATATTTTCAATTCCTTCAAGGCTCGATAAGCTGTGATTGAGTTTAATGGAAACATGGCCACCAATGGTAATCAGGTTATTCAGACCTGTGAGATTAATCAATACGGAATCATTGCCGATAAACAGGTATCCTCCCACAATATGTAGATTTTCCAAACCTGAAAGACTTGCCAATGCAGTATTGTTGCCAATCCATAGGTAGCCACCAATAGAATCCAGTTTATCGAAACCGTGAAGATTAACCAAAGCATTGTCATCGTTAATGTCGAGACCTCCCACAATAGTCGTTAACTCACTTAGTCCGGAAAGACTTGATAAAGCAGTGTTGTAACCTATCCATAAATCTCCTCCAATTTTTGTTAATCCTTCAAGTCCGGTCAAATTTGGCATAGAGGTATTTGCGACAAGATTCAATTTGCCGCCAATAAAGCTCAATTGATTAAGACCGTTTAAGCTGGGTAATGCAACGTTGAATTCAATTCGCAAGTGGCTGCCAATTAAGGACAGACTGTTAAGTCCCGCTATGCTCAATAAATTGGGGTTGTCATGAATCCAGAGATATCCATCAATTGAAGTTATCCCATTTAATCCATTTAGGTTGACTATATCATTCCCGCTAATTGTTACATTCCCTTGTATTTGAAGGCAATTTGGATTATTGAATTGAAAACTATCAATCTCTGCCTGAGAAGAAAAAATGATGCCCTCAGGAAGACATGGTTGTGAAAGGCCGAAGATTGGAAGGATAACAAAGTTTACTAAAAAAAGGAGATTTTTTATTTTTGAGTTAAAGAAGAGAATGATTTCAAGTTTCATTTAGAATATCATTTCATGGTAAAAGCTTAAATTATCCTTCACTTTTATTATACTTCGGCTGTTTGAGTTTGCAAAAAAAGCAAACTCAACCGCTCAGTATCACTGCATCTAAACACGATTGCTTTTGCAATCCTGTCAAGATGCAGTATAACTGACAATTTTTGCTGCTTCTCTGTTTACACACAGTAAAAGTAAATCAAAATTTCAAGAAAAAATGCAATCGCGTTAAAAATATTTCGATCTACCTTACATTAACAAAACTATATATTTATTTTCATGTTTTGAGAAAAAATAAATGATTTCCGGTCCCATGAAAAAATTGGCTAGTCTGATTACAAATGACACTCGTTCTTTTTTGAATTCAAATAATATTAATCCTGTTAACAACTTTTGATTCAAAAGATGCTTACATTATAATCACCAACTTCCTGATAATAATGTGATCTTTAGATTTAAGTATAATGGTATAACAACCAATGGGTGCAGATGAAAGATCAATTTCAAATTCCTTGTCAAAGGTGAATTGCTTCCAGAAAATGGATTTATCATTCATATCCCGGACATCGCATTCATATGGTGGACTATTTTGTTGGTTGTTGACTATCTTAAATAAACCCGTTGTTGGATTGGGATAGATTTGAAAATTGGCTTCATTGATTTTTTCAATGCCAATGCTTGATCTTGACTGGTTAACAGTGACCGACATTGAATCAAAATCTGCAGTATAAACAGTGATTTTTGCAACCCTGTTGGTGGAAGTATTGTTCTCAGAAAAGCTTACTGTTAACGAATCAACTCCCGAACCAGATTGGGTAACATTGCACCAGGATGCATCGCTGGAAACAATCCAGGTGGTATCCGATGCTACTTTGAATTTAGTAGTCCCGGCAAGGTAAGAAACATTACATGAAGACGGTGATACAAGAAGCGGGATAGTTCCATTGGTGTTTTTTAAAATGGACCCATCCATGCCAACTGCATAACCGACATTTACATCGGCAAAGAAAACAGAATAAAGTGGTCTCATAGCTTCTTCTCCTGTTTTGGTCCAGGTTGCTCCACCATTGATTGTTTTCAGCATGATTCCGCTTTCTCCCAACGGATAGGGGGGCCACCCAACCATTGGATAAGCACCAACGGTATACCCTGTTTGAGGATCAGAAAAATTGATGGAGGTCAGCCAGGCATTTGAGCCAATGGAAAAAGTTGACCAGGTTGTGCCACCATCGATAGTTTTTAATATAACTCCCTGAGCATCATGAATGCCACCAACTGCATAGCCAGTATTGGCATCAGTAAAATATACTGAAAATAAATTCCTATTAGTCACTCTGGGCAATAGGGTCGTCCAGGTTATACCTCCATTTGTGGTTTTTAATATTGTTCCAAATTCTCCAACAACATACCCAATATTTAAATCGGTAAAGTAAGCTGATCTTAACCATAGGAGTGTTGTTCCGCTTACTAAAGGAGTCCATGTTGTACCACCATCCATGGTTTTCACAATGGTTCCATGTTCACCAGCCGCATAACCGGTATTGGGATCAGTAAAAAAAACTGTACTTAAATGATCTGTGGTTCCACTTGATAACAAAGTCCAGGTTGTTCCTCCATCATTGGTTTTTAAAATTGTTCCATAATCTCCTGCTACGTATGTGGTATTGATATCGGTGCTGAAAACAGAAGCCAACTGGTTCGATGTTGGGGAAGGAGATTCATCCCAGGTTACACCCCCATCACAGGTTTGTAAAATTGCTTCGCCAACAGCATATCCTTTATTTACATTGACAAAGTGAACAGAAGATAAAAAACTTCTTGACCCCTTTGAAATATTAATCCAGGTTGCTCCGCCATCAGATGTTTTCAAGATGGTTCCCCAACCTCCCGAAATATAACCTGTATCTGCACTTGTAAAATAAACGGAGAGTAACGTTTCATTAGTTCCGCTAAATTGGGAATTCCATGAAATGCCTCCATCGATGGTTTTTACAATGCTCCCTCGTTCCCCTACCGCATAAACCGTATTGGCATCTGTAAAACAAGCTGCATATAAATAAATCTGATATAATCCACTCCATATAGCAGACCAGGTTGTACCTCCATTTGTGGTCTTTAACACGGATCCCCCTCCTACAGCATAGCCGTTCAAGGCATTAGGAAAGTTTACCGAATATATGCTGGCTGGTAAATTCCCTATTCGTGTCCACGTGGTTCCAGCATTGCTTGTTTTAAATATGTTTTGACCACCTGCGGCATAACCTGTATTTGCATCTGTAAAATAAACAGATCTTAAATCTACCTCATCTACCGAGTGAACGGTCCAGAGGGTGCCAGCATCGACGGTTTTTAGGATTGTGCCCCACTCACCCACGGCATAACCAGTATTGGGATCAGTAAAAAAAACAGAATTCAGATTATAATGAGATGCTGTTGGTATAACAGACCAATTTGCACCTCCGTTGATGGTTTTAAGAATTACTCCCATATTACCAACTGCATATCCAGTATTGGGTGCAGTAAAAAAAACTGACATTAAATCATATAAAGTTCCGCTATTTAAACCAGTCCAGGTTGTGCCTCCATCCATGGTTTTTGAGATTGTTCCGCGACGGCCTACGATATAACCTGAATTGTCATCTGTAAATCGGACTGAGTTTATTGTATTACCTGTCGGTAAGGGATTTTGCCAGGTCCATTGCGCGGAGGCAAATAGGGAAATAAGCAACAAACAAATAGTCAGGAGGAATGTTTTCATTATTTTGAATTATTAGGTGTCTTTGATATTGTTCCATTTTTTAACTTGCCATTGTCGGTCCTCGCGAATCAAAATTCCATTATGATACAACTTGGCTTTTAGATATTTCCAATAGTTACGAGTTTTGTGATAATCATTTTGGTCGGTAAGTACGGCAACAATATCCAACACAGAAAACCAGCATTTGGCGTTTTCTTCGTCCCAAATAGCACGCACTTCGCGATCTTCAAAAAAACGTATGGATATTTTTGTATTACTCATAATTAAAATGTTGACTATTTTATTAATTTCTTCATATAAATACAATTAGACTATTCTGCGAATGAATCAGAATTATTAATAATTAGTGATTTACTAATAGTCCCATGCGTGGATAATAAGACTATCCAATAAATTCCATTAGTGATCGTCGATGGAATTTCTATTTCCAAACTATGCTTCCCTGGTTGTTGTAGCTCATTTAATAAGTAAGTCTTTTTGCATTGTCCCAATGAATTATATAGGTAAATTGAAAGATTCCCGGCAGTACTCAACTTATATTCTATTGTGGTTTTTTGTTTAGCAGGATTTGGAAAGATTCTCATAGAGATATTTGATTCCTGGATGTTCCTGATTTCATTTGGTAAACCTGTAATGTATCTTGCCAAAACAGAATATCCGGTATTATTTACTCTTGTCATACCTGCGGTTAAAAGTTTCCCATCAGTTTGCAACATCCCAGCCCTGAATGAAGAGATCGTTGAATCAAGAGTAACTGTAATTCCATTAATCCCGAATGTGTTATCCAAAGAACCATTGGCATTGTATCGTGCTAACGCAAAATTGCTCTGAAAGCCATTGTTAACATCAGAGGTACTTCCGATTACGATAAACTTTTTATCAGGCTGTAAAACCAAACTTTGTGCCCTGTCATCTCCAATCCCTATTGATGTGATAACAATACCATTGATACCAAAAGAAGTATCCGGATTACCATCGTTATTATATCTGGCAATAACAAAATCTTCATTTACGCCATTATTGGCATTTCCGCAGGTAAGAATTTTATTATCATCAAGAATCAACAATTTATTAATGCCACTACTCATCCCTATTTCGGTTATTACTTTTCCGTCAATTCCAAATGTAGAATCAATTATGCCGTTATAATTGTACCGAACTAATGCAAGATCTGTGGTTATCCCAAGGCCATTCTGCTTATAGGACCATCCTCCTAAAACAATTTTCCCATCATACTGAATACCCATGGTCGATGCACCATCACCCATATCACGCACTGCTGTAGTTATTTTACCATGAATTCCAAAAGTACTGTCTAAACTACCATTAAGATTATATCGTGCCAGGGCGAATTTGGTTCCTCCGAATTGCAGGCCTGATGAAAATCCCATAAAACCAGCCACAACAATTTTCCCGTCGGATTGAATTGCTGAAGATGTAACTTCACTACCGACACCAAAAGAAGTTATGACAAACCCACCCGTACCAAAAGTTGTATCCAGTGAACCATCAATATTATATCTCGCTGATGCAAAATCAAGATAGTTACCATTATCTGTATAACCGGCCACAATCATTTTACCGTCTGATTGAATATTCAATGTGTGGATCGAACAACTCCAGGAATTTACCATTGTGGTAACCTTTCCATTAATACCAAAACTTTGATCTAACTCACCGGTCATATCATACCGGGCCAATGAAAAATCAATAAGTTGACCAATGGTTGAAAATCCGGCAGTGACAATTTTACAGTCATTTTGCAGAGCAAGACACGTATAAGATGAATTCTTCACCCCGGGCTCATTAATAACCATTCCATTAAGACCAAATGATTTATCCAATTTTCCAGGTTGAGCCATTAAATGTTGGTTGAATAGGATACAAATGCCTAATAGAATATAGGTTATCCATTTTTTAATAAATGGAAAATTCATCGCAATTAATTCGGCTTTCATATTGTCTTTTAAAAATTTAAATGCAATCCAACGGTCAGCGGTATGTTTTGTGGGGGATTTACTTGCACTTCACTATCAATTTACACCAAAGTTAATAAAATATTCTGACCAACTAAAACCCCTGAAACCCCTATAAAATATAACGCTTGTTGTTCGTTCGTACTTTATTCTTTTCTCATTTTATAAATCATAAAGTTACTTGTTTCTTCATCAAAGCTATTGTATGAATAATCACCATACATTTCAACAATCTCTAATCCGGCATTTTTAATCATGCTTCTTAATTCTGAATCAGATATTGGTTTAAAATTAATTTCTAAGTATCTTTTCTCAATCAAAATATTCAATGAATCATATATTTCATAGAATTGAAATCCGGAAACTATTTTTTCCGTTTCGTAGTATTGATTCATATATGAAATTATTAATTGTCTGTTCTCATCAATCAAATATTTCCCCATTATCCTTGTAATGCCATCCGCAAACCTTAATCGAGTTTTGGGGTTTTGAAGTGTTAAAATAAAAATACCGTCCTTATCAAGATGTAAAGAAATTGATTGCAATGCTTTAATCTGAAACTCATTTGAAATAATCTCAGTAATTGAATGAAATGGCAAAAATATCAATCCATATTTTTTGTTCAAACTAAGATTCGTCACGTCCATTTGAATCAAATTGACATGATAATTTTTATTTTTAATCTTTTGTCCGAATGAATCCAACATACCTTTTGAATAATCAATGCAAGTCATGGTTCGTCCTTTTTCAAGTAAAGGAATTGATACTCGCCCAGTTCCGCACATTAATTCTAATATTTCGCCTTTAAAACCTTCAGTCTCACTGACGAAAAATGGCACATCAAAATCTACATTGACATAGAAATCGTAAATATCTGCTACTTTATCAAATTTTATAGATTCTTTCATATTGTCGGAGTGTTATTTAGCACAACGTGCAGCCTTTTCTTTATGACATTGAATGCAAATACGTTCCAATTTTTTTTCCACTCTCCATCAACTTTCAAATAAATTTCTGCTGAAGTACTTGCTGATAAAGGGTCACTATAACTCCCACTATAGATAATTGCAAAATTTTCTTTCAGATTGAATAGGGGTAAACTATATTGATTTATAGAAATTATTTTGAAATCATTGTATGCTTTACCGTTAAAAAACTTCATTGCTTTTCTTGAATATCTTTTCCCTTCGCATTTAGAATGAAGGATGACATTATTCGGTAGTTTATCTGATGTCCATTTAAATCTTTTATATTCTTCAATCTGTTTAGAAAAATATTCTATATCTTCTTTGGTCAACAAATTGTTCCATATCGTGTCAGAATAGTATTTGTTGTCGTTGAAGAAACAACGCTTATAATCAAATCCATTTTGCTTATCAATAAACAGGTCATAGATTTCAGTTGAACCATTTTTTGTAATAATAGTTTGACTTGCATCATCAATCAATATTTGATTTTTGAAAAATTCAATCCTAAAATCCAGACTCTGTCCAAATATTAAATTTGAAACAAAGAGATTCATAATCAATATGTAATTCCTAATCGTCATTGTTTTTTTTAAGGTTGCACACAACGTGCGGCCGGCAGCCGACGGGCGGGTTTTACTTGGATTGATTTTTGGCTTCGTTTCATTTTCATTTACTTTCCTTCCGCTTGCTTTGAATCACTTGCCCCGCCTGGCCTCGGCTGTTGGCTTGTGTGTTACGGGCTGAAAAGATTATTCTTTTACAAACTTGAGTGCTGTTATAGTCTCATTGCTAACTACGATTATATAAACGCCTTTTAAGAGTCCCGATATATCGATATCTGTTTTTCTCTGGATTATTGGTTGTTGAAAAAGCTTAAGTCCATTAATGGTATAGATTTCAAGATGTGCGCTAACTGAATTTTTCAAATATAAAAATTCGAGTGTTATCTTATCTTTTGATGGATTTGGATAAAGCAAGATGGCTTTACTATTGGATGATGTCTCTGAAATTGCATTACCTCCAGTGGTGGTTTTCAAGATGGTACCATTATCTCCGACAGTGAAGCCCGAGTTAATATCGGTAAAATTAACTGACCATAGATCAACCACTGTTCCAGAAGCCTGGGATTCCCAGGTTATTCCTCCGTCATTGGTTTTTAATATTGTACCCCCATCACCAATAGCAAAGCCGGTATTTTGATCAATAAAATCAACAGAATTTAAGAATCGAGAACATCCCGAAGACAAGGGTGTCCATTCTACACCACCATTGGATGTTTTTAAAATTGTCCCTGACTGGCCAACCACATAACCAGTATTGAGATCAGTAAAGCTGATTGAGCTTAAATATTTTGTTGTCCCGCTAGAAAGCGCTGTCCAGTTTTCACCTCCATTTACAGTTTTCAGAATCGAACCTGAAGATCCAGCAATATATCCGGTACTTGAATTTGTAAAACAAATGGAAAGAAAGATTGCTGTGACACCCAAAGGTTGGGCAACCCAGTCATTGCCACCATTAACTGTTTTAAGAACAACATTATTCCCGGCAATGTAACCTGTGTCGAAATTAGTAAAAAAGACAGAGCACAGTGCATTATAAGTCCCCGATGATTGAATTATCCAATTTATTCCTCCATCGATGGTTTTAAGGATTGTCCCACCGGTACCAACAATATAACCTTGGTATTTATCTATAAAAAAAATGGAATTCAAAAACGCAGTGGTTCCAGCGCTCTGAGATGTCCAGTCAATACCACCGTTCATGGTTTTTAAAATCAGTGCTCCTTCACCAACAGCATATCCTGTTTGTTGATCTGGAAAACAAATGCAAGATAAATTGTTTAAAGTCCCTGTTGATTGATTTGTCCAGGTAATTCCACCATCAATTGTCCTGGCAATTGTTCCATACAGACCTACGGCATATCCCTTGTTGGTATCGATAAATGAAATATCAAGAAGTGGTTTTATATCTTCACAATAGTTATTTGTCCATGTTGTCCCAGAATCAGTGGTTTTGAAAATCTGATAGCTATTGCCTACCGCATAACCTGTATTTGTATCAGTAAAACAGATGGACGTAAGTTTCGTTTGTGTCCCAGAGTTTTGAATTATCCAAGTATCCCCGCCATTGGAGGTCTTTAATAAGGTGCCAACATAACCTGTTGCATAGCCTGTACTTTGATTGATAAAATAAACTGAGGTTAATCCATTTGTTGTCACAGGAGCTATCGGTGTCCAATCTGTCCCTCCGTTTACCGTTTTTAGCATAATACCATTATCTCCAACCACAAAACCAGTATTAGCATTGATAAAGAAAATGGAACTTAAAAGATTCAATGTTCCGGAACTTTGATTAATCCAATTTACTCCACCATCTATTGTCTTGATAATTGTACCACTATCCCCAACAATATAACCGGTATTTTGATCGGTTAAGAAGACAGAATGCAAGGAGTTTGATGACCCAGCGTTTTGACTAATCCAGGTAACTCCTCCATCCGTTGTTTTCTTAATTAAACCATTGAATCCAGCGACATAACCAATTTGAGCGCTTATAAAAAAAACTGAGTATAAATAATCCGAGGAACCAGTTGTCCTAAATGTCCAACTTTCACCTCCGTTAGTAGTTTTAAGTATTGTACCACCACTACCTATAGCATATCCTATATTCTCATCAATAAATTGGATGGAATTAAGATGGTTGCCTTGAGGTAATGGATTTAACCATTGCCACTCCTGAGCATTTGCTCCATTGATTAAAGATAAGATTATGAGGAAACTGTAAAGGGGTTTCATTATCTGTGCCTCCAATTTTTTTTTGCACACAACGCTTTGCCTGCAAAACCATGTGCCGTTATAAACTTTGAGGCCTTGAAAACCTTATCAGCATTGGTTTTAAAGGCATGTTAGCGGTATACTTACTTCTTTGTTTTTTGAAATATTGGTATTATTAACCCACCTTG
>Ga0074195_1004299_pt1 | contig 11869 bp, 12 predicted proteins | sample EPASupsiteHSE623_FD_64525 | JGI IMG/M metagenome (GOLD analysis project Ga0074195, IMG submission 64525) | Bioremediated contaminated groundwater from EPA Superfund site, New Mexico - Sample HSE6-23 | ecosystem: Environmental > Aquatic > Deep subsurface > Groundwater > Contaminated ...
AATAAGAGTTTACCTCGTGCGGATATCGATACGCAATTCACTGCGGGTTTCGTTCTACTCAACCCGCAGGGTTCTTGCGCCATCCGCACGTACTAAAAGAATTCGTTGACCGAGGCCAAATGCCAACAAAAGAAGAATTGAAAAATATAATCTCTGAAATGATACGAGAATCACAAAAGATTAAGAAAATAACTGAAGTTGTTACTTCAGCAAATTTTGATATGAATTCAAGAAAAATCACAGAAGATATTGTTGAATTCATCAAGGAATACATAGAGGGATTCAAAAGTTCAGCTATTAAAACAGAGATTAATGCTGCTGGAATAAATTTCGAGATACCATTCTCCCCGCTAGAGATGCAGATAATAATTGACAATATATATGACAATGCAATTAAGAATGGAGCTAACCTGATTAATTTAAAATTCAAAGGAGAATCAAAGAATAAAATCAAAATAAGTTTCATGGATAATGGTAAAAAAGTAAAAAAGAACATCTAGGGGAATTATTTAAGTTTGGATTTACTACTGAAAAAGGTGGATCTGGTATGGGACTCTATAATATTAAGCAAATATTGACTGACATGGGGGGAATATTGAATTTACCCAGAACGATACTGAAAAAGGATTTGAGATGGTGTTAACAAAATGAAAATAAAATATAGTATATTATGGATTGATGATGAGTCAATGACTCATGACATTGGTCGTATAAAGAGATATCTAGAAGAAGAAACAGGGTTCATCCCTGTTATTGATAAGATTGATTCAATCAATGGAACTTTAAATCTTAACTTCAAAAAATATAACCTGATTATTTTAGACTACCAACTGGATAATTCTAAAACGACAGATCCCGTACTAAAGAAAATCAAAGAAAAAGATTATTATTCTGAAGTTATTTTTTATTCAGCTAGAACAAACTTTGAGGACCATATTAAAAATAATATAGGCATGTTTGAGGGAGTATTCTGGTGTGATGCACGAGGACAAACGCTGTATCAAAAAATTATAAAAGTCATAGACTTAACATTAAAAAAATTCCAAGATCTAAATAACTTACGAGGATTAGTCATGGCAGAAACAGCCGATCTTGATAAGCTAAAAAAAGAAATTTTCAAGGAATACTTCAATTTAAGTCATAAAGATAAATCGACTTTTGAAAAAGAAATATGTTCACGAATTGAAAAATCTTTTAAAGACAACCTTAAAAAAATAAAAAAACATCAAGGTAAGAAAATAACAATAACTGAAGAAAATTATACGTCTACAAGATCAGGAAATATAATGGAGCTATTAGATGATTTAATTTTTGACTTCTCCAAAAAAGGAAGATGCATACAAAAATTATTGGAACTGCTTGATTCCAAAGTGGAGTTCAAATTCAGCGAATATGAGAATTCCATAATAAACAAGAGAAATAAATTGGCTCATGAACCAGAAAGAGAACAGAATGGGTCGATTTATTTTGGTAATCTTGAATTTACACCAGAAGAATGTAAAATCATCAGGGATGACATAAAGAAATACAAGAAATTGTTTGACTCATTAATTGTAGATATAAAAAAGATAAGTTCTGAAAAACCTAAATAAACAAACGGAATTCCCCCCTACGAAACGACGAACTGAAAATTGCCCCTTGATACTTATTCTTGATGGCTCACTGTGTTCGCTTGATTGAATACGCCCCTGAAATTACTTTGATTTTTTGCCTTCGGCATCGTTGCACTAAAAATCAATCCCTCCAAGTATTCGGGAGAATAGAACAGGAATTTAACGGTTCCACAATTTTGAGCCTCTCCTCTAAAGGGCAAAACCCCCTCAAAATTGCTCACCCAAATTCAATTTTTCCAGCTCTGATTTCAGCCCTATCGGATTTTTCAGCTCTGCTCGCTTCGCTCACGAGGGAAAGTCCTCACGAGGAAATCGAGGGAAAAATCGAACTTCGTAAAATTCCATACGTTAAACGCAATTGGCGGGCGAGCTAAAAGATAGTCAAATCAAAGATTTGAGAATTTATAAAAAGAGGTTGGTGTCTAATTGAGATTTCCCCGAAGTTTGAGCATCAGTTGCAATAAAGATAGTGGTTTGTTTTCTATAAACAGTAGCTCCTTCGGGTATGGCACCTACGAGATTTGTTACTCCCTTATCAATAGGAATTCCCCTAAACGATGAGTGAACAACACTCATTGGAGATAAAATCATCTTTATCTCTCCTTCATAATCACTGGGAGGACCAATGAAATACATCTTTCCATGGTTTCCTGCTTCACGTCCCATAAACTCTGCAATTTTCTTATCCAAATATCTTGGGTCTTGTTGTAACTTTTCAGCACGGCGAACTCTCCCAACATCAATAAATAAAGCGAGTGCTTCATTCCTTTCCAATCTCATAGGCTCATAGCCAAGTTCAGTCAATCTTTCAACTTGTGCAGGAGTTAGTGATTCAGGTAATTTTGCTATAAATGGTCCAGGACTCCAATAATTTGAATGAAGAATTTCTGATGTTCTAAGCGCTTCAAGACCGATAGTGTCTACTGCTCTCTCTTCGATTCCATACCTACTCACATAATCTTCTCTAGGGATTTGATAAGATGCTCTAACCTGTTCTGGTTGACGATCCTTTCTTGCCTCCCAATCGGATAATCCTGGGTTAACCTGATCAAGCATTTCAACTAAACCCCTAGTGGTTTCTTGAGGTAAAGGAGTGTCAGACTGTAGTTGAGCAATTTGTTTACGTAAGTGTTCTACATCACTTGGCCCACCGATTATTATAGGCTCACCTCTACTTAATCTTTGAATTTGTTCAACCAATTTTGAAACTCGTGAATCTTGAGTGGCCATTTTGCGTCATAAATGCAATGCGAGAGTATTATTTAAATATTTCGTCCAGTTTACTACTTTAAAGAAATTACACCAACCTCCTAACGACGCTCGCCCGCCAACTTTTCGGACGAAACTTTACCCCACTTCGCAGGGCAAAGGCATTTAACAAGAATTAGCGATTCGGAACGACCGCCTTCGGTTATTTTGTCAAGCAAAAGTCGTTCTTCTCCCAAATTTATTTTTCGTGGGTCTCGGCTGCGGGTTGCCTCAGCCTCGCGCATCTCTGAAGAAAAATTTCGGTTAAGCCCGTTGTTATATTCAATTCAAAAAAAGCCTTAATACAATTTTCCACCGATCGGTACATTTCGTTCGGGTTCAATTAAGACACACTCTCCATCTTCGCCAGGAACTCCTAAAGTCAGCACTTCTGATGTTGCTGGACCGATTTGTCTCGGTGGAAAATTAACAACACACATCACTAATTTGTTTTTCAGATTTTCTTTAGTATAATTCTTGACGAGTTGAGCACAAGATTTCTTTATTCCAATTTCTTTTCCTAAATCAATCTTTAATTTGTAGGAAGGTTTTCTTGCTTCTGGAAAATCTTCTATCTCTACAATCTTACCAACTCGAATATCCAATTTCTGAAAATCTTCAAATGTTGCCATAATGATTTAGTATTGATAGAACTCCTATAAATGTTACGGGTGGAGTGCACCCCTATTTCAGGACAATGGGTTATAGCAAGTTGAGTTATAGCAAGTTGAGTTAATGATGGAACTTTTGTGATATGGGCGATGTAGGATATCAGTCTCAACTTGCTATTAGCCGGTTGATTCTATTGTTCCTATATTTAATCAACCGGCTATAATAATGGAACTTTTGTGCTATGGGCGATGTAGGATATCAGTCTCAACTTGCTATTAGCCATGACATTCGTTATCTAGTTGCCTACTTTAAGGGGTGCACTCCAGAATATTTTGCCAACATGCTTTCTAATGGATCATCGGTCTTTCTAACGCCCCGATAATTTGCAGGAGGTTTAACTTCTAGAATTTTATTCCCAATCCCAATGCTTGCCCATAAAATTTCTCGGACATTATTTACAGCAACTGGATATACTAAGAACGACCTTCTTGTATTTACTTCAACTCCAGCAGGATTGCATGCCTGAACAAATAAAGATTCATATCTTCCATCATGCTCATCAATCCAATCTTGCACTCTTTTTACTGCTTCTGTTCCGTCAACATTAACTTCATGATAAATGAAATCTGTTCCTTTAGTATCACTCCATGAATCTCCATGAGCGAGAAGCATTCTTGCAGAGCGAGGTTTTGAAAAACCACTTCTTTCAATATATCTTGAGGCATCTTCCAGATTTAGTTGCATCACAGCATTAACTCTTTCATCAATCATCTCTGAGGGGTTTAAACCGCCTTTCAAAGCAATATCTCGGATAGAATTTCCAATAATGCGATCAATTTCCTTTCTGAAATATTGCCTCCAGTCATAGGATAAATCGATTTCTCCTAATGGGGTCCTGATTGTTTCCATGGAAATATGAAGGATTACTCTTTTTAAAAACTTTCTCCTGATAACCACCCTATAGTGATTAATAAGCCCCAAAACCTCTGGCTGTCTTAACAATAGTGTTCCGCACTTGATACGAGTTTTTTCTCAACTTCTTCGCCTTCGCCTCGACCACGTTGCACTCTCACTCGATATGGAACTATTGGTACTGCGATTTGCTGTTCTAGCGCTTCGCACAAAAGTTCAATGAATTATGTGATCAGCGATAGGAGGGGATCTTCTTTGTTGGCATTATGGTAAGGCAGGTCTTTCCATTTCCAAACCTTTTTATCAGAGGGTATGCTCGCCTTTCGATGTGGTTCAATGACTGGCTCGATGTCAAGAAGTCAGGCAAGTCGCTCCTCCTCTACACCTCTTTCCGTTCAGTTGACGATCCTTCTCTCACAATAGGTCCGATCATCACCTCCTACCCCACCCGGATGGCTATACAGAACCCATATCCTCCAGGGGGGTCTTCGATTTACAGCCTCTCACATTCTTACCCCACGGACTTCCTCTTTGATGACGTCGCAAGGAGCCTGGCGGACAAGCTCCGCAAGATCGTCGGCGATGATCATGTCCGTCTGGTCGGCACGACAGATGTCTATGAGGCTTTGATGAAGAAGGCTGGTGTGAAGTTCATTCCAGACCAGTATCACAAGATAGTCGTGCAATTGCTTGGCATCCCTCACGAGGAATTCCTGGCGCTCCCAGATGATCTCAAAGGCAGGTTCATCCAGGGCAAGTACGCGTTCCAGGCGGATTGCCAGCTCGGCTATTATCGCAAGGCTGTCCTTCATCCGGCTTTGGAAGAGATAGCTCCGGCTCTAAAAGAAGTCAATGAGGTCTTGTTTTGCGCAGGCAGCAGGCCGGCTAAGTATGTCAAGAGCGAACTCGGTTACGCCGCCGATCTCGCCTGCGAGCTCACTAAGATTGTCTCCAGTATCGACCCGAAGGCAGCCATCACTATCAGCAAGAAGACCCGGCAGGCGAGAGTCTGCCTTCCAGACCTCACAAGCATAGAGTTCCTCAGGAGCTCATTGTCGACTAAAGAGCTTCTTGCCCTGCCCATGCGCTTCCTTGACACCGAACAGAAGTTCTATGCTTACGCAAATAGTGCCACTTGCATGATAGGCACAGTAGACAAGAAGAGGGATGGCCTTGAGGGAAAGATATTCACTACAGAAGAGACTGCCCAAGGCAGCATAGCGTCCTCTTTCAATGGCAGGGATGTGGTGTCAGAGATGATCTCCAAAGGCTCTGAGATGGATATAGTCGAAGCGGCAGCCAGGTCTTTCAAGTCAGACAACCCGGCGTTCATAATCGCCCAGCATGTGCCTCACGATCTTACCCATCTGCGAAAAGTCAAGGTGAAGAAGTCGCATAAGGGTTTCGCTGTCGGAGTCGATAGGGCTGATCCGAGAAAAGATGTGTCTGTGAAGTTCTTCACGCGTATGAAGTGTCCGGGGAGGATCATCCTCGATACCATGCGTGTCTCGATGATACTTGATCCTTATCTTCCCGCGCATCACCTTGAGATGATCACCCGCCTTGAGAAGATGATCACTTATCAGGATTTCGATAGGCTTTGCCGTGATGGCGATCCGCAAGGTCTGCGTCACAGATACCTGGCTCTTGACGTGCTTTCGATGGCTTATCATGTGCTTGATGGCCCGTGGAAGGATCGCCTCGGTCTCATTTTCGATGCCGCTTGCGATCTTGGAGTGTCAGTCACTGATGCCGCGTTCAGCCCTGCTTGCGCCAAGAAGCATCTGGATAGGCAGTACTTCCAGGATACAGGCACGTATCGTGAGCATACGGATTTCCAGTTTGTCTTGAGAAGAGCGGAGAAGGCTTTCCGTGACAAGCATTGGCCTGCTCTCCTTGGTCAGGCGTTGTTTAGTATAAGTTATCCTAAAGTCAAAGATCACGCCGGCCCGCTCGCGGAAGGTGTCTACGATGCCAAGAGGGTCTACATCCCGATAGGAAAAGTCATGATGCCACGGGCCGCGTATAAGTTCCCTTATTTCTCACTCCATCATAAGTGGGCCGATCTTGAAGGTGTCGACAGGATCGCGCTCTGCCAGTACCTGAATGTCTTGACTCAAGAGCCTTGGCTGCATATCAGCATGATCGAGGATTACATGACAAAGGCAGCTTTGCTCTCCGCCAAGGCAGGTATCAATCAGGAGCATCTGAGGTTAGGCGATGCAGCTTTCTGGAAAGAATACAAGCGGTGCAGCGTGTCTGATCCGCGCGATATCACCAGTCTTATCGCCAAGGCCTGCCCGCCTAACACGTCGTTCTACAAGGCGAAGGATGCTTTTGACTATGTTCTCAAGGCAAGGAAGGCCGAAGGAAGGTTCTATCATCGGCACGGGTTCTCTGTCAGCGACTGGAAAGGATGGGCTAGAAGTTATGGCGACAAAGTAGGTTTAGAGCTTGCCAGATCCGGATGTGAAGTCGTCGCCAGGGATCGCCTCTGGATTTACTTGCGAGGCAGTCTTCCAGAAAGGCCGCCTGGAGATCTCATCCCCCTCGATCGCGTCAGATTGTTCAAGTTCATCAAGCAGGGCCTGCCGAGGGTCATCTTCAAGGAGCGAGGTGTCTATCACGGGATCAAGCTCGATCCAGGTAAACCTAAGGCCAGGTCGATGTTCGAATCGCGGGTCCTCTATGGGATCTTCGACGCTATCCTCGAGCAGGATATCCAGAAAGCGAGGAAGGTCTACCAGAAGGGCCTTGATGAGTTGGTCGATGGAGTCGTGCCGAAGAGGGAATTGTTGTTCAAGCCTAGGAAGCCGAAGAAGAAAAAGGGAGAGGAGGGGATAGATGATGACGGCAAAGAGGAAGGAGACCGCGATCCGCCTGAGGTCGCCCTCCCGCCCGAACAAGGCAAGGCTGAGCATGGCCTCGTGGGCCTGATGGGCGGCGAGTCTGAATTCTTCTCCTACAATGAAGGTGAGAACGGCCTCGAGAGGTTCGAACCAGATATTGATGCTTACGTCGGGATGTACAATGCCAAGGTCGGTTATTGGCTTCGAAAGGCGATCCGCATACTGAAGGCCCAGGCGAGAGGTAAGCAGGGGAAGTTATTTTAGGGAGCGCATTTGAGGAGAGGGGTCTGTGTGATATGGTTTCATCCTCTTGAAAGGTTCATTATTTTTGATAAGAGACAATCTCAAAGCAAGGGATTTGTTATTGCCTGCCCGGCTCCATTCAAAGTTGGCCTTGCCGCCTTCCCGGTGAGCGCCTTCACCGTTCGCCTCGGCGGCGACAAGAGGGTGGGCTCCGTCGGAGAATGTCGCCCCGAGTATCTCAAAGCTGGCGCGAGCAGGCGGCAAGGTTCGAGCGTAGCGAGAACTTTGAATGGAGCCGCCTGCCCCCAAACAGTTTTTATATTCCTCCTGACCCGTCCCGGCCTATGGGCCTATTTAACCATTTGTTTGGCAGCAAGAAGAGTCTTGCGAAGGAATTGGATATGGACGCCAAGAAGCGCATGGCGTTGTGGAAGGATCATGTTGACAACTATGCCTATCGTAAGGATCTTGCGTACTCATTCAATTTCGGCTGGGTCGACAGGGCGATCATGGACTGGGCTTCCTCGATGTCTAAGCTTGACCAGATCGAGGCGCTGATCTCAAAAGACCTCATCACTGTCGAGAAGGAAGAGTCCACTGATGCAGAGATCATCGCTGACTTGAACCATTTCGCCTCCAAGGAGGGTGTGGAAGAGAGCGAGGAGCTTCAGAGGATGATCGTCTATGAGGCAGATAAGGAGAAGTCGATGAGGGAGTTGTTCGAGAAGATCCCTGGCCTGCTCAAGGCGGAGCTCAATGCGATCCGTATTATCCGTCAGAAGCCTGCGAACGTGAGGGACCTGCTGCTTGGCCTCTTCAAGACAGTCTGTTTCAATGAGCGTGCGATGATGGCGGTCTTTGAGAGGGATAATTTCGGCTCCAAGGTAAAATATGAGAAATTGAGCGCCATCGCCCGCGCGATCATCCTTGAGGAGGATCTAAAGGCCGAAGTCGAGTCTGACAAGTCGAAATTCGTTAAGATTGTCGAGTCAGAGGAGTCGAAGTTCATCAGCAAGATGGTGAAAGGCACTGAAAGACCGGAGTCGAATAGCCAGCATCGCAAGCTGGCAGAGCAGATATACGACAAGCTAGTCGATCTGGTCCATTCTCAGGGGTGGTCAAGCGATCCACTCAATAACATCAAGGCGTTGGAGAGACTGATCGCGAATGACAATGTCATGATCCAGGCCATCAAGAGATGCCGCCCAAAATACACGGACGAGAAGGTCCGTTGGGTTATGATGGCGTTCAGGAAAGCGTTTGACCTAGCTCATTTTGAGGATATGGAGAGTCATCTGAGCTGAAGTCGCCCTGTGACGGTAGATCAGTTCTAGAAAAGTCCTATCGAGTTTTTTAAGAACTGTTATAGATAGCCACAACCACTGGACACGGCCCGACCGCCCGTTTATTAATCGGCCTATCTCCATGAACAATCATGGAAACCGACCACCCACTTCGCCCCATCGACTTCGACAAGGACTTGCAGGAGCTCCGCTCGCAGATCCGTGCTCATGGATATACCGCGTCGACAGTCAGGTCTTACTCGTTCTACATCAAAGATTATCTCGGATGGCTAGGCTCGCTTCCTCAATCGCAGAAAGCCGTGCTCAATGAGCATTCGATGGTCAGGTATGCTGTGCATCTCAAGGAAGACCGCAAGATGGGGGATTCTGCCGTGGCCCAAGCCCTATCGGCAGTGTCTTTTTACTTGAGGAACGTCGCCAATGTCCCCATCTCTAGAAGGCAGGAAGTTGGGCAGCCGCAGGTGGTGCTGATTGCATGAGGGATGGAGTGACGACGATTCCCTGCTTGGGCCTGCTTGAAGCGGAGGGGTTAAATATTCGTCTACGCAGTCTAATAGCAAATCTCACAAATCATGGAACTATACATACTGAGATTTGCTATTTTAGCGGATCGCACAAAAGTTCAATAAATAATGCGATCCGCTATAAGAAGATTGATTCCATAGAGTATAGGTGCTGAAGATGACCGATGAAATGAGGGATTATAAGTCGCTAGTAGTCTTCCAAGGCAAGAAGGTCCGAAGGACCTGGTTCAATGATGAATGGTGGTTTTCGGTAGTTGACATTATTGGTGTATTAACTCAAACCGATAGAGCCAGAAAGTATTGGTCTGACTTAAAAACTAAGCTTCAAGATGAAGGATTTGAAGTGTCCGAAAAAATCGGACAGTTGAAATTAATAGCTGATGACGGTAAATTAAGGCTTACAGACTGTGCCAATACCAAAAATATGTTTAGAATTATCCAGTCCATTCCATCTCCTAAAGCAGAGCCATTTAAGGAATGGTTGGCTCAAGTTGGCTATGATAGAGTACGGGAAATAGAAAATCCAGAACTTGCTCAAAAGCGTATGAAAGAGATATATCAAGCTAAAGGCTACTCTGATGACTGGATCGAAAAGAGGGTTAGGGGCATAGCAATAAGAGATGAGCTTACATACGAATGGAAGAAAAGAGGTTTGCTTGAAGAAAGAGAGTATGCTATTCTTACAGCAGAGATTTCCAAAGCCACATTCGGCTTGACTCCAAACCAGTATAAGGAATTGAAAGGTCTTGAAAAAGAGAATCTCAGGGACCATATGAATGATTTGGAGCTCATATTTACTATGCTGGGGGAAGCATCGACTACAAAAATTGCGCGGAAGAGAGATGCGAAAGGATTCATTGAGAATCAAGATGCTGCGAAAGATGGGGGGTTTGTCGCAGGTGTTGCTCGAAAAGAGCTTGAGAGCCGTAGTGGGGAAAAAGTGATTTCTGAAGAAAATTATTTGCACCTGTCTGAAGGGACAAAGAAGAAGCGATTGAAGTGATAGTGGGTCAGACCGCGACTTATTACGTCCATTGATCGATCACTCGACAGGCTGGAATCCTTCTTATGGTCTTTGGTTGCGTGTGAACCGAATATTTGCTCCCACCCAGTTCTATCCGTAGAGTGACAGATGGTTTTAGCTCTTCGCGTTCTTCCACGTCTTATTAAAGAATTCTCGGTATCTGTCAGCGTTCCTCTTGGATACGATCTCAAAGCATATTGGGTTGTCTCCCCAGATGTTCAAGAGTATCCGGTCTCGTCCGATGCTGACCGCTGAAGGTAATGTGAGGGGATGGAACCTTGCCTTGAACCTCTTTTGGCCGATGAACCTCTTTTGGAATGTCTTCTTCAGGCTGTCGTCGGCGATGCCTCTGGTCAAGATGTCCTTCTCAAGTCGTTTCTGGTGCAGGTTCTTAAAGAATGAGACGACGTTTGGGTTGGTGAGCTCTTCTTCGGATTGGCTGAAGAAGAGGAATTCCTCTCCCTTATCCAGTCCATCAAGAAGGCTTCCAAACGCGACTTTCAAGCCGGCGAACCCCTTGTAGATCTGTGCAGTCTCTTCTTCTTGTTCTCCGATCGATTTTGTGAGCGATTCGATGAATGGCCTGGACTCTTCTTTGATCCGCTCAAGTTCTCTCTGCTGGTTTTCCACGTATTCGAGTATATTGCGAGGGTTTGTGATCTGGAATCGCTTCACGTTGTCCTCTATGATGGAGCTGGCGAGCCCTTTCTGTATGAGCTTTTCAAGTATCAGGTAGACTTTTGAGCTTGATATCCCGGATTTGTCCATGATCGGCCCGGTGGAAGACCTGCCTAGCTTGGCAAGCGATTCATAGACCCGTATCTCACCTTCTGTCAGTCCGATCTTTCTTAGTATCTCTTTGTCCATGATGGCTAAAAGAGGGTTTTTCTTTATATAGTTTGGCCCTACTACGCACTTAGGGGGAGATGATGTTTATCACATCTTAGAGCCTGAGTGCTGCATGGCCAAGAGTGTCGCTAGACTGTTGAAGCATTCGCCGATGTATTACAACCCCAAGGAGGACGATGTGGTCTTCCTGAGCCTTAATGTGTCTGATGCCTGCAATTACCGGTGCTTGAAGTGTTTTCAGGAGGATATGGGAGCAGGCAATGGCTCTCTTGGTTTAGACGGCCTGATCAGGATCGTCGATCAGGCTAGGGATGAGCTTGGCATCAAAGCGGTGTACCTCTCGGGAAGAGGAGAGCCATTTCTTGTCGGAGAGGGGGATACGCAGGGAAGACTGAGGAATTATAGGGGTTTGGTAAGACACGTTAATGATCTGGGGATCGGAATCTGTCAGTTCACTAATGGTTATTATCTCGGTCCGGAGATGGTGGATTTTTTGGTCGGCCAGGATGTCTCGATTGTTGTCAGTCTGGATACGCTTGATGAGGATAAGTATAAGCGGCTTTTTCGCCCTCCAGAAGGGTCATTTCAGAGGGTGATGGCTAATCTGGATTATGCAAGAAGAATGTTTCCAAAAGAAGGCATCGTTTATCGATTAGGGATCAATACGGCTATCAGCCGCGTCAATCTTGAT
>Ga0074195_1004303_pt1 | contig 11855 bp, 11 predicted proteins | sample EPASupsiteHSE623_FD_64525 | JGI IMG/M metagenome (GOLD analysis project Ga0074195, IMG submission 64525) | Bioremediated contaminated groundwater from EPA Superfund site, New Mexico - Sample HSE6-23 | ecosystem: Environmental > Aquatic > Deep subsurface > Groundwater > Contaminated ...
GTTCCATGATCGCCGCCTCGTCTCCCGCAAAATCCCGCCGCTGCCGTCGGATGATCTTCTCGCCGAACCCCGCCTCCCGGCGCCGCTCATCCCGCGCCGCCCGCGCCCCCCCCAAAACAAGGGCGCCCCCACCCGCCCCACCGCCCCGGGCCCCCGCGCCCCGGCATTTCCCGAAACCATTTCAACCGGGCCGCGGACCCCGCCGCCGCGAGAGCGGCCCGCCGCACGCCTTCCGCGAACCGGGACATGCTTTCCGGAGACCTCTCAAGACGCCGGAGAAGGCGCGGCGTCAGCTCCAGCTGCACCCCCCCCCTGGCCGGACGGTTGACGATATTGTTCTTCCCGGCGCCGGGAAGCCTGGCGCAGGGGAATTCCGCCTTGAATCCCGCGGCCCGGATAACGGAAGCGGCGGCTCGGCCCGCCTCCTTGTTGACTCCGCCTACGCACACCCATTCCCCCCGTTCCATCTGCGCGTGCACCGATACCCCGAACACCGCCGTGGTCGCGATCGCCACCGCAAGCGGGTCATTAAAATGCGCGGATGTTATGTGCAATCTGGCGCTGTTCTCCCCCAGCCGGCCGTTAAAGATGTACAGGCTGAAATCCGGCCCGGCTATGGCGCGGGCCAAAACGGCCGTGCCCGGCTCTATATCCCCGCCATGCACGGCAAAAACCGCGACCGGCGCCCTTTTGGCGTATATCTCCCTGGAAAAATCCCTGCCCTCGACATGCGCCGCGGACAAAGCTTCGTAATTCGGGTACGCATCCCGGCCATGCCGGCGCGTCACAGGCTCGGCGCCGCAGGCGAAAAAAAAGAGAACCGCCGCAAGCGGCAGGCACGGCCGTAATCTGGCTGGCACCTCTCTCATATTCGACTATTATATTAAATAGGACGCCCTTAAATTCGCGCCGCCGGATGCCGGGAACATCGGATAAATGCCAAAGGAACTGCGCGGCTTACCAGGTGGCTTCGCCCAGACCCAGGCGCCGGACATCGACAGGCGCGGCTGTTGCGCCGGCTGCCGCCGGAGCCGCCGCCGCGGACCCCGCCGCGGAGCCGAAGCCGGCGGCGGCCATGCCGTTTTGCACCTGCGGCAAGGACATGAACAGCCGCCAGACAAGACCGCTCCTGAGATTCTCTATCATCAGCAGCGTAGGACCCTGGTTTATACCGTAGGCATCGGTGGCGACGAATTTCCGGTCGAGATTGAAGGAATCCGTGAAGCCGTAGCGGCCCCACAGCTCCTTGCGGTATTTCCCGTACCAGTACTTGAGCGCAGACAGAGAGAGTTCGGGAGTGAAGACTATGGACGCGGCAGGAGCGGCCAGGATCACCGTGCCGTCATGATGGTACGGGCCCGGCGGGGCGCCGTAGGCCGTGTACCCGTTCGGCCCCATGCCGGCGGACAGGCCCCAGGAATCGGGGCCGTAAGTTTTGAATTCGGCCGCGTTATCGATACAGAACCGTCGGTTGGCCAGAGTGGCCTGCACCGAATTCTCGAAATAATCCGCGAAGCCGTCGCTCTTGCCGCGAAAATCCACGAAGATATGCGAAAACTGGTGGGTGAACAACGGCGGCGACAGGATGAAGTTGTGTTCTTTGTAGGAACCGCGCGGCCTCTTTATGGCCTTCCAGCTTGCCGGCGGTATGGGGAAGGTGGGGGACCCCAGGGCCAGGATATACATCACCATGTTCTCGTCGTAACTGTCCCAATGGTTGGAGATGAACCCTTTTTCCGGCCTCCAGCCCATGCACAGGGTTTCCGCGCCGTTCATCATCCATTGCCAATCCACGCGGCGGTAAAGCCCCTCCGCAAGCCCGGTTATCTCCGGGTCCCCGAAATAAGCGGCGGCCGTCAGCGCCCCGGTCAGGAACAGCGAAGTGTCTATGGAGGAAAGCTCCACATCCCTGTACCGCAGACCCGTCTGCATATCCACGAAGTGGTAGAAAAAACCGTGAACGGATTCCATTTTCTCGCTGAAGAAACGGAGGGTCGTCTTCGTCCTGGCGGACGCCTCGGCCCTGCTTATCCAGCCGCGCTCCACCCCCACCGGCAGGGAGGCCAGACCGAAACCGACGGCCGAGATGGAGGCGAAGGTATAGGAAAGGTCCGGACCGCGGAAATTATCCGCCCGGTCCAGAACAAGACCGTTGGCGGGATTGGAGCAGTCGAGGAAATACCTGAAGCTGCGGCGCTGCACCATCTCCAGGAAAGAGTCGTCCGTTTTTGCCGGGGCGTTACTCTGTTCCGACGCCGCGACGGGCAGGACCAGCAGTTGGATAAACAAAATTCCGGAGAGAAACATATTCCAGTATCGCCGCCGTCGCGAGAATATAGTTTACTATAAGAATATTCTAGCCCAGGCCGGCGGCCGCCGACAGGGCCGAAAGGCCCAATCCAACCGGACTTTTGGGCCGACACGCCGAACCCCGCGCGACCGCTTTTGCCTGCGTCTCCCGCCCTATTTTATATAATAAATGGCTGCAAATGAATCGCCCGGAAAACCCGGGATCGGAGAGGACTATGGAAGAGCGGAGAACGGACGGCGAAGACTGCGTGCTTGATACGGAGGGGATAAAAAAGATCCTGCCCCATCGCGAGCCTTTCCTTTTCGTGGACCGCATCTTAAAGCTGGAAAAAGGCGTCCTGGCCGTGGGCGTCAAGCGGCTCACGGGGAACGAGGATTTCTTCAAAGGACATTTTCCGGGCAAGCCCGTCATGCCCGGCGTTCTGATGATAGAGGCGCTGGCGCAAGTGGGCGGCGTGATGATGATGCACGGGGAAGAGACCGGGAACAAACTGGGGGTTTTCCTTACCATAGACAACGCCAAATTCAGAAAGACCGTAGCGCCTGGCGACCGCCTTATACTGGAAGTTCATGTCGTTAAAGCCCGGTCCAGAACGGCCTCCATTCACGGAAAAGCGACGGTGAACGGCGAAACCGCCGCGGAAGCGGACATGATGTTCGCGATAATTGAGAGGCGATGATCACCCGCGCGGACATTAAAATCACCTTCCGCTGCAACAATCTGTGCGCCTTCTGCGCGCAGGGCGATAAGCGCGACAAATATCCCGACAGGGACAGAAAAACCGTGGCCGCCGACCTGAAGAAAGCGTATTCGGACGGGGCCCGCTGCGTGGTCTTTACCGGCGGGGAACCGGGACTGCACCCGGATATCCTGTATTTTATCAGGACGGCGAGAAAAACGGGGTTCACCGGCGTGCAGCTGCAGACCAACGGCAGGGCGCTGGCCTATCCCGCTTTCTGCCGGGCGCTTGTGGACGCCGGCCTCACCGAATTCGGCCCCAGCCTGCACGGCGCCCGCGCGGAAACACACGATTCCCTGACCGGCGCGGCCGGGAGTTTCGCCCAGAGCGTGACCGGCATCTCCAACGCCGTCGGCACCGGGCTGCCGGTGCTGGCCAACACCGTGGTGACGGCCCTGAACTACAGGGAATTGCCGGCCATCGCGGCCCTGCTGATAAAACTCGGCGTCTCGCAATACCAGTTCGCTTTCATCCATATAGTCGGCTCCGCGGCGGAGTACGGCGGGAAGCTGGTGCCGAGTAAAACCGCCGTGATGCCGTACATAAGGAAAGGGCTGGACCTGGGCGCCGCCAAACGGATACCGCGCTATACGGAAGCCATCCCCTTCTGTTTGATGAAGGGCTATGAGAATTGCGTGGCCGAACGGATCATACCGGACGGCCCGGTCATCGACGCCGACCGCGTCATCAGGAACTACGGCGACTACCGTCGCGGCGAGGGCAAATCCAAAGGCCCGGCCTGCGCGCGCTGCGCCTGTTTTTCAGTATGCGAAGGTCCCTGGCGGGAATATCCCGGGCTGTACGGCTGGAAAGAATTCAAACCGATAAGGGAAAAACGCTGAGAATCCAGCCTTTTGCTCTTTACTCTTCACACTTTACTCTTTACTCTGATCTATGTCCCGCGACTGTTACGAAATAATCCTGAATCACGACTGCGACCTGGCCTGCGGGTTCTGCTCGCAGGTAGATTTCGATCAGAAAGTTCGGAGCGGACTTGCGGCGGCCGTACGCCATATCTACTCCGCCAGGAAAGCCGGCTACAGGCGGCTGGGATTTTCCGGCGGAGAGGCCCTGCTGCGCGAAGACCTGCCGGCTCTGATCTCGGCGGCGCGCGGCGTGGGCTTCAGGACCATTCGCCTGCAGACGAACGGCGCGCGTCTCTCGTCCCTTTCTCTCTGCCGGCGGCTGGCGGAGGCCGGTCTTACGGTATGCAAATTCACCTTCCTGGCCGGGCGGGCTTCCATCCACGACCGCCTGACCGGGATTCCGGGCTCGTTCGGGAAAAGTCTGGCGGGGCTGGACAATATGCTGGCCCTGAAACTTTCCGTGGGTGTTAACCTGCTGGCCACAAGGCTCAATTACAGGGAATTGGGGGCCGCGCTTAAGTTTTTTATGGACCGCGGAGCGGCGGATTTCACGCTCATATATCCGATCTACACCGGCGCGATGCGTCAAAATTCCGCTTCGCTCGGCGTCGCCCTGCCGGAAGCCTCCCCTCATTTCACCAAGGCCCTGGACCTGGCGCTGGCCGCCGGCCTGGGCGGAGGCGTGAAGGCTCTCAACATCCCCCCCTGCCTGCTCCCGGGCCATGAACGGCGCGCCGTGGATCTTTACAGGTTCAACACCGTGGTGGCTTCTCCGCGAGGCCCGCTGCGCGATCTGGACGCGGACACGGCCCTGGATAAAACCCATGGACCTCCCTGCGCGGCGTGCGTTTTGCGGGAAAGATGCGGCGGCGTGGACCGCCGCCACGCGGCCCTGTTCGGCTGGGCCGGGTTCTCTCCGATACGGAAACTGCGGACGCTCCGGATCCCGGAACCGGAGCGCGGTTATCTGAGCGGACTGGAAAAATGTTTTCTTGAAACCCTTAAAATCCGGGACGGCCTCTCAACGGCCGAGGTGCTGCGAGCGGCCCGGACCATTCCGCTCTGCCACGACTGCCGGGACGGCGCCGGGGTGCTGACTACGGGCGCCGGGCTCGTGAAAAAAGGGCTTGTAAAAAAAAGTTTCAGGAAAGGAGCGTACATATGGCGGCTGGCCTGAACCCAGAACCGGCGGAAACGGCCGCGCGGCTGGCGGACCGGGGCGTCTCCATGGTCCTGAAAACCGGCAGGAACGAGGCCTGCCTCTCCATACCGGGGACGGTCTCCCCGGTACGCGCGAGAGAGACGCTCTACGCCGCCCTGAACAGACTGGAACCGCGCTTTACCGTTTTTATTTCCGGCGTTCCTTATTGCTTCATGCCGGACGCCTGGGACCATATCCTGTACCGGCGCAAAGCGGGCTCTGTTTACGCTGCCGTGCCGGCCTGCGCGGAATGCCGCCTCAAAGGCTTCTGCCCCGGGATAGAAAAGGAAAGCCCGTTCCACCGGGATCTCCGCGAGGAGCTCTCGCCGGTGCTGGCGGCGCCGCGCGAGATAGTGCTGGAACTTACCAGGGACTGCGCACAGAACTGCCGGGCCTGTTTTTCCGGGAAGGAAAAGGGGGGCCGTCCTCTCGGAGAATTAATGGCCGTGCTGCGCCAGGCAAAAAAAGCCGGCGTAAAGAATATCCGCTTCACCGGCGGGGAACCGTTCTTAAGCCCGCATCTGCTGCCGCTGCTGCGGGCTGCCAGGGACATGGGATTCTACACTTTGCTCAACACCAGCGCCGCTTTTCCCGGACGCCGCAAACTGAGGGAGGCGGCCGGTCTCGTAGATAATGTTCTCGTGTCCATGCAGGGCAGGAACGCGGCGACCGACCGCTTCGCGACCGGAGCCGACGGAGCTTTCCTCAAAAAAGCCGGAAATATCCGCTTTCTGCGGGCCTCCGGCGTGGACATGCTGCGCCTGGGAACGGTCATTTCCAGGGATCTCCTGGAAAACTTTTCCGCCTACTACGCCCTGGCCGCGGAGCACGGAGCCCGGATCTGGGAGCTTTACCGTCCCATGCTTTCGGCTTCAGCCCTCGCCGGCGCCCCTGAATTCAATATTTCTCTCGCGGATATGAGGAGTCTGTCCCGCCGCGTAGCGGCCCTGCCGGCCTCCGCTCCCCGCGTCCTCCTCGCCAATCCCGCCCCTCTGTGCGCTTTTCCGGCCGGGGAAAGGAAAAATTTTCTTGGAGCGGTATTCGACGACGGACATACGCGCCTGGTATATGATCCCCGCGGTTTTTTCAAACCGAGTTACTGTATTGAAAAGAACCTGGGAACGAACCTGGCCGGGGCCTGGAGATCGCCTTTTCTTAAAAAGCTCTCCGGGCTGGAACGGCCGCCCGCAGTCTGCCGCTCCTGCCGCCTGTTTCTGCGCTGCCTGGGCGGCAGCCGCTTCCTTGCGCGGAGGCGCAAAAGAAACCGCGCCGCGGAAGATCCGTGGCGCGTGAAAAAAAGGCGTTCCGCGGTTCAATAAGAACCGTGGGAGCCGTGCGAACCGTGCGAACCGTGCGAACCGTGGGAGCCGTGCGAACCGTGCGAGGAATGGGAACCGTGGGAGCCGTGCGAACCGTGGGAGCCGTGGCTTAAATGGCTGCCATGCGATGTCGCTCCGAAGAAATTGGTGTGCACATCGTCGGCCGCGACGGCCTGATCCACCATGGCGGCGCCGAGTATGCCCAGCGCCAAGCCGGTCTTGACGATGTCGGAATCCAGCATCTTTCCTTCCTCGCTGGAAAAGAACAATTTGATATTCTTCTTTATCCCGGCCTTCCTTTTCTTCATAGCTATGTTTTAGCACATCCTATGTGAATTTTCAAGAGCGGGGCCGAAAACCCCGCGGCGCTCATTTTTTTATAGGTTTTCCCCGGGCCCGGAACCTCGGCCCCTTGCCGGACTTGGGATCGAATCCGGCCAGGAGCGTCTCAGCCTCTTTTTCGGCTTTGATCCGGGCGGCTTTTGAAAGTTTGGCGGACGCCTTTTTCCGCAATTTCGCGTAACGGGGCTGGGGTTCTATTTTCAAGAGCACGCAAAGCCACTTATAAGCCTGCGCGGCGGACGGCGCGACCAGCCCTTTTCCCGCGTACTCCTCCAGATCCAGATAAGCCTTCGCCAGGTAGAACATGACCGTGGGGCCGCCCTCCTCCGCCCCTTTACGCAGCCATTCCCCGGCGGTCTTAAGATCGCCGCGCGCCTCGTAGATACCGGACAAGTAGCGCGCGGCGTCCGGTTCGCCGGCTTCGAACACCTTCAGGAACAGCGGCAAAGCCCTGTCATCGGCCCTTTCGACCCCGGGGCCTCCGCTATAATAAAGCCGCGCCAGCTTGAACGAAACGCCCCGCGCGCCGGTCGCGTCCGCGGCCCTCCTGTACCAGGCGGCCGCCTCGGCGTAATACCCCTCCGAATCCTGCCGTTCCAGGTAATCGTCTCCGGCCTTCTCCATCCCCTCCGGGTCGCCCGCGAACGCGGCCTTCAAATGCCATTTAAGAGCTTCCGCCGGATTCCTGTCCACATATTGTCCGTAAGCGTACATATCGCCGAGCCTGACGCAGGCCGACAGATGATCGCCCAGGGCGGCCTTGCTGAACCATTCAAAAGCTTTTTTATAATCCCTTTTAGCGCCGCCGGAGCCGCGATAGAAAGCCGTACCGGCCAGGTAGGCCTTTTCGGTATCCCCCTGCTTCGCGGCCTTTATCCAGTCCAGATACTCCCGTCCGGCCGCGGAGACCGGACGAAACACGGCCGCGCATAAAAAAAACGCCGCCGGGACCGCCGTCAGGAAGCGGAGGGTTCTCATTGTTGGTTTCTCTCAAAGCACGGCTTATTTATAAACTCATTATACTCCGCCATCTCGCCGAATTGGAAGCGGTTCCAGGTGTTGGAATAATCGAAGCGGACCGAAGCTCCGCCTTCGATCAGCAATCCGAACTTTGCCTCCACACCTGCGCCCGCGCCCATAGACTCCGCCGTACCGGCGCGGCCTTTGCGGAGAGTGGCGCTTTTAATGAGCCAGCCTTTGCCGGACTTATCAAGATCGCAGATGACCTTCACTTCCATATCGTACTGGTCCCTCTTGAGGGATTTGGTCTCGAACAGTTCCGGATCGGCCCCCGTGGGCGGGATATCTATCATCCTCGCCCGCTGCGGGTGCGCCTGATCACCGCCGCGGCCGTATTCCAGGCTGTAATCCGGCACGGTGGCCTGGATATCCACGGTATCCCACTTCACGCACTCCGGCGTCCTTCCCAGCTTCAGCCAGCTCCATCTGAGCTCCGACCTGGCGCAGGAGCGCGTGGTAAGTTTCTGTCCGTTAGAGTCGTAGAGGGCGATGCGCCGCGTACCTTTGACCAGTCTGACATTGTGAAGCACCGAGGGGAAGGTCGCCAGGCCCTTGGAATACATGGCTTCCCCGTCCCGCACATAGTTCAAACATTCGCTGAGCAGCCTGTTGTACTCATCGGCCATGCGCTTCATCGCCTCAAGCGTCGCCGCGGCCTCCGCCGCCGGGACATCCCCGTCTATCTTCTCCCAGGCCTGCCGCATCGCTATCCTGAGCTTGTCTATTTTCCTTGAGTTGGCGAGGTAGGCCCCGTAAGGCTGCGCGAAAGCGTCGACCTGAGGTATATGGCTGGGCCAGCGGTCGTACTGCGCGAAGGTAAGGTTGGCGCCGTAGTTTATGTAATATTTCTCGGCCTGCCGCCGGATCTCCTGAACGCGGGGAAGCGAAACTTTCTCCGGGCCGGACCGCCGCCGGCCCCAACCCGCCGCCTCTTTAAGGACGGCCGGCGCCGAAGCCGTGACCGGGGCCGGACCGCCGCTGCCGGCGGCGCCGGCCGGCTTTCCGGCCGCCGGGCGCGAATACGGCGCTTTTTTTCCGGCTTTATCCACTATAACGGCCACCCCCGCCGCCGCGTCATGATCCGAGGGAACGAGGAAATAAAAGACCCAGTTGTCTTTGACGCTCTCGCCGGTGTCCGCCACGCCGGGAAGCCCCATGATCCTGGCGACAGCACCGGGACGGCCCGCGAGGTCCCGCGCTTCCTTTTCAGATTTTAAAGACAAGAGGGCGAGTTCGAAAGCGGCCCTGAATTCCAGGCGTTTCCCGTCCCTCCGCATAGCTTCTTCCTGCCTGGAGATCTCCTCGCCGGTGACAAGCACGGTCAGATCGGAGAAGCCATGCCGCGCCGCTATATCGCCGAAAGGCCTGAACTCGGAAGGTTCCGGGGCCGCGCCGCCGGAGAGCGGCTGCGTTTCAGACGCGACAGAGAGAGAAAGCTCCTCTGCCGCCCGGGAAGCTGCTTCGACAGGGAAGGAAAATAAAAACAGGGGACCGAAGAGCAAGGAGGCACAGATCATCGTTGCGGTTCTCATCATTGGCTCCATGAACGACACCGGCGGTCTAGGAATTTTCCAGCGGGCCAGCTGGCCCCTCCTCTCTTTTATATTATAGCCGCGCCCGAACCGCGCAATAAGTGTCCAAAGGGCAGTTTTTTTCCGGCAAAAGACCCCCTTGGGACATGGGACTTTTGCCCTTTTATATGCTAGTATCATCGATATAAACTCGCCGGGACCCTCCCTTGTACGCTCATGGGAGGACCGGCTGAACAAACAGGAGGGGAATGATGAATATCGCTAAACTACCGTTGATAGGCCTGCTCGCCGTAAGCGCGGCGGTTTGCGCCGCTGCGTCTGCGAACGCGGGCTTCGACCCGAAAAGCCTCAGATATTTCGCCAGCGTCGATCTGTTCGACGAGGGAACGGCCGAGAACAGGTTCAAGAACTTCATGGACGACAATGTCCGGGCCGGGAACAACGGTTCGTATTCCGACAAAGCGGAAACGGCCGTGGCCGGCAGGGTCGGCGCATTGTACCCGGTGAAGGACCTGGCCGATGTAGGCCTCAGCTGGGGCTATATCTCCGGACCGAAAGCCAAGATAAAACTGGACGGCCTGAAATACACCGATGTGGAACGCCGGATGTACCGTTTCCTGGCGGAGGGGCGTAAAAAATTCGCGCTGACCGACAAAGTCTCTTTCCTGGGCGGGATCGGGGCGGGCATAGGGTTCGGACGGACGGAAAACGCCCTTGAAACCCCGACTGTCGTGAACGGCGTCACTCTTCCCAACGAGGACAAATATTTTCACGGCTTCACCTGGGAGCTCTCGGCCGGAGCCGCCTATAGAGCCACGGAAAAACTGGATGTGGAACTAGGGGTCAGATATGCGGGTTTTCCACGCTGCAAACAGAGCCCTGCAGGCAGCGGCGGCAACATAACCGGCTCCAGCTGGAACGCGTTCGGGCTCTTCGCCGGCGTAAGCTTCTAAGCAGCGGACCGTTATTGGGCCCAGAAAATCAGAGAAAATTAGGAGAAAATTAGGGACAGTATATAATTCCCGCATGGGAATTATATACTGTCCCTAATTTCCCTGTCGCGCCTTATTCCGTTCCCAACGGGTCCAGCGCCGGCTTGCGCGGCGGCGCAGGACTAACCCGCAGATACTTAACCTCTCTGCGGGCCGGCACCAGCCGGAGTCCCAGGCCCGATAACGCGCGGCTGCTCGCCTTGATATCGCCCCTGAGATCGATCTCATACTCACCCGCCAGGCCGGTCTCGTCTATGACGGGCCGGCCGGTTCCATACCGGAGAGAGCTGGCAAGCCAGGACATGGACATTAGTCCGCTCGCGTCATATACTCCGCCGGAGGAGTCCACCATAGCCGGTTTGAGAACGGTCTTTAAGGCCGGGTCAAGGGAAAGAAGGAAAACATCGGTAGTCCGCGTCTCGAACTCCGTTTTTATGTCGAGGGCCTCTTCTATGGCCGATCTCAGCAACTCGCGGCCGCGCCGCACTCCGTTGTCCCGTGTCCGGAGAGAAACATTCAGGAATTCGGCCGGCCTGACATCTAATATGATATCCTCCATAGCCACCCCCCATACGGCCGCCAGAACCGAAAGCAGGGGCGCCCCATCATAAAATATGCAGTTATTGGTGAGACGGTTGCTGCCGCGCACCGCGGCTGAAGTGGAAACCCTTATTTCGAACGGCGTTATGCCGGCGCAGGGATTGGACGGCAGACCGGGCGCTTTTTCCCGCGACATCACCGGTCCGGGCGTGAAGGAACCGTCCGGCGCGGACAAAGCGGCGGCGGAAGACGCCAGCGAGATCGCCGCGGCGACCGCGAATATTCTATACATCAGCTCCTCCTGACCGGCTTGTATTCTTTTTCAGGATCCACCGGCGAAACATAAGGACCGTTCCAGGCGCGCCGGAAGATATCCTCCAGCGCGGACGCGCCGGCGGCCCCCTCGACTATCAGCGCGGCCCCCCTGGTATTCTGAAAATAGTCGGCCGACCAGTTGGAGGTGCCGAGCAGGGCTTTTTCTCCGTCGAACACCAGATATTTCGCATGTTCCACCCTGGCGAAAGGGATAAAGCCTTTGCTGTGTCGCGGCAAAGAGGAGATTTTGACCGAGATGTTCTCGGCCCCGGCCAAAGCCTTGATATCCCCGTCGTCCTTGCCGCCCATGGACCAGTCCGCGAAGATCAGTTCCACTTTAACTCCGCGCCGGCCGGCCGCGCGGAAGGCCCGGTCCAGCTTTTTCCATCTGGTCTTTTTCCCATAGGGATACAGCGAATAGTTCATGACCTGGGCGCGGATGGTTCTCCTGGCTTTTTTTATCAGCTTCAGCATCTCCTCCAGTTCGTCGTCGAAGCCCGGAGGCACGAAACCGGGCGGACTGAACGCCAGGCGATAGACGACCGGCTCGCCCCGCACCAGCGCTTTTTCCGGGTTCTTAACCGTCACGGGCGCGCCCCGTACGGACGAACCGCCGTTCTCGCCGGCGAACACCGACCCCCGCTCCGCGCCGCCCGCCACGGCCCAATCAGCCCCGAA
>Ga0074195_1004304_pt1 | contig 11851 bp, 7 predicted proteins | sample EPASupsiteHSE623_FD_64525 | JGI IMG/M metagenome (GOLD analysis project Ga0074195, IMG submission 64525) | Bioremediated contaminated groundwater from EPA Superfund site, New Mexico - Sample HSE6-23 | ecosystem: Environmental > Aquatic > Deep subsurface > Groundwater > Contaminated ...
GCTTCGCTCCCTGGGCCCCCACCTGGCGCCAAGCAGAGCTCGGCGCCACCGGTCGCTTCGCTCCCTGGGCCCCCCACCTGGCGCCAAGCAGAGCTCGGCGCCACCGGTCGCTTCGCTCCCTGGGCCCCCACCTGGCGCCAAGCAGAGCTCGGCGCCACCGGTCGCTTCGCTCCCTGGGCCCCCCACCTGGCGCCAAGCAGAGCTCGGCGCCACCGGTCGCTTCGCTCCCTGGCCCGCATCCGCGAAAACGGTTGATTCCATGCGTCAATGTGCGGGCATTGGTGCCAAGACTCCTTCAGCGGTTGATGGCCAGCTCCAGCCTCTTTCGATCGACCCCATCGGGAATCCTCACGAGCGAGTAATCTGTTTGGGCCGATCGACCTTCGAGGCCACGGCAGAGAGGATCGGTCCCTACAGATTTCGATGATCCACTCGTCGTGACGATGGGGAACCTCGACGTCCGGGTCTCACCGGAGAGCTTCACCTCTTCCCGGTAAGGCCCGAGCTCCGACTTCGTCGCCACGACCGCCAATGAGTAGGCTCCATCTTTGAGCGCGACGGCTTTTCTCCTCAGCGGGTCGATCCTGACGAAGAATGTCTCCGGTCCCTTGAAGAAGCCCAGGAGAGGGAAGGGGGTGTCATTGTCGATCCGGTAGATCGACAGACCGGAGAGCCCTGATGGAGTCGTCGTGGAGCTCATTGGGACTCCGTTCTTCGGGAGTTTGTCGATCGCCAAGAAGCCAGCCTTTTGGGCCTCTTTCCGGGCCAAGAGACCATCCGGTTCCTCGGGAAAGAGGTCGGCGATCAGGCTCAGGAGAAAGACTCTCTGCATCGGTTGGGTTTCTCGGAAGCGTTCGCAGGCACGATCGAGAGCCTTCTTCAGCTCGTTTCTGAAGGGTGCCTTGCCGTCCGTTGGGCTCGCCTCGGAGACATAGAACCCGCCAAGCTCAAGGAGTGCTCCGAAATCGCTGGCGCTATCAGCCCTTCGGATCTCAGACCGCACCCCATCGACGGCGAGCGCGGCAGACCGGCTCTCGGGATGATCTCTCAGAACCTTTCGGAGTCGTGCTATGGCCCTCTCTCGATGACGAGGAAGCTCATCGATTCCCCACCGGGTGTACAAATCGGTGAAGGTGGCTCTGGCAGCGTCGGCTTCCGGGGGCAGGTACTCGCCTCGCGTGATCAGAGCGTGTATGGCCTCGAGCTTTCGCTTTCGGTCCGCGCCCGGGTTCGCTTCCTGGATCTGTTTTGCCATCCCGGGCGGGAGGCCGACCAGCGGATCGGATCGCTCGGATCGCGTCCGTGTGAACCAGAGTTCGTTCACCCGTCCCATCGCCCTGCGGAGCGCTGCTTCGGCCATCTCGTATTTTTTCGCTGCCATCAGCTTCCTCGACTGGGTGATCTCCAGATCGAGACGCGATCTCGTCGCCTCGAGTTTCACTTCGAGCTGTGTCGTGTCTTCGGCGTCCAGGAGGAGTCTCTCGATCACCTCAGTCTCCAGGCCGGGCAGATGGCCGGACAGCGCGGCCTGGCCCAGGGCCAGACGGCATCGCGCGAGCTTGGCCCGTGCGGCCTCCAGAGAGTCCGGGGCTTTCGTGCTCTTGCCTCCTGAGCGAACCGCTGCCTCGAAAAAGGCCGAGGCAGCAGGGAGGTTCGCCCGCGAGAAGTATTTGTCAGCCCGTTCCGTGAGCACGGAAGATGAAAAGGACCGGGTCAACGTTTCGACCAAGGGGTTCTTGTCCCCCAGTCCGATCGAAGCGGCGGCCGCTGCCTCGAGAAGGTCCGCTCCGGAACTCGGATCACTCGGCTTTCGCGTTCTCTCCCACCGCTCCAGAATCGATTTCGCATAGTCGAGACGGGCCTGCCGGAAGTCGGATGGGGTTGTGGCGCCGCTCGAGACTTCCGTGGCAAGGCTTCCGAGGAGTCGAGCCGCGGTAGTCCAATCCCCGTCTCTCGCCGCGAGTTTCAGCCACTCGATCCGGACCCGGTTCCATTCAGAGCTCAGCCGCGCTCGATATTCACCCTGACCTAGCGAGAGCTGATACTCGAGAGCCAATGCCTCGCAGATGGAGAAAGCCTTCTTCTTTTTTTCCGTCGCAAAGAGCGTGATCAAAAGCTCCGACAAGAGGCGTTCCACGGCCCGGCGTTCCTCTTGGGTCTTGGCCACGGTGAGGAGCTTTCTGCTGCGTGTGAGCGCCTCCTGCGGATCGGTTCTCCGCATCTCGTCGATCTTTCGGAGCTCGAGTGCACACTCCTGTCCCTGCGTGGGCTCCTTGTCGGCGATCTCCAGGTACTTTCTCGTGGATTCCGACTGCATCCAGGTCATTCCGGCCGTCACGAGGATCGCGACAATGGCCCCGATCAGGACGATGGCCACCTTCGAACCGACGTCGCCCACTCGGTCTTCCTCCTCCGGGATCGTCGCCCCGTGCGTCCTTGTCCTGGGACATCACCAGCGCCCATCAGGAGAATACACACAGGATTCGAAAGAATCTACTGACGCTCGACCCGGACAGCACGAACCCCCCGTGGATGCGGGGGGCTCGATGGTCACACGGACGGCGTTTTCGGTCACGCTCTGCCCGATGGAGTGATCTACTCTCCGGACGACCCGGATGACTCAGATGACCCAGACGACTCGGACGAGCCAGAGGCTGGGCTTGGTGACGGGCTTGGGGCCGGACTGGGGGCTGGGGTCGGGGTTGTCTGTCCGCCGTTCCCTGCCTGGCCGGTTTTGAATCCCACGGCATAGCCGGTTGTGAATCCAAGCTGGTAGCTCATGGGACGGAACATGAACCACGGATCCCGGCTCGAACCGGACGGGAGATTGTTCCAGCCGTCGAAGACCCCGACCGAGAATCCGTAGCGGAACCCGTCAGAGTAGCCGCCCCTACCCATGGAAGGGCATGACGGAAATCGGATGGGGTGCCACCAGCCTGGCCGTGAGGACCAGCGATGGCTCGTGTAGTACCCTCGGTTGTTGAACCCGTGGCTACCGTAGTAACTGCGGCCGTAGTACCCTCGGCTGTTTCCGTGCGAAACGACACCGCGACCCTGGGTGCTGCGACCGTAGGTGCTGCGACCATAGGTGCTGCGGCCATAGGTGCTGCGACCGTAGGTGCTGCGACCGTAGGTGCTGCCGGAGTGGGACATTCCGCTGCCGGAATATCCCGGTCGGCCATGATTCCCGACTCGGACGGAGTTTCCGGCTTGGCCGAAGCTGCCGGTTCGACCGGAGTGGACGTTGCCTGCAGAGCTGTGGCCTGCTGGGGAACGACCACCCATGTTGGAGCCGTGGCCTCCGGAGCGACCGATCATCGACGCCTTGGCCTCGTCGGGATCGTCTTCCGACGAAGAGGTCTGCTCGATCAGGGTCGTCAATTGTGAAGAGGCGTCCTGCGAGTCACCATTCGACAGAGCAAGAACGACACTTCGTACTTGGCGCAAGAAATCTTTCGTGAACGGATTCGGATCGGTGCCCAACCGATTTGTCAGCGACTGCAGCTCTGCCTTTGCTTCATCGGGCTTGGCTGCCTCAATATAGTCGTGCGCGGTACCCAGGCTGTCCAGGGGACCGGATTCGTCGTCTGCGCGCACCATCGATGGCATGAGCAGGCCGACACTCGCAACGAGCACGAAGCTCCGTCGAATGAATGCCAACACGGGAGTGCCTCCTTGCTGAACTGTGAGACGGATGAGGGATTCGGTCAATAGACCTCTCTCCCCGGTTCGAGTTCCATGGTTACTATGCGAACGGTCGAGGAAAGTGTTGAGGAAACGTTCGGTTCACCAGGTTTTTTCAATCGACCCAGAAGCCTGTCGGGGTGAGCCCCGTCGGACGAGAGTCCACCAGTCTCCTCGCGTCCGCTTCGACTATTTTCGACTATTGAGGTCGTTGGATCCGAATCCGGAACGCCATGACCATGAGAACCAAGAGTGACCCGAGCGAGAGCGCGACTGCGAGTCCGAAAGAAACCGGACGATATCGGAAGACCACCTCGGAGTGGCCGGCCGGCAGTGGAACGCCCCTGAGCGCATGGTTCACTCTCAAGACCTCGAGCGGGCCGTTGGGGCCGGTCGCTGACCATCCTGGATCGTAGGATTCAGCCAGCACCAAAAGCCCCGGGCGTTCGAGTCGGACCTCCACGGACACGCTGCAGCTCGTCCGGGTGAGGACCTTGGCAATGCCCGGCGCCCTCTCCGTGGGGTTCGAGCCCGGTGTCGGCCCTGGTGGAGGCAAACCGAGATCTCGTGGAGTCCCCACGATGACAGCTTCCTTGTCGAAGCGGAAGGATCGGGCGCAGACAAGCGACAGAGATTCCTTGTCATCCGAGCACCACCGGACTTGTCCTACGCACCAGACCCTGGGCCAAGGATTCGGATCCTCGTAGAAGCGATCTCGGCCCGGGCTGTTCACCGCCCGCATGCCGGGAGGGGACCAGCCCGTCAGCGGCGTCGTGACCCAGCGAGCCACGCCCAGGATACGGGCCGGACCGTCACAGCGAATGCACGCCACGGTGTCGCTGACGACGTCTCGCGCGCTGCGGCCCTGGGTCCCGAGGAGGAACTCATGCGTGCGCCTCGGTGTGAGACTGACGCTGCCCCCTGGGGAATCGACGCCCAACAATGTGCAGAGAGTCGGCGGGTAGTATTGATCGAAGACCACCCGCGATCCCGGAGGTCTCGTGGCGAGGAACTTCTTGGTCTCTTCGGAGACGGATGGGGCCGGACGGGTGTGTCTGAACTTGAGTGCTCCGCCCATGTAGTCGAGGACCAGAGGCAGGATCAAGACCACGAGACCGACCTTCCCAAGGGGACGGAAGCCCGAGACTGTGACCCAAAGACTGATCCAGAACGCGAGGACCGCGTCGCGGCGGAGCACTTCGACGACTTGTTTTTTGACCGCTGGAACGATTGACTCGATCTCCACTCGATCGAAGCTCTCCCCCGGTGAGTAAAGAGAGCCGAGGAGCTCGTTCCACGTGTGGTCGGGTGCGTGGCTTGCCGTGAATGCGAGGGTGAGAACCGCAAGGGAAATCGTCAGGGACAGGAGGACGGCAGGCCATCTCGTACGGTCGGCGCGATGGACGAGTTCGTCCGCGGAATGGCCGGCCAGAAGTGCCAAGGGGATGAGTCCGAGGAGCAGGATTCGGGCGTGAGCACGGAACGACGCGAATCCGGGAACCACGGTCACCGCGAGACGTGCGAACGGCAGATCCAGGCCCAGCGCGAGAAGAATCGATCCGATCACCAGGGCCATGGGCAGGACCGTTCGTCGAGGTCCGGCCAGCATCGGGGCCAACAGACCAAGGACCGTCAGAGAAAAACCGAAGGCCGGAAGAGTCTCCCAGACCTTCAAACGTCCCCAGTAGGGAACCTGACCGCGGTCACCGAAGATCTCCGGACCGAGGATCGCGGCCAATTCGAACGGGCGGGTGGAGTATTGGAGCTGCCACTCCAGCGTGACCTCTTCGCGGCTCGATGACGTGGAGAGCTCCGCGAGCGGCAAGAGCTGAACCGCTCCGAGGCCGATGCCCACCGTGATCGACACGATGAGCAGAGAGAGTGGGCGTCCGTCGCGACGCAGGAGGAGCGCGATCGCCACGAGTGGAAGTCCAAACGCGAGAGCGTAGAAAAGGGGTTGGATGTGGCCTGCGTTCGTAGCCAAGGCCAGGGCCAGAGCTCCGGCAAAACAGGCCTTGCGTTCTCCTCGCAGCATACGGATCGCGCTGGCCGCCAGCAGTGGGATCCATGCCAGGGTGGTGAGGACCGTCAGATGCCCCGCGTGGACTCTCAGGACCAGAAGAGGAGAGAGGGTCGTCGCGAACGCCGCGAGGACCGCCCCGGCGGAGCCGATCCCGATGGTGCGCGCCAAGTAGGCCGTGGTCAGCCCCAGAAGCACCAAGTGGAGCGTCAGATCCGCGAAGAGGGCATGGCCGGTGGTGAACCATGGATAGATCAGATAGGTGGGGGGGTAGAAGACTCCGCTCTGACCAGCCGCGTACTGGGGGTATCCGAGCATGTTGTACGGATTCCACAGAGGAAGCTCTTTCTCGGCGAGCGATCGGCGAAGAAAGTCCCGATTTGCATAGAACAGCAGAGTCGCGTCGGAATCCTCCAGACCGGGGACTCGATCAGGTACGGCCACAAGACCGGGTCCGGTGAGCAGGAGCACCGGAACCGTCAGTGCCACGGCGAGTCCCAGCCAAAGCAGGCGTCGTGAGTTCACGGACGTGTCCTCGCTCGCAGCCGGTCGAGTTGGCGACGAATCTCGAGCTCGAGATGGACTCCGGAGAGTGACGCACAAATGATGCTTCCGTTCTCGTCGACCAAGAGCCTGAGCGGGATGCCTCGTGTCGGAAGCTCGAGGGCGTCTGCAAACGGCGAACTCCAGGCCTGTGGTTCCCAGAGCTGGGTCCAAGAGGGCCGGCGTGAGGCGAGCCAGTCTGTCAGCTTTGACAGGCGTTCCGGCTCATCGATCGAAATCCCGATCACCTCGAGGTCTGACGAGGCCGACAAGGAACGGACCAGTGCGTCCACCTCCTCCCAGGCCGCAGTGGCCGGTGGACACCAGGAGGCCCAGATTTGGACCAGTCGGATCTTGCCGGACGACAGCGTGAAGGTGGGCTGACCCGGAGTGGGCCGGGCACCGACCCAGGGAACGAGTCGGTGTCCGGAGGGTGCGGGAAAGGGTTTTCCGGAAAAGGCCAAGTCGGCGAGACGGCGTTCGAACGTGAGGCCGAGTGCGCTGCCACGACATTCTCTCGCCTTCTGCTCGAGGAGCTCTCGTACCCTTTTCTCGTCAGAGAACCAGAGATCGTTCTCAGCGAGATCGAAGACGATCGCCTCCGCGAGATGCAGGAAGAGAAGCTGGTCGGCTCCGATGAAGCCACGTAGAGCACCGTAGACGAAGGTCCACAACGAAAGGAGCCGCTCCCTTGCCTCGGATCGATGAAGAGACCGGCGAGCCTCCACGCTGCGCGGGCCGGCGGCCGCCAGAAAGTCGACGCGAGCACGCAGAAGCTCGAGCTCCAGTCGAGCCCCTCCGGGCAGTGACGTTGTTGCCAGAGCGTCGAGGATCGGACGGGCCTCTTCGGGTCGGAGCGCACCCAGATAGATCAGCGCTTGGCGCAGTTTGAGTCGAGAGACTGCGGCTCGTTGGGCCATGCGCCGACTGAACAGGTCCAGATTCCGCACAGCCCCGTCGATCCGACCCTGTCGGACGAGAAGACTCGATGAGTACTCCACCCACCCCAAGGACTCGGGTCGGTGCGGGTTCGAAAGCGCGCTATCCCAGAGCAATGCAGCGGCACGACTGGTCTCTCCGCTCGCCATCAGGGAGCGTGCCTCGCCCACGACGCGGGCCGGGTCAAGCCCAAGAGGGACCTGGGACGAAGAGGTCACCATCAGGATGAGCCCACCCAATACCGACAAGGAACTCATCATGGAACGGTTACCCCGACACCCCCGTCGGAAAACCGGAGGAACTCGTGCGGATCAGTCTGCGGTCTTGCGTTTGGATGGGCCGTGCTGTGGATGGCCGTGCCCGCCCTCCGACACGTCGGATGGTCCGGCCGCTCGGTTCTGACTCGAGGTCAAGAGTCGGCGAATCTGAGCCAGTTCTTGGCAGGCACGCTCACGCTCGCCGGAGAGCAAGAAGATCTCGCTCAGCAGCGTGCGGGCCGCGATGGAGGACGGGTCGATCGCAAGACATCTCTCCATCTCCAGCAGGGCTGAGTCGGTGTTGTTGAGCCGAAGGAATGTTTCGCCGAGTTCGAGATGGTAGGGCAGCTTGGTCCCGTCCTTGTCGATCGCCTTGCGAAACTCGTCGCGGGCTTTGAGAAAGTAGGTTCGATCCTGGTAGGCCACGCCCAGATCTCGGTAAGCGCGGCCGAGGTCGTAATGGATGTGGTACTTGAGCGGGTGGCGGAGGATGAGAAACTGGTACTGCTCGATCAGCTTCTGTGACGCGTACCGGTGCAGAAGAGCGTTTTCCTCCGGATTGAGTTGGATGACCTTGTCGAACTCCTGGATCGCGTCCTCGTGTTTGTTCATGGACGCCAGGATCTCTCCCCGCGTGCACCGAGCCGGGATGTAGTCGGTGTTCTCCTCGATCACCCGATCGATCTCCGAAAGGGCCTCCTGGGCCTTGCCAAGGCGGAGGAGACAGTCGGCGATGTTGTTCTTGCTCTTGAGGTCCTCCGGATTCGTCTGGATCGAAAGCTGGTACTCCGAAAGTGCCATTTCGAAGTAGTCGGTATCCTCCTGGCCCAGCTCGTAGTAGACATTTCCAAGATTGTAGTGGGCGTAGAGATCGTTGGGATCGATCCGGATGACTTCCTTGTACTCGTGGATCGCATCCTCGTACCGGTCGAGCTCGAACCAGGTCAATCCGAGGTGGAGGTGGGTGTCGGTGTTTTCGGGGCGCATCGCGATCGCGGTCTTGAACTCGAGAACGGCGTCGTCCAGGAGTTTCCGACGTCTTTCCTGGTCTTCCTCCAGCGTGCCGAGTTTGTAGTACGTGAAAGCGATGTTGTAGATCGAGTGCTCGAGCTGGCGGTTCATGATGAACGCCTTCTGCCAGGCGATGATCGCCTGGTGGAAGCTGTCCGTCACGAAGTAGGTGTTGCCCATGTTGTACTGGGCCGGATAGTACTTGTTGTCGATGTGCAACGCCGTCCGGTATTCCTCCAGGGCGAGGTCATACTGTCCGGTCCTGTGGAAGGCATTGCCGAGCTCCTTGTGATACTCCGGATTGTGGGGATTCTCGGCAATGAGATTTTCGTACCTGTTGATGACCTCTTCCAAGTCGGGCGTGGAACCCTCTGGACATGTGGTTTCCGTGGCCATAATCGCTCCAGGCAAGCTCTGATGCCGTTCCGGCGGGGACCCGAACGGGCGCATTCCTTGCGCATCGGGACAAAAAACCCCGGCTCTCCAACGAGGCGATTCCCTCCGAGACGCGCTTTAGGAGGGGCTCTCCGAAGGCCGGATGCTATTCTAGCCAACACCCAGGTCCAAAGCAAGAGAGTTGACCGGGACTGTTGTTTCGAGTCTGACTCTTGAGGACCTGGGAGCTTGTCGAACCTTCGTCCGACAAGTCCCCAGTCCGGAGGCTCTAGCGGCAGGTCTTCCAGGTGGAATCCGGGTTGAACGACCTCATCAACCGAACGATCCGCTCTGTCGGCTCGCCGAGATTCTTTTCGTAGATCGTCCCGTCATGGGCGACCGTGAACGTCATCACTCCAGTGACCCCCCACTTTGCTGGATAGGCCAGCAATGCAAATCCGCGAGTCATGTTGCCGTCGACCACGTAGTCCAGGGGACCTCCCGGAGCGTTGCCGCCCTGCCGGGTCAGGATCCGGAAGAAATACCCATGGAACGGAGCCGGAGCCCCCTTTTTCAGGGTCTCTCGCGTGTAACCTTCTGCTTGCGCGATTTCCGCGAGTCCTGCCAGCGGGCTCTTTCCCACGTCGGGCTTCGGTTCCCAGAATAGTCCGTCCCTCTGTCCGGGCGTGCTGATCATCTTCCGGGCATACTCGAGCACTCGGTCTTGGTCTTGGTCTTTCAGTACGTACTCTCGCTGGGCTTCCACGTATGCCTTGCAGACATCGATGGCCGTGAGCTCGTTCTTGCCGATCCAGCGATTGACAAGTTCTTCTCGTCCGGCCGCGGCATCGAACGACCAGCCGTGGTGTCCCCGCACAATGGGTATCGGGAATGGCCATTCGACAGTGCCGATACACGCGATGGCCATGTCTTTCGACTTATTCTCGATGGTGAGCTTCTCGCCGCATCTCTTGACGAACTCGGTCAGCCGGACGTCCTCGGCAACAGGGGCTCCGGTCTCGATCAGATCGGCAGCCCCGGAACCGAAGATCGAGAACAGTCTGGACCGGTCTTTGGCTTGCGCCGCGTCGATGAGTGCCTTAACAGCCAAATCCGCGGAAGAAAACACTTGGGCCACGGGCCCAGGGGGGTCAGTCGGCAAAGCTCCCGCAACTGCCGGTACCGGCCTTGCGAGTCCCCAGAGCGCAAGAAACAGGACACACCCCGCCACAACCCTATTCGCGATGTTCATGATGGCATTCCTTCCTGCTATCTGACTTTGTCTGACGTTCCTGATACCTGACCGTTGATTGCCTTTGATCGACCGTGCGGACGGTCGAAATGGTTCTTGACTCCACTCGTCAGCGTCGTCGAAAACCGCCCCCTCCGGCGTGTCCGTGGAAGCCGCCTCCACTCAACGGTTGTGAGAAGGATCTGCTGCTGGCACCGCGTTCCGAATGCGTATAGGTCTGGGCGCGCGATCCGTAGTTGCCGAACGCCCCCTCAGAGTGATAGCGGGACGAGTGTCCACCGGACGAAGAGCGGCTCTCGAAGGACGAACGCTTCGCCTCGCCCCCACCCGAGGACCATCGGTCGCGCTCGAACGAGCCGCCTTGATGGAGGCCGCTTATGACCTTCTGGCTCATTTCCGAGGTCGACCGCCGTTCCGTGGAACTCCGTAGTCTCTCACGCGCCTCTCCGGACCGCGCCGCGTTGGGTTGGCCGGACACGGCCCCATGGGGACCCGCGTGGACGGAACCGCTCGCTGGACCACCGAGCCGGTTGTTGTTCAGGTCCCGTCGGAACTCCGATCTTGCGTCCCGTCGGCCCGTGTTTGGGAGGTTTCCGCCGTTGTATCGTCTGAAGTCGTTCCGGATGTGGTTGTTGTTGATGTTGATGTTGTGGACGTTGTTGATCTTGGCGATGTTGACGTTGTTGACGTTCACCGACGGCCAACCCCATCCCCGGTTTGCCCACACGGGTCCGTAGCGACCCCATCCGGCCCACGGAACGTAGTGATGGTTCCAATAGCACGGATAGTGGAACCAAGCCCCGACGGCCACGCCGGTGGCGAACGCCACGAAGGGGTTGCCCGGAGGGGCTGCGTTGACGTAGACGACGGCCGGGTCGTACTGCGGAATATAGACGACCTCCGGAGTCGGAGACTCGATCACGATTGAGCGGTCCTCGACGATGACGGTCTGCTCCGGGGTGGACGGGAGGTTTCCCAGCTCCTTGGCCTTTGCCCGGAGCGATTGGATGGCGCGGAGAACATCGGCCTCCTGCGTGACGAAAGCTTGGCCTAGTCTCGTGGTCCAGTCGAGCTGTCTCGACATGAAATTGAGCACATCGGGAATCTTCGCCAACGCTTTGACCGCGTCGTCAAGATCCGCCGAAGCGACGGCGGACGATCGACCGGACCGAACTAGCTGCGCTGCCTGGGCGACCTGTTCCGGGAGGGTAGCGGCCGGCAGGATCGTGGAGAGCACCTTGTCGGGATAGAGAGCGATAGGGCCGACGAGTCCCTCGAGATCGTTTGTCGAGTTCAGGTCGACGGTTCGCCCGGCCCCGGGCGTGTACGGATCGGAATCTGCCTGGGCGGCGGCCGGGTCCATCCAGCCAAGCTGGAGTAGGAACAGCAGGGAAAGTAAGATGTTCTGACTCGACCTCATAGGAGGCACCTCGCTTGGGGAATTGGGTGAGCCTTAAGGACCTTCGCGTGGACTCGAATCCAGGACACGACGGACGTGCGCCTTTGACGGCATTGATCCGGTCTCCAGCCTGACATGAGGATAACATGCCCGAAGGCCCTCGTCCACGGCAGCAGTCGACCAGGGTGCATGTCGGACGGGTGGCAAGATCTATGGCTTCGTATGGCTTGCGGGGCCGGCGGAGGAGGTCTGGTTCTTCTTCGCTCGCTCGAACAGTCCTCGCGGCCTTACGGCCGCTTGCGGAACTCGCCGCGAAGAAGAACCAGACCTCCTCCGCCTCGAGAATTTTGCCACCCCAGCGTCATGCACCC
>Ga0074195_1004305_pt1 | contig 11850 bp, 23 predicted proteins | sample EPASupsiteHSE623_FD_64525 | JGI IMG/M metagenome (GOLD analysis project Ga0074195, IMG submission 64525) | Bioremediated contaminated groundwater from EPA Superfund site, New Mexico - Sample HSE6-23 | ecosystem: Environmental > Aquatic > Deep subsurface > Groundwater > Contaminated ...
AATATATTTTTTACCATGTTTGAAGCTGGTAAAATTGTTTGTTTAGATTTTTCTTTAGGTGAAAAAAGTCCTAAAACTAAAATTGCTTTTAATGCATTAAAAAAGACTAATTTGCATAGAGAAAAAATTGTTTTGTTTTTGAAGTTTGAAGACACGACTAATTTTATATCTTTTAGAAATATCCCAAATGTTCATATAATGTTTTATGATCAACCAAATGCTTATGATTTATCAAATGTTAAACATTGGGTTTTCTTAAATAAAGATAAAGAATCATTTAAAAATATGGTTGCACAATGGAATTAAGTATTTATGATATCATTAGGGGTACGGTAACGACCTCAAAGAGCTTAGAATTGAGAAAAAAGCTTGGTAAAATAACTTTTTTTGTTCATACTGAAGCGAATAAAATTTCAGTTAAAAATGCTGTGGAAAAAATTTGGAATGTTAAGGTTGATGAAGTTCGTATTATCAATCTTCATGGCAAAAATAAAACAGTTGGCCGCAGAAGTTTTGTTTCATCTGATAAAAAAAAGGCTATTATTTCCTTGAAAAAGGGCTATAAGATAGATCTTGGGGATCAGTTTGAAACTATGGGTTTGGCTGCGGAAAAGGCCTCAAAGGATAAGGAATAAAAGTTTATGCCTATTATATCTAGAAAGCCAGAAACTACGTCCCTTAGGGGCCAACAGTATCTTTCTACTAAACATTTAACAAAGAAAGATCCTGAAAAGAGTTTACTAGCTCCATTAAAAAAGAGCGGTGGTAGAAACGCTTATGGCAGAATTACTGTAAGACATATTGGTGGTGGTGCTAAAAAAAGATACAGAATTGTAGACTTTAAGAGAATAAATAGAGACATAAGCGGTAAAGTTATCGCTTTAGAATATGATCCAAATAGAAACGTTTCTATAGCTTTGATTGTTTACAAGAATGGAGCCAAGGCTTATATTTTAGCTCCAGAGGGTTTAATTGTTGACTCTGAAGTATTAGCAAGTGTAGATGCTGAAGCTAAAGTAGGGTGTTGTTTGCCTCTCGCAAAAATTCCTGTAGGTTTTTTTGTACATAATGTTGAATTAACTCCAGGTCGTGGTGGAAAATTTGCAAGAAGTGCCGGTACATCTGTTCAGTTAATGGCAAAAGAAGGTGACTTTGCAATTTTAAAGATGCCTTCAAGTGAAATTCGTAAAATTTCTTTGAATTGTTGGGCAACAATTGGTGTGTTGTCTAATGCAGATCACAGAAATGTGATTTTAGGAAAAGCTGGAAGATCTCGACATTTAGGTGTAAGACCTACAGTTCGAGGTATGGCCATGAACCCTGTTGATCACCCACATGGTGGTGGTGAAGGACGATCTAAGTCTGGTTCACATCCTGTGACTCCTTGGGGTAAATGTTGTAAGGGAATGAGAACTAGAAAGAAGAAAGATTTTGCTATTATTAGACGTCGAAAATCTTGATTTGTGGTAGCAAAAAGATAAAGGATTGAATTTATGTCAAGATCGTTGAAAAAAGGTCCTTATGTTTCTCCTTGTTTGCAACTTAGAGTAGAGAAACTGAAGACTTCTGGGAAAAAAGAAGTTATTAAGACTTGGGATCGTGCTAGCGTTATAACTCCAGATTTTGTTGGATTAACAATTGCCGTTCATGATGGTAAAAAGTTTAATCCTATTTTCGTTACAGAAAATATGGTAGGACATAAGCTAGGTGAGTTTGCTTTTACGAGGTTATTTAGAATCCACAGTGGTCAACGTAAAGCTGCTGTTGAAGAAAAATCATAATTTAGGTAGGAAAATATGCTGTTTAGGGCCAGTAGTAGATACGTTAGGGTTTCCCCTTATAAATTAAGATCTTATGTTGATGTTATAAGAGGAAGTTCCGTTGATAAAGCTTTGGCATGGCTTAGAATTTGTAGAGTTGGACGAGTAAAGCCTATTGAAAAGCTTGTTTATTCTGCTTATTCCAATGCAAAAAGTCTTCAAAAAGATGTTGTTATGGAAAGTCTTTTTATTAAAGAAATTCGTGTAGATCAAGGTCCTGTTGTCAAATATTTTAAACCATCGGCAATGGGAAGAGCTTCTTCACAGAAGAAAAGATTATGTCATATAGATATTGTATTAGAAAGTAAATAAGGTTTTAAAAGTTAGTACAGAGGTGATTTGTGGGACAGAAGGTTCATCCACTAGGGTTTAGGCTTGGAATCTATGAAGACTGGAGCGCTCATTGGTTTGCAAAAAAGAGATTTTATGGCCAACAATTACTAGAAGACCTTGAAATTAGAAAATTTATTTTAGCAAATTTGGATAAGTCTGAAATTGCGAAAGTAGTTATTGATAAAGCCGGTGACAATATAAAAGTTGTTGTTTTTTCGGGGCGTCCAGGAAGTGTAATTGGTAAAAAAGGACAAGGAATATTGCAGCTTAGAGATGCTATGTTTAAAAAATTTGGCAAACAGGTTGATATTTCTGTTCAGGAAATAAAAGCTCCAGAAACAAATTCTCAGCTAGTTGCTAGCAGTATTGCAGAGCAATTAGAAAAGCGAGTTAACTTCAAAAAGCTGATGAAAAAAGCTGGATTCTCTGCCATTAAAGGTGGTGCTAAGGGAATTAAAATTTGTTGTTCTGGAAGAATTGGTGGAGCAGAAATTGCTCGTATAGAATGGTTGAAGTTGGGATCTATACCTTTACATACATTGAGATCAAACATTGATTATGCTTTGGCTGAGGCTCATACTACCTATGGAGTTATAGGTGTTAAGGTTTGGATTTGTAAGGGTGAATATTAATCAAGGTAGGGAATCTACATGTTAATGCCGAAAAAGACTAAATTTAGAAAATCCCAAAGAGGTCGCATGACTGGATTATCAAAAGGAGCAAGGGATCTTGCTTTTGGCGATTTCGGACTTGTTGCCATTGATCCAGCTTGGGTTACAGCAAGACAAATAGAGGCTGTTCGTTTGACGATAGCTAGAAGATTGAAGAAAACAGGGAATGTGTTTTTAAGAGTTTTCCCTGATAAACCGGTTTCTAAAAAACCAGCTGAAACTCGAATGGGAAAAGGAAAAGGAAATCCTGAGGTTTGGGTAGCGGTTGTGAAACGTGGAAGAATTTTGGTTGAACTAAGTGGTTTGACAGAAGTTGATGCAAGAGAAGCTTTGGAGCAAGCAGCTTATAAGCTTCCTATGAAGACCAAAATAATAAAAAAAGAAAACGTTTCTAAAGAAGTCAAAGAAGTTGAAGTTGTTGTATAAATTAGAGCGTTAAAGGTTGGACTTTTATGAATAAAACAGATTTGTCATTATTAGACAATATAGCTCTAGAAAAAGAAGTAGAGCAACTTAGGAAAGAGTATTTCAATTTAAGATTGAATCTTTCTACTATGCCTGTTAAAGATCATTCACAGTTTAAGAAACTTAGAAGGCGAGTAGCACAAGCTTTAACTTTATTGAGTCAACGTAAAAATAAAAATATAGTAAGTTAGTTTGCTTAATTTAGGTGTAAGAATGGCAGAAAAATCGGCCGGTTTAAACGATATTAAGGTTAACACATCTCGAGTCTCAGAAGGCGAGGTTGTTTCCTGTGGAATGTCGAAGACTATTGTTGTTAAGGTTACAAGAACATTGAAACATGAAAAACAAGAAAAAGTTATTAGACGTTCTAAAAAATATAAAGCTCATGATGAAAATAATATTGCTAAGGTTGGAGATTGGGTCGAGGTTGCAGAATGTCGTCCATTGTCAAAAACCAAACACATGGTGTTAAGCAGAATAATTCGTAGTTCTAATTAATTGATTTTAGACAGAGAAAGATTATGGTACAAAAACAATCAAGGCTTAGTGTTGCTGATAATTCAGGTGCTAAAAGCTTAATGGTTATTGGTATTCCTGGCGGAACCAGAAAGCGTTTTGCTTATTTGGGCGATGTTGTTAAAATAGCAGTAAAGAGTGCTATTCCTGGTGGAGCCGTTAAAAAAGGTGAAGTTTGGGATGCAGTTATTGTACGCACAAAGAAAGAATTTAAGCGAGAAGATGGAAGTTACATCCGATTTGACGATAATGCTGCCGTTATTTTAGATAAAGCGGGACAAATGATTGGGACTAGAATATCTGGTCCTGTAGCAAGAGAAATTAGGGCTGGTGGGTATTCTAAAGTTATATCTTTAGCACCAGAAGTTTTATAAGTGTTGCGGGGAAATAGATGCTTAGTAGAATAAAAAAAGATGATTTGGTCTTTGTTTTATCTGGGAAAGATAAGGGAAAAGAAGGTCGAGTTTTGGATATTGATACCAAAAATAAAACTGTTTTGGTAAAAAATATTTCAATTGTAACTCGTCATGTAAAAGCAAAAAAGGCTGGCGAAAGAGGTGGAATTTTGAAAGAGGAATCTTATATATCCCTTTCAAGAGTCATGCCAGTTTGTTCTTCTTGTAAAAAAGCTTGTCGAATACAGGTTAAGATTAAAGAAGATGAGAATAAAGTTAGAGTTTGTCATCGCTGCAAAGAAGAGTTTTAAAGCGGAAATTAAGGATAATTTATGGCATCGCGTTTAGAGAATTTGTATAAAACGAAATTGCGCTTGCAGTTGCAAAAAGAGTTGGGTTTAAAAAACATCATGGAAGTACCTAAGGTAAACAAAATAGTTTTAAATACTGGTGTTAAAGAAGCCGTTTCTGATAGCAAGGCTATTAATACTGTTAAAGAAGTTATGAGTTTGATCTCTGGGCAAGCAGTTGTTGCCACTTTGGCAAAGAAATCAATAGCAGGTTTTAAGCTTAAAGAAAAGACACCTATCGGGGTAAAAGTTACTTTAAGAAAACAAAGAATGTATGATTTCTTAGATAAGCTTATTAATTTAGCTTTACCTAGGGTAAAAGATTTTCAGGGAGTTAAAGTAAGCTTTGATGAAAACGGGAATTATAACCTAGGAATTAAGGATTGGATGATGTTTCCAGAAGTTGATTATGATAAAATTGAAACATCTAGAGGCTTAAATATAACGATTGAAACTACAGCAAAAAATGAGAAGCATGCTTATGCCTTATTAAAAAGTTTTAATATGCCATTTCAAAAGGGTAAGGAATAATTTATGGCAAAGAAATGTCTCATGGAAAAATCAAATAGGGAACCAAAGTTTTCTACAAGAAAAAGGAATCGTTGTAAGTTGTGTGGAAGGCCTCGCGGGTATATGGGAATGTTTATGATGTGTAGGCTTTGTTTTAGAAAATTTGCTTTACAGGGTTTGTTGCCGGGTGTAAAGAAAGCAAGTTGGTAATTGGCTTCTGAATAGTGAGGAATAAAATGTCGATGGATTCTATTGGTGATTTTTTGACCATTATTAGAAATGGTATACATGCTGCGAAGCGTTCTGTTAGTGCCCCATTTTCAAATCAAAGACTTGGGATTGCAAGTTTATTGAAAGAAGAGGGATATATAAAAGATTTTGAAAAAATTGAAGCTGGCTGTAAAAGTCAATTGAAGATTGTTTTAAAATATGTTGATGGTGAATCCGCTATTCAAAAAATTGTTAGGATTAGTACTCCTGGAAGACGTCATTACGAAGACCTTTCAAGTATGAAGCCTGTTGCGGGTGGTCTTGGCGTATCGATTTTGACAACAAATGTTGGCATTATAACCGATAGACAAGCTAGAAAATTAAAAGTGGGTGGCGAAGTAATTTGTCATATTAGGTAAGAAGGTTAAGCAATGTCAAAAATTGGAAGAAAACCTATTTTATTAAATTCTGTTAAGGCGGAACTTAAGGGTAACACCGTTGTGTTGAGTGGCGCTAAGGGTAAAGTGTCTCATGAAGTTTATCCTGGATTAACCATAAAACTTGAAAACAATACTTTGATTTTAGGTGTAAAAGAAGGCAATAATCTTAATAGAGATATAAAAATGCAATGGGGACTAAATAGAGCTTTAATTGCAAATAAGGTTATTGGAATGAGTGATGGTTTCGAAGAAACTGTTAAAATTATTGGTTTAGGATATAAGGCTCAAGTTTCAGGTTCTAAGATGATTTTTTCTTTAGGATATAGCCATAAAATAGAATATGTTATTCCTAAAGGTGTATCTATTGAAGTTGATAAAACAGGACAGCTTGTTAATGTAAAATCAACAGATAAGTGGCTTCTTGGAAATACTTGTGACGCAATAAGATCTTTTAGACGAGTTGAACCTTATAAAGGTACGGGTATTATTAGAGCCAACGAGATTGTAATAAGAAAAGCTGGTAAGTCTAAGGCTTCAGCCTAATTAAAAATTAGTTTGTTTTGTATATCGTTAGTTTAAGGGATTGAAAAAGTGAGTTACAAGAAAGTATTACAAGTCAGAGCTAAGAGAAGAAAATATAGGGTAAAAAATTCTCTAACAAGTAGAGGTGTTTTGCCAAGAGTTACTGTTTTTAAAAGTTTAAAAGAAATTTATGCTCAAATAATTGATGATAGCAAGCATGCTACTTTAGTTAGTTTTTCTTCTGTTAATTTAAAGGCTAAAAAAGCTACTAAGACAGAGATGGCAAAAATGGTTGGAATTGAGCTTGGCAAGCTGGCAAAATCTAAATCTATAGATAAAGTTTTTTTCGATAGAGGTAGATTTTTATATCATGGTAGAGTTGCAGCTTTGGCTGATGGTTTAAGAGAGAGTGGATTAACGTTTTAATCTCTTAAATTTTGTTTGTTTAATAAAGTTAAACGGTATGATTTTAGAATTTTAGGAAAAATTTTATGGCAGAAGCTAGAAACATAGCGCCTACATCTTCAGAAAATTACATAGAAAAAGTTTTAAAGGTTAGGCGAGTTGCAAAGGTAATTACGGGCGGAAGACGTTTTGCATTTTCAGCATTAGTTGTTGTTGGAAATGGTTCGGGTTCCATTGGGTTTGCTCAAGGAAAAAGTAAAGACGTTTCTTTGGCTATTGCTAAAGCAGTTAAGCGAGCTAAAGAGAACATGGTAAATGTTCCTCTTTATAAAACTACACTTCCTTTTGGAATAAAAGGTAAGCATGGTGCAAGTAGCGTAATAATTAGATCTGCATCTAAAGGAACAGGTTTGATTGCTGGTGGTGCGGTTAGAGCTGTTATGGAAGCTGTTGGTGTTAAAGATGTTTTAACGAAAATTGTTGGATCAAAAAATCCTACAAATGTTGTTAGAGCAACTATGGATGCATTGATGAGTCTTAAATCTGCTAATAATATGGCAGCTTTACGTGGTAAAACTGTAAAAGAGATTTTTGGAGAAAAGAATGTTGCAGCTGAGTAGTTTAAAGAAAATAAAAAAAGATCGTAAGAGAGTTGGTAGAGGTGGAGATCTAGGTGGAACATCTACCAGGGGACATAAAGGTCAAAAGGCAAGATCAGGCGCACATGTTAAGGCTTTTTTTGAAGGTGGTCAAATGCCTCTTTCTAGAAGAATACCAAAGCGAGGCTTTACTAATGTTTTTAAAAAAGAAATATTGTGCATTAACATTTCAGTTTTAGAATCAAAGTTTAATTCTGGGGATCTTGTAAATTTAGCTTCTTTGGTTGATAAAGGAATTTTGAAAGCTGTAAAGAGAAATTCTTTTATTAAAGTTCTTGGTAAGGGAAGCTTATCTAAAAAATTGGATGTCCAAGTAGATATGTTTAGTGAGGCAGCTGCAATCGCCATTAAAAAGGCTGGCGGTTCAGTTAAATTAATCGAGGAGAGTTCTAGTGGTAGTTCTGCTTCGTAATTTTAAAAATATTTTTTTAGTTCAAGAATTAAGAAAAAAAGTATTATTTACGTTGGGCGTTTTGGCATTGTATAGGTTTGGGGCTCATATCCCCATTCCCGGCGTAGATCAAGTTAGATTGCTTGCATTAATGAGTAATGTCGGCAGTGGTTTTTTGAGTTACATAAACCTAATTTCTGGTGGAGCTTTAACTAGGTTTTCAATTTTTGCATTAGGAATAACACCGTATATTACATCTTCGATTATGATGCAAATTTTGACTATGGTTATTCCTTCTTTAGAAGCATTGCAAAAGGAAGGTGAGTACGGTAGAAGGATTATAAATCAATATACTAGGTACTTAACTTTGTTAATAAGTCTTATTCAGGGTTTTGGTCTTGTTGCTTATGCTGAAAGTCAAGGCTTAGCTTTAAATCCTGGTTGGAGTTTTAAGTTAACCGCTGTATTTATTATGGCAGTAGGTTGTCTTTTTGTTATGTGGCTTGGGGAACAAATTACGGCTCATGGAGTTGGTAATGGTAGCTCACTTATAATATTTGGTGGAATCGTTGCGGGTTTGCCACATGCTATTGGTAGAGTTATTCATGATATATCTTTGGGACAATTTGAGCCTTTGCTTGCTGTAGTACTTATAGTTGTTTCTCTTGGCATAACTGCTTGTGTAGTTTTTCTTGAAAAGGGAGAGCGAAAAATTCCTGTTCAGTATGCAAGAAGAGTTGTTGGCAATAAGGTTTATGGTGGACAAAGTTCTTATATTCCATTTAGATTGAATACTGCTAACGTAATACCTGTTATTTTTGCCAGTTCTATAATTAGTTTACCAATGATGCTCACTCAAATGCTTGCAGCTAAGTTTAAATTTTTTTCGGGTCTTACCGAATGGGTTACTCCAAGAGGTCCGATTTATGACACTTTACTCGTAGGTTTGATTATATTTTTTGCATATTTTTATACAGCAGTAATTATCAACCCTGAAGATTTGGGTGAGAATTTGAGAAAATCTGGTGGATTTGTTCCTGGAATAAGACCTGGTAGAAAAACAGTTGAGTTCTTTAACTATGTTTTGACTAGAGTTTGTTTTCCTGGTGCAATTTATCTTGCAGCTCTTGTAATTATTCCAGATATCGCATCAGGTATATTTCATTTCCCTGCAATATTTACAGGTACAGGGTTATTGATAACAGTTGGTGTTGCTATGGATACCTCAGCTCAAATCGAATCTTATTTGATTGAGCGAAGATATGAAGGATTTTTATCTACGGGTCGTTTAAAAGGACGGCTTGGAAGATAAGTTTAGAGGTTAATTTAGGGTTTATGATAGTTATAAAAGATAAAAATTCCATAAATAAGATGAGAACAGCTGGTAAGCTTATTGCCGAAATTATGGAAAAGGTTAAAAATATCATAAGCCCTAATATAAGTACTTTTGAAATTGATGTTTTTATTGAAAAAAGTATGGTTGCGGTTGGTTTGAAGCCCGTTTGTAAGGGGTATGCTGGATATAAGTTTGCGACCTGTATATCTTTAAATAATGTTGTGATTCATGGAATACCTTCAAAAGATATTCTGTTAAAATCGGGTGATTTGTTAAAGATAGATGTTGTTGGTTCTTATAAAAATTACTGCGCAGATATAACTAGATCGTATTATGTCGAAGAAGTTTCTTCTGTCGTTAAAAAAATTACACAAGTTGCTCAATTTTCTTTAGATCTAGCGATTAAAGAATGTTTTGTAGGTAATTTTTTGTCTAATTTATCTGCAACTATGCAGCAGGAAGTTGAAAAATTTGGATTTGGTGTAGTAAGAGACTTTGCTGGGCATGGGATTGGAAGGGATATACATGAGTCCCCTGAGATTCCTAATTATGGTAAGTTTGGAGAAGGACCGCTTTTGCGTTCTGGTATGACATTTGCCATAGAGCCTATGATTACAGAAAAAAGTTATAAGGTTTTTGTCGATTCAGATGGTTGGACGGTAAAAACTGTTGATGGCGGTTTAGCTGCGCATGTTGAGGATACTGTTTTAATTACGGAAAATGGGCCTGAAGTTCTTACTCGTTTGTAATAAATAATTGAAAGTTGTGTTATGAAAGTTAAAGAAGACGTTATAAAGTTAGAGGGTGTGGTTGAAGAAACTTTGCCTAATGCTAAATTTCGGGTAAGATTGGAGAATGGCCATAAGGTGTTGGCTCACATTTCTGGTAAAATGCGCATGAATTATATTAAACTTGTCGATGGGGATAGGGTTTTAATAGAAATTTCGACCTATGATTTAACAAAGGGTCGAATTGTGTCCAGATTAAGCAAAAATAAAATTGTTACTAGTGAAGAAAAAATTTCTTGAAGTATTTTGAATTTTTACGTTTTTTGTAGAAATTGTTTTTGTTTTATTGTTGAAATTTATTTATAATTTAACTTAAATTTGGTTTTTTTAGAAAGACAGGATATGAAAGTAAGAACATCTGTAAAAAAGATTTGCTCTGATTGTAAGTTTGTAAAAAGGGATGGCGTTGTTAGGGTTATTTGTAAAAAGAATCCACGACACAAACAAAAACAGGGTTAATACTGTAGATTTAGCTTTATTTTAAGGGTTATTATGTGTACAAATAAAATGTTTTTTCGGGGGGTTTAATGGCTCGTATATCAGGAGTTTATCTTCCCAATGATAAAAGAGTAGAAGTTGCTTTAACTTACGTTTATGGAATAGGTTTAAAGCTATCTCAAGATATCTTGAAGGAAACTGGGATTAGTCCAGATAAGAGAGTGTTCGATTTGTCGGCAGAAGATGTTGCTGCAATTCAGAAAAAGATTACGAATGATTATCTTGTCGGTGGAGATTTGAAAAAAGATGTAACCATGTGTATTAAAAGACTTCAAGAAATTGGGTCTTATCGTGGTTTAAGGCATAAAAGATCATTGCCTGTTCGAGGACAAAGGACAAAGACTAATGCACGAACAAGAAAAGGTCCAAGAAAAGCTGGTTCAGCAATTGCTCTTAAAAAAGCAGCTACAAAGAAATAGAATTTAGGTAATTTAACGTAATGGAAATCTAGATATGGCATATAAAAAGAAAACCAAAAGTAAAGCTCTAAAGATTGACACAGTTTTAGCTCATGTTAAGTCTTCTTTTAACAATACCCTAGTTTCTATAACAACTCCTAGTGGAGATGTTATAACTAGAGGTAGCGCTGGCCAATTGGGCTTTAAGGGTGCAAGAAAAGGAACGCCTTTTGCGGCTACACAGATAGCTAATAAAGTAGCAAAAGATCTTTTGGACTTAGGTGTACGAATGATGGAAGTTAATATGCAAGGCCCTGGATCTGGAAGAGATTCAGTTGTACGAGCATTTCAATCATCCGGGATAGCCGTAACAGTTTTAAGAGATGTTACACCTCTACCACATAATGGTTGCAGACCTCCTAAAAAGCGTAGAGTTTAGTTTGAATGTTTGGTAAAAATTATTTTTAGAATTTATGCAAGGTTGATATGGCAATAAAGACATCTTTATATAAAAAATTTCGTCAATTGGAAATTTGTCCAAAGATTGGGTGTAGAGTACTTGAACGTAGACCAACTTCGCCTGGAGAACATGGTAAAAGATTAGGTTCAAGAAAGTTTTCTGAATATGGTGTACAGCTTAGAGAAAAACAAAAAGTTAAACTTATTTATGGCATGAGAGAGGGACAATTTCATAGATTTTTCTCTTTGGCTGCTAAGCATAAGGGTATTACTGGTGAAACTTTGCTTTCATATTTGGAAAGAAGATTGGATAATGTTGTTTTTAGATTAAAAATGGCAACAACAAGAATTCAAGCTAGACAGATGATAGTTCATGGGCATATTTTTGTTAATGGACAACGTGTGGCTTCCCCTTCCTTTCTTGTAAAGGTTGGAGATGTTATTACTCTTGCAGCAAGATCATTGGCTAAAGAAGAGTTTTTGAAAACTGTCATTGAAAAAAGAATGAATCTTGCTATTAAAGTTCCAGATTGGTTAGAACTTAATAAAAAAGAACATAAAGGTATTGTTCTTAGAGAGCCAGTAAGAGATGATGTAAAAGATAAGATTGAAGAGCACTTAATCGTTGAGTTGTATTCTAAATAAAGTAGAAGCTTGAAAATCTTTGCAGAGGCAGAATTGTGG
>Ga0074195_1004306_pt1 | contig 11849 bp, 11 predicted proteins | sample EPASupsiteHSE623_FD_64525 | JGI IMG/M metagenome (GOLD analysis project Ga0074195, IMG submission 64525) | Bioremediated contaminated groundwater from EPA Superfund site, New Mexico - Sample HSE6-23 | ecosystem: Environmental > Aquatic > Deep subsurface > Groundwater > Contaminated ...
GGTCCCAAGGCAGCCCTGGCCATCCTGTCTTCCATGAATGCCTGTTCTATAGTGCAGACTGTCATGAACGAACAGGTCGATGCCCTGATATCGATTCCGGGTATTGGCAAAAAGACCGCCCAAAGAATGATCATAGAACTTAAAGATAAGATGAGCAGGCTTGATGCAGCCAAGACCCCCGGAATACCCGCTCTTCCCGTATTGGATGCCGGTACTGCCGGTGATGCCCTGCAGGCCCTGATTGCCCTTGGGTATAATTCCGGGGAGGCCAGGAGGGCTCTCGGAAGGATAACTCCTGCCGAAATAAGTTCCCTGAGAACGGAAGACCTGGTAAGAATGGCGCTGAAGGAACTGGGCAGGGCATAGACCATGGGAGGTTAAGATGGAGGAACGCATTATTTCGTCTGGGATTAAAGAAGAAGATATAGAAATTGAATACAGCCTAAGGCCCAGAAGGCTTACCGAATACATCGGCCAGTGTAAAGTGAAGGAGAATCTCACGGTTTTTATTGAAGCAGCCAGGGCCAGGGGCGACTCCCTGGATCATGTCCTCCTCTTCGGCCCGCCGGGCCTGGGCAAGACTACCCTGGCCAATATCATTGCCAATGAGATGGACGTTAATATAAGGGTGACTTCGGGACCGGCCATCGAGCGGCCCGGTGACCTTGCGGCCATACTGACCAACCTGTCTCCCGGCGATGTGCTTTTTATTGATGAAATTCACCGGCTGAACCGGAGTGTGGAAGAAGTTCTTTATCCGGCTATGGAAGACTATGCCCTGGACATAATAATCGGTAAGGGGCCGAGCGCCAGGTCATTGAGGATAGACCTGCCCAGATTTACCCTGATTGGGGCGACAACCAGAGCGGGACTCCTGACTTCACCCCTGAGAGACAGGTTTGGGGTTATCCTCAGGCTGGATTTTTACGACACTCCGGAACTAAAAGAAATAGTTACCAGAGCGGCCCGGATTCTTAACGTACCGACAGATACCGGGGGTGCCGCCGAGATTGCCGGGCGTTCCAGGGGTACGCCGAGGGTTGCCAATCGCCTGCTAAAGAGGGTAAGGGATTTTGCCCAGGTCAGGGCAGAGGGTGAGATTACCGTAGATGTCGCTCACCGGGCCCTGTCCATGCTGGAAGTGGACCCTCTCGGCCTCGATAACACCGACCGCATGCTGCTTCTGACCATGATCGAGAAATTCGGCGGTGGACCTGTGGGGCTTGATACCCTGAGTGCTGCCACCGGCGAGGAATCCGAAACCATCGAAGATGTATATGAACCTTACCTGCTGCAGCTCGGTTTTATTAACCGGACCCCGCGGGGAAGGGTGGTCAGTTCCCTGGCTTACCGTCACCTGGGATTGGAGATAAATGCGGATGCCAGCCAGCAAAAACTGTGGAAAGAAAAATAAATCAGGTTTTGGCGGGGGTTAAAATGGGCGACTTCAGTTCATTCGGTAAAATGATCATGTTGATTGGCGTCATCCTGCTGGCTGTAGGCCTTTTTATCACTTTCGCCGGCAAGATTTTGCCGCTGGGCAGGCTGCCGGGTGACATTTTTGTAAGGAAGGGAAACTTTACGTTTTATTTTCCTATTGTTACCAGTATACTCTTAAGTATAATATTGACGCTTGTTCTAAATTTTTTAGGCAGAAAATAGGTTACAACCCTTAAAAAAAGAAAACAGTTTTCGAACCCTATAATAATGGAGGAGGTGTAACCGCCATGGGGTTTCTCTTCCAGAAAAACTCAAAAGATCCGGAGCCGGTTGACTGCGGCCAACTGGTCCTGGAAGCCCAGCAGGGGAACGGCATGGTGCGTGAGCACCTCATCAAAAGCTATACCCCCTTTATTCTCAAGACAACCTCCAGGGTAAGCGGGCGATATGTCCGGCTTGGGGAGGATGACGAAGTCAGCGTTGGGCTGATGGCTTTTAATGAAGCCATTGACTGTTATAACACCGATAAAAACATCTCGTTTCTGAGCTTTGCCGAAACTGTAATCAAAAGACGGCTCATCGATTTCTTCAGGAAAGAGGCCGTTATCGGCAGGAGGTTTACCCCTCTTTCGAGTTTCGAACAGGATGACGAGAATAACGAAGGCACGCAGTATTACCTTGAACTAAAGCAGTCAACCGAACAATTCATAGAAAAAAACGCGGCTGCCGAACGTAAGGAAGAGATTATTCTCTTTACACAGAAATTGATGGAGTTTGGCATCACATTCCAGGAGCTTGTCGCTATCTCGCCAAAACATGAGGATGCCAGGGTCAGGGCTATGGAAGCGGCCAGGATAATAGCCTCGGACTCCGACATGAGAGCACATCTGGTCACTAAAAAGGAGCTGCCTCTTAAGATTCTGGAGCAAAAAGCCGGCATCAGCCGGAAGACCCTGGAGAGACAGAGGAAATACATAATCGCCATAACCCTGATTTTGATAAATGATTTTGATTATCTGCGTCAGTATATTGCCAAAGTTCTTTAGGAAAGGAGGGACATTATGGAAAGGCTTACGGGAGTCGTTATGGAGATAATAGGCCGTCGTGTTGTGGTCATAACCCAAAAGGGCGAGTTTAAGCAAGTCCGGATTCACGGCAGAACGCCCGATATCGGTGAAGAAATAAGCATTCCCGTGGGCCACAGGCGATTCTTCAATAAGCCCATAGCCACTTGGGCAGCTGTTGCCGCCGCTGTAATCTTTTTGGTGGTCGGAGGTCCCTTGCTTTCCATGATGAACCTTAGTTCCGGTCCGCAATTGTCGGAAGAAGATATAATAGTAAAACCCTTCTCGGAAGTTATTTCCAAAGCGGGAGGAGAGTTTGATCAGATTATCGGCAAGGCCCATAAAGAACAGCAGGTTGAAAATAAAGAGAAGCAGGACCAACTGGCAGCTACCGGACAGACCGGTACCGGAGAGGCTGTAATATCGGCAGGCGCCGGGCCGGACCAGCCCAGCCAGCCGGTCGATACCGGCGAACCGGCAGCCGATATAGGCAAGGAAAGATATATCGAACCGATCCGGAGAGAAGGCGATCCTGAGGTCAGAAGTAAACCCTCCGATACCAAGGATAACCAGGCAGCTGTTGCACAACAACCCTCCGGACAGCCTATAGAAAATCCTGCAGGTGAACCCACAGAGGATCCGGCAGGAGGGGTCGCTGACCCTGACACCGACGAAAATTATATGGGGCCTGAAACCGGCAGCGGGTCCGAAAACAATGATATGTATATTCTAAGACCAAACTTTTAACCGCGGTTTTAACCGCGGTCTTTGTTTTACTAGTGCTTTTTGCTTTGGGTAGAAGGAAAGATGGAAAAGGATGTCGAAAATTATATAAGAATTAACTGCAGTAGGAGGGAGAGTTTACCATGGTCCGCATCAGGGTTTTTACAATCAGAACGGTAATAGCCATGGTCAGCGCCTTGGCCGTTTTTTTTGCGTTCGGTGGTCAGGCGGTGTCGGCTGAGGTTCCGCCGACTGTAAGAGTGGGCATTGTCACACCCAATGCCGGGTCCCAATATCGTAATGCTACTGCAGTTGTCTTTTCGGTAAAAGGCGGATACAAGGTAGTCGACCTTTCGGCTATCCCCGGCGAGGATGTCATCGGTACGCCGGTCGAAGGCGATTCCTGGCAGGTTTATTATCTCCCCAGCGGTTTACAGATTTACCAGAACGGGACGCCCCTGAAAATAACCTCCGGCCCGGTGGTGGTAAGAGAGACAGTTCACGATTCGGCCAACCGGGTATCACTGGACAGTTATACCAACGGCGGTCCCGGCGCCAGTATAGGCAAAGCATACCGGGGGAACATGGAATTCCGCAGTAACGGCAGCTCTGTTACAGTTGTCAACGAGTTGCCGATGGATGAATACCTGTACGGCGTTGTTCCCAGGGAAATGAGCAATTCCTGGCCATTAGAAGCGCTGAAGGCGCAGACTATTGCAGCCAGGACATATACGGTGACCAATTACAGTAAACGTGCCGTTGAAGGTTTCAACATGCTTGATACGCCATCCGACCAGGCTTATGGGGGTTTTGGCTATGAAGGGGCTAACGCCACCAGCGCTGTCCAGGAAACTTCCGGAAAAATCCTGGTTTATAACGGTCAGCCTATAAGTGCCGTTTACCACTCCACCAGCGGCGGGCACACAGAGGATAATGAAAATGTCTGGGGGACTACTCCCGTTAATTACCTGAGAGGCAAGCCCGACTCCTATAGCACCAATTACGGTATGGCCAACTGGACCTTCACCACCACCATTGATGATGTGAAGAATAAACTGGAGCAGTCAGGCTCCCAGATAGGCCCCATCAGCAACTTTCAGCTGGAGAAATATAGTTCCGGCAGGGTAAAAACGATTATTATAACGGATATTAACGGCAATACTATAAGTAAAAGCGGCAGTGAGTTCGGCAAGCTGTTCAATCCCAAATTTTACACATACGTCAATAATACCAGCTTTATGAGCAACTTCTTCGATATCAATACTGATCAGGTCACGCCGCCCAGCTATTATGTGCTAAACGGCAGGGCCGAAAAGGTACAGGTTCCCGGGCTATCCCTCTATGGAATTTCCGATGACGGGAGCATCCAGGCCCTCAACGGGCAGGGTGCGGAATTTTACGTCCTGGGGGCTGCCGGTTCTTCCTCGTTTGGTAAGGCGGCATCAGGAAACATTTCTTTTATCGGCCACGGCTGGGGCCACGGTGTCGGCATGTCCCAATGGGGAGCATATGAAATGGCCATCCAGGGCAAGAGCTGCACAGAGATACTGCAGTTTTACTACACCGGGGTAGAAATTAGCGGCTAGCCACTGTCAACTGTCAACTGTCAACTAATGTAAGGAGTTACCATGAAAGTAACCGATTTCGATTATTTCCTTCCTGAAGAATTGATTGCTCAGGAGCCTGCGGAGTCTAGAGACAGTTCCAGGCTCCTTGTTTTGCACCGGGATACCGGTAAAATCGAACACAGGTATTTCCCGGCCTGTATGGAGTATTTTAGTCCCGGGGACGTTCTTGTTGTCAATAATACCCGGGTAATACCGGCCCGGCTTATCGGAGTAAAAGAAAACACGGGCGCCCAAATAGAGGTTGTCCTGCTGAAGAGGACCGATCTTCATACCTGGGAGGCTCTGGTCAGGCCCGGCAAGAGGGTACGGCCCGGCACCGTCATCGTCTTTGGCGACGGCCTGCTTGCCGCTGAGGCTGTCGATGTGACGGAGGTGGGGGGCAGGGTGTTGAAGTTCAATTACGATGGGGTTTTTGAGGATATTCTGGATAGGTTGGGCCGGATGCCACTGCCGCCATATATCAAGAAAGAACTGGTGGACAGAGAAAGGTACCAGACTGTTTATGCCAGGAACCCAGGTTCGGCAGCGGCCCCAACCGCGGGCCTGCATTTTACCCCGGAGCTGCTGGAGACGATCAAGGGAAAAGGTATCTTTATAGTTGAAGTGATGCTGCATGTCGGCCTGGGCACCTTCAGGCCTGTGAAATCCGAAAACATTACTGAACACACGATGCACTCCGAATACTATGAGATCAGTCCGGCAGCGATCGAGATCATTAACAATGCGCGGCAGAAGGGAGGCAGGGTCATCTCTGTCGGGACGACCTCCACCCGGACCCTGGAGACAGTGGCGGACAGCAGTGGATTTGTCAGGTCCGGCAGCGGGTGGACAGATATATTCATTTACCCGGGGTACAGGTTTAAAGTTGTTGATATGTTGGTAACCAACTTCCATCTGCCCAAGTCCACTCTGCTTATGCTTGTTTCGGCTTTCGCGGGCCGGGATAAAGTCCTGGCAGCTTACCGGGAAGCTATCAGGGAGCGGTACAGGTTTTTCAGTTTTGGGGATGCCATGCTTATCGTATAAATTTGCTTTTGCTGGACTTTTTTGCTATAATTGACAAAAGCAGCGGGAAAATAGTGGTATTAAGCTGTAACTCGACCGGGGAGGAACGCTTTGGCTGTTAGTTTCCAACTAATCAAAGAATGTAAGAGGACTAAAGCCCGCCTGGGTCGTCTGAAAACCCCGCATGGTGTTATGGAAACCCCTGTATTCATGCCGGTGGGGACCCAGGCCACGGTCAAGGCTATGACCCCCGCAGAACTCAGGGAAATGAATGCCGAAATCATTCTCAGCAACACTTACCACCTTTACCTGCGCCCGGGTATTGACCTCATCAGGGAGGCCGGGGGCCTGCACCGGTTCATGAACTGGGACCGTCCCATGCTTACCGATAGCGGTGGTTTCCAGGTATTTAGCCTGGGGCCGCTGCGGAAGATAACCGAAGACGGGGTAACGTTCAAATCTCATATCGACGGGTCCACCCATTTTATGAGCCCAGAAGTGGCTACAGAGGTGCAGATGGGCCTGGGTGCAGATATAATCATGGCCTTTGATGAGTGTGCGCCGTATCCCAGCACATGGGAGTATACAGAAGCAGCCCTGGAGAGGACGACCCGGTGGGCCGCCAGGTGCCAGGAGGCCCACAAAAGGGATGATCAGGCGCTTTTTGGCATAGTTCAGGGCGGTATGTACAGGGACCTCAGGGAAAGAAGCGCCAGGGAGCTGGTGGCATTAGGTTTCCCCGGTTATGCCATCGGGGGGCTGAGTGTGGGCGAACCAAAACCGCTCATGTATGAGGTGCTTGATTACACCGTACCCTGCCTGCCGGCTGACAAACCACGGTACCTGATGGGGGTCGGTTCCCCTGACTGCCTGATTGAAGGGGTCATCCGGGGGGTTGACATGTTTGACTGCGTGCTGCCGACCAGGATAGCGCGTAACGGTACAGCGATGACGTCAAGGGGGAAGGTCGTAATCAAAAACGCCGATAACACCCGCGACTTCCGGCCCCTCGACGAGGAGTGCTCATGCTATACCTGCCGGAACTATACCAGGGCATATATCAGGCACCTTTTCAAGGCCGAGGAAATCCTCGGGCTGAGGCTGATGACCATACATAACCTGCATTTTCTTGTAACCCTGATGAAGAATATCCGGCAGGCCATTGCGCAAGACAGGCTGCCTGAATACCGCGATGAATTTTTCGTTAAATATGGTTACGAATAAAAGGGTTTTTTGGTACTTGTAAAAAATAAACTTTAAACAAGGTAAAGGGGGGATAACAACAGTGCAGAATTACGGGACTATTTTATACCTGGTGGCCCTGGTGGCAATCTTTTACTTCATGATCATCCGGCCTCAGCAGCAGAGACAGAAACAGCACCAGCGGACCATCAACAGTCTTGAACCTAACGCCAATGTGACAACTTACGGTGGCATTCTAGGGACGGTTATTAAGGTTAAAGACGATACCGTGATCCTCAAGATAGCGGAAAATGTTAAAATTGAGGTTCTCAAGTCAGCTATTGCCCAGATAAACAAGGATGACAAATAACCACAGGGGCTGCCCTAAAAGGCAGCCTCCTTAAATACTTTCGTTTTTTTTGGCAGTTTAGGGGGGTTAAGTTTGATTACGCTGGAAGACATAAAAAAAGACCCCATCGTTGATACCTGCATCAGAAAAGGTAACGAATATCTTGGTGTCATGGGCTTTACCGAACACGGTTACCGGCACATCAACCTCATTTCGAGGATTGCCAGGAATGTCCTGGAACGCCTCAACTACCCCCAGCGGGATGTGGAGCTGGCGGCTATTGCCGGTTACCTGCATGATATAGGCAACGTTATCAGCCGCTATGATCACGGTCAGTCCGGGGCCACTCTGGCCTTTTATATATTATCCAGGCTTGGTTTTACTTCTGATGACATCTCCACTGTGATATCAGCCATCGGCAACCACGAGGAGGAGTACGGCCAGCCCGTCAACAGCGTGGCAGCGGCCCTGATTCTGGCTGACAAGTCGGACGTGCACCGTTCACGGGTCAGGAACCAGGATTTTGCCACCTTCGATATTCACGACCGGGTAAACTATGCGGTCGAGCATTCCTTCCTGAGGGTCAACGGGGAAACCCGCACCATCACCATGGAGCTGACTATTGATATTGAGATCTGTCCAGTCATGGAGTACTTTGAAATATTCCTCAGCAGGATGGTCCTCTGCCGGAGGGCTGCGGATTACCTGAAGAGCCATTTCGCCCTGGAAATCAACGGCGCCAAACTGCTTTAGGTCGTTTGTTGACTATGGCCTGGGAGGCGGTATATAATTATTAAGGGTTTTGGGACAGGAATCATGAATTAGCGTATACAGCAAAAATGTTAAGGAGGATTTATACATAATGAGGGCCAGAAGTCTAATACTGCTATTAGCTATCATCCTGGCGATTGGCGTCAGTGGTTTCCTGCTGGTACGTTATAAAGTACTGCAGAAAAACATTAACCTGGGTCTGGACCTGCAGGGCGGTGTCCATGTTGTCCTGGAGGCGGTAGACACTCCTGACGCTCCGGTTAAACCGGATTCCATTGACCGGGTAAAGGCCGTTATCGAAAACCGGGTCAACCAGACCGGGGTTAAGGAGCCTTTGATCCAGAAGCAGGGGACCCGCCGCCTCATTGTCGAGCTGGCCGGTGTTGAGGACGCCGAGAAGGCCATCGATATGATCGGTCGGACCGCCCAGCTCAGATTTGTTACTACGGACGGCAGGGTAGTAGTCCGCGGGCAGGACCTGAAGAATGCCCAGGCCACTACCAACCCCACGACCAACGAGCCTGAGGTTGACATAGAGTTTAATGCCGAAGGGGCCAAGAAATTTGCGGCAATTACCACAGAGCTTGTGAGAAAGTACCCCAGCCCAAATGACCCCAATCGGGTAATTGCCATTTATCTGGATGAAGACCTGCTGCAGGCCCCCTATGTAAAGGATCCTATCACCACCGGTCGAGGCCAGATTACAGGCGGATATAAGGATCTGGAAGATGCCAACAGGATTGCCATCCTGCTGCGGTCCGGCGCACTGCCGGTGAAGCTGGAAAAAGTGGCCGTCCAGTCGGTGGGCCCGACCCTCGGGGCGGACTCCCTCAATAAATCCCAAAAGGCGGGTCTTATCGGTATTATTGCTATTATCATTTTCATGATTGCGTATTACCGGCTGCCCGGACTCATGGCCAATGTGGCTATAACGGCTTATATGATGATTGTTCTCGGTATACTGGCCGCCGTCAATGCCACCCTTACCCTGCCGGGTATTGCGGGTTTCCTGCTGTCCATCGGTATGGCTGTTGATGCTAACATCATCATTTTCGAGCGGCTGAAGGAAGAGATCAGGGAAGGCAACTCCCTGCGCAGGTCACTGGAGGCCGGCTTCTCCAGGGCCTTCTGGACCATATTTGACGCCAACCTTACTACTCTGATTGCAGCCGCCGTGCTCTATTATTTCGGGACAGGTCCCATCAGAGGTTTTGCATTAACACTGAGCATCGGTATCCTGACCAGCATGTTTACGGCCATTACCTTTAGCAGGTGGCTGCTCAGGCTGGTTATAGATTCCGGTGTGAAGAATACTAAATTATACGGGGCATAGGGGGTGCTGGAGAATGAATATTATCGGAAGACGTAAATTATGGTTCGCTATTTCGCTGATGGTAATTATTCCGGGGTTGATTTCAATGGCTTTCCGCTGGGCTACCGCTGGGAGTCCCTTTAATCTCAGTATTGATTTTACGGGCGGCAACCTCTTTAATGTTACATTCAACAGCGATGTTACCGTTGCGCAGATGCGCGGGGCTTTAAAGGAAATCAACCTGGAGAAGAGCGGCATCCAGCTGTCTGGAAACAGGTCTGCCATTATCAGGACACCTGTTCTCGGAGACGAAAAGCAGGCCCAGGTACTGGCCGCTCTGAATAAAGTTGCGGCTATTGACAAGAGCAAGTTGAGGATCGACAAGGTTGGCCCCGTAATCGGTAAAGAGCTGACCAGAAACGCCATTTTGGCCCTCCTTATTGCGTCGGTCCTGATGGTTATTTACATAACCATACGGTTCGAGTTTAAATTCGGCATTGCGGCCATCGTCGCTCTCCTGCATGATGTATTTGTGGTCTTGGGGATATTCTCGATTTTCTGGTGGGAAGTGGACAGCGCCTTTGTGGCTGCTATCCTGACGATTATAGGTTATTCGATCAACGATACCATCGTAATATTTGATCGCATCAGGGAGAACCTGAAGAGGCGCAAAAAAGGCCGGGACCTGGAAACACTCGTTAATGACAGCGTCCTGCAGACCATGACCCGTTCCATCAATACGGTACTGACAGTGATATTTGTTCTGTTAGCCCTGCTGATTTTCGGCGGTTCCACCATCAGGTTATTTGCCCTGGCCCTCCTGATCGGAGTAACCAGCGGGGCATATTCCTCGATTTTCAACGCCAGCCCCATCTGGGTTGAACTGAAGAACCTGAGTAGAAGAAGGGCTCGTGCGTAAACTAGTCACTAGTACCCACTTCCGGTAACGATTCTTGCTTTTTTCCTTTTCGCGGGGTAATGGTATAAACGCTCGTGACTAATGCTGCGCTGCGTAGTCCTGCTAATACTCATCCTGTGGATAAAGGTCTGTTCCGCATATTACGGTAGCAGTATCAGGAGCGGCCATACCTTTATCCACAGGATGAGTAAAGCAGGACTACCTTGCTCCGCAATGTCACTCGCTTATTATACCATTACCCCGCTAAGTCCCACATAAAACAAGGTCAACTTTGCCTGATAAGGTACTAGTGACTAGTGGTTAGCGGCCAGCGGCCAGTTGACAGTTGACAATTGACAGTTGATACTAGGTGCAGGTGCTTTGAAAAAAAGTAAAGGTCTAACGAGGTAAAAGTCGTTAGGCCTTTTTTATTAGTTGATAGTTGGCAGTTGGCAGTAGGTTTAAGGAGGATATTAAAAAAACATACCACAGAGATAACAGAGAGACAGTGGTATCATTGAATTATATTCTTCTATGCAGTTATTGAAGTTACCCGGGTTAGAATTATTAAAACAAACGAAGCTGTAATAAAATATCAAATAATTTACCACGGATAAAGAGATCGGATATTCACTGATACACACGGATGTGGAATGCCGGACTTGCAACATTAATAAATATAAAAAAAATAATAGTCACGGGATAAATCTATATTTGTCTTTCTCTTCAAATATTGGAAATAGCTTAAGGCGGCACTTATGTAGTGGAGAAAACTTATAGTAGGGAAACCAATATACTAAAATCTGAAACCGTATTTCTCTGCGTCTCTGTATTACTGTTTCGTGAAAGTTTGTTTTTAAAACCAAATTTTGTTCAGCGTTGTTTAATAATTAGCCGCGAATGAACTCTGATGAACACGGATTACAAGTTTTTCAATTTTTTATGGTGTTTTAGATTTTAAAACTAAACCTTCGCTGGATAGAAAGGTTAACTTGGTATCAGCAGTCTCTCTCTGTGCCTGTATGCTCTATGGTTGTTTTTTTATATTAATTAATGCAACATATCCGCGTTAATCCGCGTGTATCCGCGGCTAATTCTTTATTTTTATTTGCCGAAAATGAGTCCTCCACTTACTGGCCACTGGCCACTTAAATTTGATTGCGGCTTTGCTGCGCTAGGAACTCTGTGGTATGTTTTTTAAATCTTTAATTATTTTTGAAATATATAAATATTTTACTTTGTGGTCTTAGACCATTGAGCAGTGCCATTATAGAACTTAGACTATAAAGGAATACCCGGGGTTCTTTGTGTTCCGCTTTTATCTTTTATTGAAGTGACCGGTCTTTTTAATAAATTCCGAGCAAGAAGTCTTATTGCGGAATACGATGGTCTAATGGCGGAAAATATAGGTAATAGTATCCCTTTCGAGGAAGGTAGTCGCTTATGTTGGCGGTCAAGCTGGCCCTTATTTTAATAA
>Ga0074195_1004308_pt1 | contig 11845 bp, 11 predicted proteins | sample EPASupsiteHSE623_FD_64525 | JGI IMG/M metagenome (GOLD analysis project Ga0074195, IMG submission 64525) | Bioremediated contaminated groundwater from EPA Superfund site, New Mexico - Sample HSE6-23 | ecosystem: Environmental > Aquatic > Deep subsurface > Groundwater > Contaminated ...
TCTAAATAGGGAGACAATATCTATATAATTTTATTGTTTAAAGACAATGCAAGCGCATTGATATTAACATTTTGTATTCCCTACTTGATGGGAGTTAAGGTTTATAATTTATTCCTGCCTCTGCCAGCTCAGATTTGATCAGCTCGTCAAGCAGGTTTAGTCTGACCTCCTGGGCATAGTTCCACAGCTCAGGGCCGCACTTGCCGCAATCCTTCGACACATCTTCCATGATCCTCACCAGATCCAATAGCGACCTGTACATCAGCGGCGCAGCGTTTCTCAATTTCTGATCAAGAGGACTTGGGCTTCCTCCTGCTCCATAAATCAGAATGCATCTTCCTTCGCTCCAGGCCATGCAACCCTCTATGAGGCACCCCTTCCCGGCCATGAATGGACAGGACTTTTTATCAACAGCCATCTACAACATCCCTAGCTGTTGCTTTATTGCTCTGACATCAGATTGTACTTGTCTGAAGCTCGTGCCATAGCCGGGTTGAATATCATCTCTCAAGCCTTTGAGATCTTCCTTCATTTCCTTGATATCAGTCTTCATTTCCTTGATATCAGTCTTCATTTCCTTGATATCAGTCTTCATTTCCTTGATATCAGTCTTCATTTCCTTGATATCTTCGCTAATCTGAGGGATCATATCCGTATTCTTTCTCACGGCTTTAATATCGCCTTTCATCTCCTTGAGATCGTCTCTCATATCGAGGAGTACCAGGATTGCTTTGTTCAATTGGACTGTAGAGCAGAATTGAGCATATTCTCCGATCTTCATTATATCTCCGTCGAATTCCTCAAAGGCGATATTTGAGGACTCGGAGCGAGCAGGCCGCTTGGTTTTAGCTAGGGCACAGAATGCTTCAACGGCTTTGTCTTCACCATCAACAAAAACAAGGACCTCTTGATTGCTGTCGCTTTCTGTATTATGAGCCTCAAACATCCTGATCCTATTAGACATAGCCATGCTCATAAGGAAGTATCTATAGCCTACATCATGGACTTTGGGACCCGTAATCTTGATCTTGAGCTTCATGATCACCCATAATATGCATCGATAGGTTATTTGGCTCTTGCGGTTAGAATCAAAAAATCTCTGAAGATAAGCATAAGAATGCCTCTCAATTTTGCAGTAAGGTTCTCTGTTGTAGATTAATTATCTCCAATGCAATTCAAATTTGATAACACTTGTTATAGATAAGTTAATAACTAAATAGCTATCTTACGTGCGTTATTAGTATTAATATTGCCCAGATCTTCAATTATGTCTGCAAAGGGAATGCTGATGATTGAGCTGATTGATATGGTTAACCGAACGCAGCCCTCTTTAGGTTGTCTCTCTAACGGAGGTTTTCTCTGAAATTCTGCATGATTAGAAAATTTCACACAAAAAGATATTTCTAGGAGGAATTGGAATTCAAAGGATATCCGAATACGCAAAGAGAATCGTTGCAGGCACAGCAATTGCCTGCCTGTGCATAGCCCTCTTCTGCTCGGTCTGTCTTGCCGAGTCAGATTCCCCTCAGGCCAAATCCCCGGAGATCGTTGACACCATCCACCTAAGCGGCGGGGATTCGGGATACCCGACGCCCTTCATGCATTATCCAAGGGGCCCCGGAATCTACAAGATGAACCTCATATTTGACAGCCTGATAGAAAAGGATGATCAAGGACTAATACCCTGGCTCGCGGAAAGCTGGGACATCAGCTCTGACAGCAAAGAATATATTTTCCACCTGAGAAACGATGTCAAGTGGCAGGATGGAGAGCCATTTATAGCTAACGATGTCAAATTCACCATCGATTATGAAAAAGAGCATCCGCCTGCATCATCCTATGACCTCTCATCAGTCTCTGAAATCGACGTCATCGACGATCATACCATTAAATTCACGCTTACTCAGCCCATCGCTCCGTTCCTCGATGAGATTGCATCCGTGAAAATAATCCCTGAGCACATTTACAAGGATGAATCCGATCCAAACAAGTTCGAGTCTCCTGAGGCCGTCACCGGTACCGGACCCTACAAGCTCGCAGAGTACAGCAAAGAGCACGGCACATACAAGTTCACTGCCAATGAGGACTTTTGGGGACCGAAGCAGAGGGTCAAAAATATCGAGTTCATACCCGTGAGCGATGCTACCGTGGCCTTCCAGCAAAAAGAGATCGACTTCGTAAGCCTCTCTGCCGATCTGGTTGACATGTTCAAGAGCGACCCTGATGTCTACGTCTTCCAGCAGCCGGCCATCTGGGGTTATGAGCTGTCATTCAACATGAACAAGAGCCCTATTCTCAATGACAAGGCTATCAGGCAGGCTTTTGCTTATGCAATTGATAGGCAGGAGCTTGTGGACAAGATAGGAAGAGGAGCGGGCAAGCCAGGAAGCATGGGAATTCTGCCTCAGGACCATATCTGGTACAACGAGAACGTCCCCAAGTACGAGCATGATGCCGAAAAGGCCAAAGAGATCTTGGCTGATGCAGGCTGGACCGACTCTGATGGCGACGGCATCATGGACAAGGACGGCCAGAAGCTTTCTTTCAATGTGATATTAGCCAGCGACCAGGCAAGGATTGGCGAGCTGATCAAGGAACGCCTCAAGGAAGCAGGCATTGATGTTACCCTTCAGGCAATCGAGAGCAAGTCCCGTGACTCAAAACTTTCCCAAGGCGACTTCGAGATAGGCATCAACGGCTACGGTGGATGGGGCTCTGACGCAGACTACCTGAGAACCAAGTTCTGCGGAGCAGCCTTCGGAATAGTGGGAGCAAGCCACGGACGACCTCTCATCGGTTACCAGAACGATAAGGTAGACGAGCTTTGCATGGCACAATTGAGCGAGACTGACACCGAGAAGAGAAAGGAAATCATCTACGAGCTTCAGGATGTCCTGGCAGAAGAGGTCCCGAGTATTCCTCTCTACTACACAGCCAGCTACAACGCCTATCGTCCTGCTGTCTACGATGGTTGGATGAACATGTTCGACCACCACGAAATGACCCACAGCAAGCTCTCATACCTCGATCGCAGCGAGATTCGGAATTGATCCTGCATGGATGATGATAGCATGAACTGCAATAACACTGAATGTCTGGCGGAGCTGTGGAAGAGCCTGACTTCGAAGAGGAAAAGCGGCCCCCAGTCCGCCCTCTTCTGGGATAAAAGAGCCGAAGGCTTCGCCCGCAATGTCAAGGGAGATAGACGGGAGAAGAGGACTGCAGAGATCTTCGACATGATCAAGAGCACAGGCCTCTCGCTTGAAGGTGCAGAAGTCTTGGACATAGGCTCCGGCCCTGGAAGCCTGGCCATCCCCCTAGCAAAAATGGGGGCAAAGGTCATAGCTCTGGACATATCTGCAGAGATGATGAAGAGGCTAGAAAAAAGGGCTCGTGAAGAGGAGGTCGCCATGTCTCAAACCATTCTCTCCGCCTGGAGCGATATCGATATCGATGCCCTGGGCTTCAGAGGTCGCTTTGATCTCGTATTGGCCTCAATGACACCAGGCATCAACGGCCCGGAAACCTTCGATAAGATGATGCAGGCCTCTAAAAAAGTCTGCTATTACAGCAACTTCGTCTCCAGGAAATGGGATGCCTCATACTACGAGCTGTATCAGATTCTCTTTAATGAAAAATATGGTGATGCAGGCGGCAACGGCTTTCACCTTCCGTTCATGTATCTGTACAGCATGGGCTACCGTCCTATCATGAAACTCTCCGGAAATACCTGGACGAGCGACGAAACCGCAGACTCTATGGTTGATACAGTATCCGGATTTTTCAGCGGTAGCAAGGATATAGATGACGACATGAAGAACCGCATGAAAAAATACTTTGAAGAGAAGGCGGAAAACGGCATGTACCACTCTTCAACCGAAAGCGTTACCGGCATGATGGTCTGGGAGATCGCCCAAAGATGAGGCATAAGGACAGAAAGGGCATGTTGCTGCAGTATGCAACAGTCCTTTTTCTCATTCTTATCCTGAATTTTTTCCTGCCCAGGATGATGCCAGGCGACCCCTTTCTCATTCTATCTGCCGATCAGGAAAACGAGGTCATATCTGTTCTCACCGAAGAGCAGAGGCAGTATTTCATCGGCTACTATGGCCTTGACCGGCCGGCCTATGAACAGTTCATCAATTACATTTGCTCTATAGCCAGGGGCGACCTTGGAGAGAGCATCTACTACAAGGTTCCGGTAATTGAGGCTATATGGACTCGTCTGCCTTGGACGGCATTGATCGTGATCGGAGCCACCATCATCAGCACAGCCGCAGGAATCCTTTTAGGCCTTTTCTCGGCCCGGCACAGGGAAACGGCGACCGACAAGATTCTCATTATGGGCCTGATCAGCTTTGCTGAGATTCCGTCATTCTTGTTGGGACTCATCATCCTTCTAGCCTTCTCAGTCAAGCTGAAAATATTTCCTCTGGCTGGGGCCATAACGCCGTTTGCTCATTACACAAGCCTCATCGATCGCGCCTGGGACATCGGCTATCATGCCATTCTGCCCATGTTCACTCTCGCCCTTACGCAGCTAACGGGCATATTCCTTCTCACCAGAAACACTCTGATCACAGTGATGACCAAAGACTACATCAGAACAGCTCGAGCAAAGGGAATCGGAGATACACTCGTCTGGCACAGACATGCTCTGCGTAACGCCCTCTTGCCTGTAGTGACCCGTGTAGGTTTTCAGATCGGCATGCTCATGGGCGGCGCAGTTCTGGTCGAGAATGTTTTCTCTTATCCGGGCGTTGGGGGTCTTCTCCGAAGCTCAGTGGTAGCAAGGGACTACCCCCTTATCCAGGGAATCATGCTCATCATGGCTATCTGTATCTTGACTGCAAACTATCTGGTGGATATCATTTACGAACGCCTGGATCCGAGAACTGCATCATACGAGGCAGCATGAGCTATGAATCCTTCCTGAGAGATAGGGATACAGCAATCAAGGCCCCAATCAAAGCCTCGATTAACCTGGTTTTTAGAGAAGCTGCGAAGAATGCATATTTCATTGCAGACTCGATAAAAAAAGCCGAGAACTTGATCGGCAGGTTCACAAATGCTGGAAAAATGGGGGTCGCAGGACTTATTATTATCATCCTTATGGCAATATTTGCACCCTTCATCACCTTTTATGAGCCCTCTGCCATATCCGGAGACTCCCTTGAGCCGCCTGGAAGAGATCATATCCTGGGCACTGACGAGCTTGGCATGGACATATGGTCTCAGATCTGCTATGGAGCCAGGATGAGCCTGGTCATCGGATTGGCTGTGGCATTGATTGCAGGTCTTGGTGGAGGAATCCTTGGACTGATGGCTGGTTATCTTGGAGGGAACTGGGACAAGGCGTTGCTCCGGACGATCGACATCATCATGGCTCTGCCTAATTTCCCTCTGCTAATAGTAATAGCCGCATTTCTCAATCCGAGCATCTTAAACGTCATACTCGTCTTGGTCTTCCTCAGTTGGGCCAAGCCGGCTAGGGTTGTGAGGTCCCAAGCCCTTTCCATGAAAAAGCAGCATTACATAATTTCTGCCAGGCTTCAAGGGGCGGGTCCAGCTTACATTATCAAGAAGCATATCATGCCAGAAGCACTACCAGTAATCTTCGTCAGCATTCTCAATATATCATCACATGCAATTGTGGCTGAGTCAGGTCTCGCATTTTTAGGATTAGGCGATCCGACATCGAAGAGCTGGGGGATGATGCTTCACTATGCCACCAGCTTCAAATCGATCTATTTCACCCCTTACTGGCAGTGGTGGCTCATGCCGCCACTGATTGCGTTGATCTCTCTCCTGTTATGTCTGGCATTCATCGGCAGAGACATGGAACGCCTCGTTGATCCTAGGCTCAAAGCCAGGAGGCCATCATGACGCCACTGCTTGAGATCAAAGAGCTTTGTGTTGAGTATCATTTGGACGGCAGGTCGGTCCGTGCCGTGGACAGCATAGGCCTTACCCTTGAGAAAGGAGAGCTTCTCGGCCTGGCCGGTGAGTCGGGAAGCGGAAAGACCACCATTGCTCTTGCCATAATGGGGCTTCTCGCAGAGAACGTGAAGACTATGGGGTCGATAAATTTTAGGGGCAACAATTTGGTCACCATGCCGGAACGAGACCTGGATGCCATCAGGTGGAAAAGAATAGCGATAGTCTTCCAAAACAGCCTGGAAGTCTTGAATCCGGTCATCAAGGTGGGCGACCAGGTGGGCGAGCCCATGATTTCGCATCTTGGTCTGAATGATGCCGAGGCCAGTGATAGATGCTGCAATTTGTTCAAGCTCGTTGGGCTTGACCCGGTCTGGCTGGACGCCTACCCACATCAGCTTTCCGGGGGGATGAGACAGAGGGCGCTCATTGCTATGGCTCTGTCATGCAGTCCGGATATCCTGATACTCGACGAGGTGACGAGTGCTCTTGATGCCTTCACCAAGATGGAGATTCGAGATCTGCTCATTAAACTGCAAAAGGATACCGGATGCAGCATGATTCTCATATCCCATGATATCACATTTCTCTCTGCAGTGACAAACAGGCTGATAGTCCTGTATGCTGGAAAGATCATGGAACGGGGAGACACAGCCGAAATGATTGACTATCCAATGCATCCCTACACAAGGGGTCTATTCAATTCCACGCCTGGCATATTCCTCTATCGAGACCTGTGGGGAATTCCAGGAGAGGCCCATGTAGGACAGGTTCCGGGATGCCCCTTTTACAATCGATGTACCCAGAAGATCGACCTGTGCCGGGAGAAGCCACCAGAACTGAAGATGGCAGATGATGGCAGTGGGCTAAGAAGAGGTGAACGAGAGGTAGCATGTCATCTGGGAGGCATAGCCACGCTTTTGCAGGCCTCTGGATTAAATTATAGTTACCGTTTGCCCAGCGGAAAGACGCTTTATGCAGTCAAAGATGCCTCAATAAGCATCCGGGAGAGCGAGGTTCTAGCTGTGGTAGGCCAGACAGGCTCTGGAAAGTCAACTCTGGCTCATCTGCTGGCCGGAGTCATGGGGTCTCTTGCAGGTGAGATCATCTTCAAGGGAAATCGGATGAATGGAGATCGATTCGGGTCCGCATACGGGGGGATTCAAATCGTCTTTCAGGACCCAATCAGCTCAACCAGCTCTCGGTTCACTGTGCTTGATGCAGTCAAAGAGCCTCTGGATATAAATGGCCTGGAATCAGAGATCGAGAGAGTCGATATTGTGAAGAAGGCCCTTCAGTCTGTTGGACTCTCTTCTTCCGACGATTTCCTCTGCCGGCATTGTGCAAGCCTGAGCGGAGGACAGAGGCAGAGGGTAGCGATAGCCAGGGCACTTGTCATGAGGCCCAAGCTTCTCATCGCAGACGAGATCACCTCATCCCTGGATGTATCGACTGCAGCAAATGTTCTGCGGCTTCTCAAGGGCCTGCAAAATTCAGAGGGTTTTTCAATGATTTACATCACCCACGACCTCATGATTGCTCTTAAAGTCGCGGACAGAATTGCGGTCATGGATGAGGGGAGGATCATTGAGACGGCAAACTCCCACGAGGTGATGATCTATCCGAAAGAGAAGGCTACGAAAAGGCTGGTGGGAGCGAGGATGAAGGGGCGCGAAAATATAGAAAAAAAGAGAAAGTGATTTTGCCTAATTTTTTATCCAATCTGAATCATCCTTTGGCGTGGCTGTTATCATTGTTCGCCAGGTGATGTCATCGAAATACAGAGCGTCAAACCACATGAAGTAAAAGCGGTTGGCATTCACAAATGAGTACCCGTCACAGTAATCGTCATATCTGTCGTAGGGATCTGCCAAAATCAGGATATCATCCCAGGGATCGCTTTGGTTGCGATAATCATATCCAACTGCAATTGCCCAATGCCCGCTGAGGTCTATCCATTCCACTAGTGTAGGAGTGCCGTTTTTTATGTTATCGCGTAGCCTTTGCAGTGCAGTTGCATCACCTTTGTCCTCGAACTCAAGCACCACATCAAAGCCGTTCTTTTCAAGCCACCTCGCCATTTCCTCAGGTTTGCTTCCAGGTTGAGATGAGTTGAAATCCCTGGTCCCAAGCTCTTTTGCTATTCTCATTTCAGTCTCCACGTTTTTCTCAATTCCTGGGAGCCCATAGAAACTGGCAAGAGAAAGCAATGCCGCTGGCCCGCAATTGTAGTCGGTCGTCTGCTGGTAAGCGGTCAGGTTGGCTATAAAATCCGTGTTCGGTGAAGCGGAGAGCATGGCCAGGTCTATCTCCGGGAACCATCTGATGGGGGTATTATTTAATGAAGCTAATGAATCTGATGAAGCAGTTGTGCTCTCAGATTCCCCTGAGCCGGCACAGGAATCTAAGAGGACTATGATGATGATCAATAGCAGAGCAACAGCCAATTTCTTCATATCCAGCAATCAGGTGCGAATGGGCAATATAAGGTTATGTGAGCCTTAGACCATAAAATACATCATGAAGAAAAATAATGAAGGCAACAGTGCCTCCATTCGTCACCATCTTTCTCAATTGATTGGTTTCAGCTCGCCCCCGTCTGCCAGGCTGTAGGTCTTTGCGCCCAACCAGTCATTGGCTTTTTGGCTTGAGTCGTAATAGACTGTAAAACCATTTCCGTGGATATTTGTCAGGCCTGCATCACCATCGTAGAGTCCATCCAGATACGAGGTGCCTGTAACCTCCCAGGTGCTTGAAGCATCGATAGAGAGTGAGACGAATTTGCCCTTACCTTCGGGATCAATCGATCCGGCCAGAGTCGTGCCATTTCTCAGTACTGCCTCAATCATGCTGAGGCTATCGCATACCAGATCCCCTGCCAGGTCCTCATCTGTTGCCGTAAAGGCTACAATTCCGCCATTGGACCCGGACTGACCCCACCGATCGGATGCTGCAGCCTTTATCAATGTGCCGGAGGCAGAGGTGACATTCACTGCATTTAGGTCGATTTCTGCATCAGTATTCGTGATATAGAATACCGGGCCTGTTGTCGACGATATCGAGCCTCCGTTCATCATGAAATTGCCTGTGCCGTTCTCAGCGTCTCCGGAGAAGCTCTGGTAGATCATTATTCCGCCGGTTGTTTGCTTGCCACAATTCAAAGTTGTATTGGTCAGAGCTATCGTGTTCTTGCCCTCAATCACAGCTCCTTCAGCTCCAATGCCACTGATAACTGCATCTTTGACTGAGATCGTGCCTGTTGAATAGATTCCCGGAGAGTCTCTTCCGTAGGTCGCGACCTTGCCGCCGTCAACATTTATTATGCCGCTTCCTCGATCGGTCGCAATTGCAGCACTATGACTGCCGGCTGTGATGATATCGACATCCTTGAGGTTCAGCACTCCTTCCAGAGTCGCGTCCACTCCGTGACCTCCTTCTCCTGTGCAGTTGATTGTGATGCCGGTCAGGTTGATGGTGGTGCCCTTCCCAGTCGCAAAGACGCCGTTAGCGCCAGAGCCTGTTGTGGTAACGCTGCCACCTGTAATCTCCACATAGCTATCGGATGCCGCTAAAACTGCGGCGTTGAGGCCATAAAAGCTGCTGGCGTCCATCGAAGAAGAATTTCCGCGGGTCGAGATCGTCGGATTGATTAGTGTCAGCCTGCTGCAATTGAGCACATAGACTGCAGAGGTGTCATCAGTGTCTGCAGTGTAATTTGCATTCGTCTCTTTTCCAGTTTTGCCGTCTAAAGTATAGCTGCCGCTGAATGTGTAAGGCGACGCGCTGGAGGTGCCTCCCGGAAGCATGCTCCCGGACAGCCCCTCTCCCGGTGGCATTTCGCCGGGTGCAGGATCATTTGGTGGAATGTCGTTAGGGCGCGTGGGCATGTCCACAGGAGCGCCCAAAGCTGAATTTCTTGCCAAAATGCCTAAAAAAAGCAATCCTACACTAAGTATAAATTTAGTACGCATATGTGATCACCCGCTGCTCAGGTTATGTAACGAATGTCTTGCATATCAATTTAAGTTGTTCAAGAGATTGCAGGCTCCATTTTATCTGGTCCATAGAGCTGGGCATTGACCAGATTCATGCTTTCCAACAGACTGATGCCCCTTTGCGTGGTATGATATTCGTCCCGCTCTTTGTTTATAAAGCGACTCTTTATAAGATCGTTTAAATAGTGATTCGTGGTCCTGAAGTTGAGATTTCCTTCATAAACGATCTTAGTCTTGTTTGCTCCATTTATGCATATTGTAAGTATATCGTAGATGATATCTTGTCTGTTTCTTTTCATAGCACCCACTCCACTAATTTGTTTTCAATTCATCTGATGGCGTTGCATCAGATCAGGCCTGGCCCAAAAAATCAACTATGCCATATCCTCATGATTGGCATTTGCATCATCTCGACCAAACCGGTCTTTGGATTAACGTCTATACCTTCCACTAGCAAAACGCCCAAAGATATACTTCCCACACTCCACTTCGTCCATTGAATGCATAATATAAGAATCCTTTGGCTGTAATGACTGCTCTCGCCCCCTAAAAGGATGGGCTTTCTACGGCTGTCAACTACCACAGCCTAAATGCCAGGCAGGAAGGGTCACAGTGTAATGCTTGGCGAGAGGTCTGTGACCCATTACCACATCTTGAATCCGATGTATCTCGCCGCATATACGAGCCCAATCAGAATCACCGCCGCTCCGAATATCTTGGTCACCCATTTTCCTGCAGAGATATACCTCTCGCCAATCTTTCCTCCGACCGCCCTCGAAAACGTGGCTATGGGAATCACCGGAACGCCATGGCCTACGCCGAAGACAAAGAGCATCAGGCCGCCGGCTAGTGGAGTGGTATCTTGAGATATGAGCCAGATGAGAACTGGAAAGACCAAAGAGACTGCACAAGGGGCCCAGCCCAGGGCAAAGAAGACGCCCAGAGTGAAAGCGCCGATAAATGCCGAGTACTGGAAGAGGCCCATAGAAAAATGGACCAGACGCTCCATCATTGCCTTCTTTTTCGGTGTTGCCTCTCCTGATAGCGCAGGGGAGCCCTCTTGGGCCAATGAGAGGCGGGAGCGCACCGGCTCGATGATCTCACCAATGGGCTTAAGGATATTTATTCCGAGAATGACCATCAGCATTCCGGCTGCCAGATCGAAGAACTGAGCCTGGCGAATGAACACCCCTACATCGGAAAGGAAGAGTCCTACCACAAAGAAGACTGCAGCCATTCCAAGTGTGAAGGCCACTCCGATCAGAAATCCCTCCTTCGAGGCCGAGGAAGATTTTCTCAGGTACTCCTCTTTTCTCCTTGATGTCATCACATAGGAGAACATTGCCAGGAGCAGGGCCACGGAGCATGGAGAAAGAGAGGTTACGATTCCAAGAGCAAACATGCCTAGATAATTTACTTTTTGATTGGAGTTATCTCCAGTAAATCCAAAAGGTGCACCATCATTGGCGTTACTATCTTGCATTCTGCCGTAAAGAGTCTCGGCGCTTTTTATGCCGTCGATCTCTCCTTTGCCCAGTTGATAGACGTGATAGAGGTCTGCAACCATGCCGTCTCTGTCAATGAGGATCAGGGTTGGGTTGGCAAAACCTCCATCCAATGTAGTATAGTCAATATACTTGCCTGTGATGGAGTACGGCTCGTAATCCTCAATCCAGGGCCACGTCACATTGATGCCCCACCATTGTCCGGCGAGGGTCAGTCCGTCTTTAGAGTAGGGATTCTTCCGGACGTTGAGGGTTACGATTTTTATGCCTGGATATTTTTCGCTTAGAGTCTGTAGCAAAATAACTTAGGTAAATTCTATCATTTTGTTAGGTTTAATTGTATAATTCCATTCGCCATGAAATTTGTCTGATATCAGGTTTATCTCTTTTAATTCTTCATCAGATATT
>Ga0074195_1004311_pt1 | contig 11836 bp, 9 predicted proteins | sample EPASupsiteHSE623_FD_64525 | JGI IMG/M metagenome (GOLD analysis project Ga0074195, IMG submission 64525) | Bioremediated contaminated groundwater from EPA Superfund site, New Mexico - Sample HSE6-23 | ecosystem: Environmental > Aquatic > Deep subsurface > Groundwater > Contaminated ...
ACACCACCTGGACACTGGGTTTATTTGGTACAGCCATCGGCGCCGGGGTGCTGTTCTTCCCTATCCGCGCAGGTTTTGGCGGACTGATCCCCATTCTGATAATGCTGGTGTTAGCATACCCCATCGCCTTCTATTGCCACCGTGCGCTGGCACGCCTGTGTCTTTCCGGTTCTAACCCTTCCGGTAACATCACAGAAACGGTTGAAGAGCACTTTGGTAAAACGGGCGGCGTGGTTATCACGTTCCTCTACTTCTTTGCGATTTGTCCGCTGCTGTGGATTTATGGCGTCACCATTACCAACACCTTTATGACCTTTTGGGAAAACCAGTTGCAGATGCCAGCGTTAAACCGTGGCTTCGTGGCACTGTTCCTGCTGCTGCTGATGGCATTCGTCATCTGGTTTGGTAAGGATCTGATGGTTAAAGTGATGAGCTACCTGGTATGGCCGTTTATTGCCAGCCTGGTGCTGATCTCTCTGTCTCTGATTCCTTACTGGAACTCTGCGGTTATCGATCAGGTTGATCTCAGCAATATCGCTCTGACTGGCCATGACGGCATCCTGGTTACCGTGTGGCTGGGTATTTCCATCATGGTGTTCTCTTTCAACTTCTCACCTATCGTTTCTTCCTTCGTGGTCTCTAAACGTGAAGAGTATGAGAAAGATTACGGTCGCGAATTTACTGAGCAGAAATGTTCAAAAATCATCTCTCGCGCCAGTATGCTGATGGTTGCCGTGGTGATGTTCTTTGCCTTTAGCTGCCTGTTCACGCTCTCTCCGGCAAACATGGCGGATGCGAAAGCGCAGAACATTCCAGTACTGTCTTACCTGGCGAACCACTTCGCTTCACTGTCCGGTTCGAAGTCCACCTTCGCGACCGTTCTGGAGTACGGCGCTTCAATCATCGCACTGGTTGCTATCTTCAAATCTTTCTTCGGCCACTACCTGGGCACGCTGGAAGGTCTGAACGGTCTGGTGCTGAAGTTTGGTTACAAAGGCGATAAAACGAAGGTTTCCGCTGGCAAACTTAATACCATCAGCATGATCTTCATCATGGGCTCCACCTGGGTTGTGGCTTACGCCAACCCGAACATCCTGGACCTGATTGAAGCAATGGGCGCGCCGATTATTGCCTCTCTGCTCTGCCTGCTGCCGATGTATGCCATCCGTAAAGCGCCGTCACTGGCGAAATACCGTGGGCGTCTGGATAACGTGTTTGTTACCGTGATTGGTCTGCTGACTATCCTGAACATTGTCTACAAACTGTTTTAATCCTTAAGCTCAGGATGAGCGGAGTAGTGAAATGAATGAGTTTCCGGTAGTACTGGTTATTAACTGTGGTTCGTCTTCCATTAAATTCTCAGTGCTGGATGCAGCGAACTGTGAAGTTTTAATGGCGGGAATCGCGGACGGTATTAACTCTGAAAATGCGTTCATAGCAATTAATGGAGGAGAGCCAGCTAAGCTGGCTCACCACAGCTACGAAGACGCATTAAAAGCAATCGCCGTTGAACTGGAAAAACGTAATTTAATGGACAGCGTGGCCTTAATTGGCCACCGCATTGCCCACGGTGGAAATATCTTTACCGAATCAGCAATTATTACTGACGACGTTATCGATAATATTCGCCGGGTATCGCCTTTAGCTCCGTTACATAATTATGCGAACCTCAGTGGGATTGAATCCGCACAGCACCTTTTCCCAGGCGTGCAGCAGGTTGCGGTATTTGATACCAGCTTCCACCAGACGATGGCCCCAGAGGCCTATCTTTACGGTCTACCGTGGAAATATTTTGAGGAGTTAGGCGTTCGTCGTTATGGCTTCCACGGCACGTCGCACCGCTATGTATCTCAGCGAGCGCATGAGCTTCTTGAGCTGCAGAGTGATGACTCCGGTCTGGTTGTGGCTCACCTGGGGAACGGCGCATCAATCTGCGCGGTGCGTAACGGGCAGAGCGTTGATACCTCAATGGGCATGACGCCGTTGGAAGGACTTATGATGGGCACACGCAGCGGTGACGTCGATTTCGGCGCCATGGCGTGGATTGCCAGCGAAACCAACCAGACGCTGAGCGACCTTGAGCGCGTTGTGAATAAAGAGTCCGGTTTACTGGGTATTTCCGGTTTGTCCTCTGACTTACGTACGTTAGAAAAAGCCTGGCACGAGGGACATGAGCGTGCGCAGTTGGCGATTAAAACGTTTGTGCATCGTATCGCGCGCCATATCGCCGGACATGCCTCTTCGCTGCATCGTCTTGATGGGATTATTTTCACCGGTGGAATAGGTGAGAACTCGGTATTAATTCGTCGTCTGGTTATCGAGCATCTCGCCGTTTTAGGGGTGAATATCGACAGCGAGATGAATAGCCTGCCAAATTCCCATGGCGAAAGAATTATCTCTAATAAAGATGCTCGTGTTATTTGTGCGGTTATTCCCACAAATGAAGAGAAAATGATTGCGCGTGATGCCATTGCGTTAGGCAAAATTAATATACCAGTAGAATTTGCATAATTAATTTTCAGCAGAGAGATTATTTTTCATGAAGGTAAATATCGATACCAGCGATATGCTGTATGCCGAAGCCTGGAATGGCTTTAAAGGTACGGACTGGAAAGAAGAAATTAATGTCCGTGATTTTATTCAGCACAACTATACGCCTTATGAAGGGGATGAATCTTTCCTCGCCGAAGCAACGCCAGCGACCACTGCATTGTGGGAAAAAGTTATGGCGGGCATCCGTATTGAAAACTCGACGCACGCGCCGGTTGATTTCGATACCAATATTGCCACCACGATAACCGCACATGATGCGGGTTATATTGAACAAGAACTGGAAAAAATCGTTGGTCTGCAAACGGATAAGCCGCTCAAGCGCGCTCTGCATCCGTTTGGCGGCATCAACATGATCAAAAGCTCTTTTGATGCTTATGGTCGTGAGATGGATGCTGATTTTGAATACCAGTTTACTGAACTGCGTAAAACCCATAACCAGGGCGTATTCGACGCCTACTCTCCGGATATGCTGCGCTGCCGTAAATCCGGCGTGCTGACCGGTCTGCCGGACGGCTATGGCCGTGGTCGTATCATCGGCGACTATCGCCGAGTCGCGCTGTACGGTATCCGCTACCTGGTACGCGAGCGTGAACTGCAGTTTGCCGATCTCCAGTCGAACCTGGAGTGGGGCCAGAATCTTGAAGCCACGATTCGCCTGCGCGAAGAACTGTCTGAGCACCGTCGCGCCCTGCTGCAGATGCAGGAAATGGCAGCGAAGTACGGCTGCGATATCTCCCGCCCGGCGCGTAATGCGCAGGAAGCGGTGCAGTGGGTTTACTTTGCTTACCTGGCTGCGGTGAAATCTCAGAACGGCGGCGCAATGTCGCTGGGCCGTACCGCATCGTTCCTCGACATCTACATTGAGCGCGATTTCAAAGCGGGAATTTTAAACGAGCAGCAGGCGCAGGAGCTGATCGACCACTTCATTATGAAGATCCGTATGGTGCGCTTCCTGCGCACGCCGGAATTCGACACCCTGTTCTCAGGCGACCCTATCTGGGCGACTGAAGTTATCGGCGGCATGGGGCTGGATGGTCGCACGCTGGTGACGAAAAACTCGTTCCGCTACCTGCATACGCTGCACACCATGGGACCGGCGCCTGAGCCGAACCTGACGGTGCTGTGGTCTGAAGCACTGCCGATTGCCTTCAAAAAGTACGCCGCCCAGGTGTCTATCATCACCTCGTCTTTGCAGTATGAAAACGACGATTTGATGCGTGCCGACTTTGACAGCGATGACTATGCCATTGCCTGCTGCGTAAGCCCGATGGTTATCGGCAAACAAATGCAGTTCTTCGGTGCGCGTGCCAACCTCGCCAAAACGTTGCTGTACGCAATCAACGGCGGCGTGGATGAGAAGCTGAAAATTCAGGTTGGGCCGAAAACGGCACCGCTGATGGATGACGTGCTGGATTACGATACGGTGATGGAGAGCCTGGACCACTTTATGGACTGGCTGGCCGTGCAGTACATCAGCGCGCTGAACATCATCCACTATATGCACGACAAGTACAGCTATGAAGCTTCGCTGATGGCGCTACACGATCGTGATGTCTATCGCACGATGGCTTGTGGTATGGCGGGTCTGTCCGTGGCGGCGGATTCTCTGTCGGCTATCAAATACGCCCGCGTGAAACCGATTCGTGATGAAAACGGTCTGGCTGTCGATTTCGAAATCGAAGGCGACTATCCGCAATACGGCAACAACGACGAGCGAGTAGACAGCATTGCCTGCGACCTGGTCGAACGCTTCATGAAGAAAATTAAAGTGTTGCCAACCTACCGTAACGCGGTGCCGACGCAGTCCATCCTGACCATCACCTCCAACGTGGTGTACGGACAGAAAACCGGTAACACGCCGGACGGACGTCGCGCAGGTACGCCGTTTGCACCAGGGGCTAACCCGATGCACGGTCGCGATCGTAAAGGCGCGGTTGCGTCGTTAACCTCAGTGGCCAAACTGCCGTTTACCTATGCCAAAGACGGCATCTCGTACACCTTCTCCATTGTGCCGGCTGCACTGGGCAAAGAAGATGGGGTGCGTAAAACCAACCTGGTTGGTCTGCTGGACGGTTACTTCCACCATGAAGCGCATGTGGAAGGTGGGCAGCATCTGAACGTTAACGTTATGAACCGTGAAATGTTGATGGATGCTATTGAGCACCCGGAAAACTATCCAAACCTGACGATCCGCGTGTCTGGCTATGCGGTGCGCTTCAACGCGTTGACCCGTGAACAGCAGCAGGATGTTATTTCACGTACTTTCACCCAGGCGCTCTGACGCCGGAGGGATTATGAGAAAAGTTATTGCAACCGAATGTGCGCCAGGGGCGATTGGGCCTTACGTACAGGGGGTGGATCTGGGCAGCATGGTGTTGACGTCAGGTCAAATCCCGGTGTGTCCACAGACCGGTGAAGTGGCAGAAAACGTGGCCGATCAGGCACGTCAAAGCCTGGAAAACGTGAAAGCGATCGTCGAGTCCGCAGGTTTGAAAGTGAGCGATATCGTGAAGACTACCGTTTTCGTATCCGACCTGAACGACTTCGCCACCATTAACCAGGTGTACCAGCAGTTCTTTGATGAGCATCAGGCTATCTACCCCACGCGCAGTTGCGTACAGGTCGCCCGCTTACCAAAGGATGTGAAGCTGGAGATTGAAGCCATCGCCGTACGTGGCGACACGCTGTAATCCCTTGCGGGGCGATCTCAGGATCGCCCCAATCCTTAATGAGTGTGAAACCTGGTCTTCACTGAACGGCAATCCGAGGGTGTGGATATGATTAGCGCATTCGATATTTTCAAGATTGGCATTGGACCTTCCAGCTCCCATACCGTGGGGCCAATGAACGCAGGTAAAAGCTTTATCGATTTGTTGGTCAGCAGCGGAGAACTCCGCAGAACCACGCATATTGTGGTCGATCTTTACGGATCGCTTTCCCTGACCGGGAAAGGTCATGCGACAGATGTCGCGATCATGATGGGGCTGGCCGGTAACAGTCCGCAAAACGTTAATATAGACTCAATCGCTGGTTTTACTCAGGAAGTGGCCCGTACCGGACGTTTGCCGGTTGCTGAGGGCACGCATGTTGTCGATTTCTCTCCAGATGAAAATATTCTCTTTCATACCGAAACGCTGCCGCGCCATGAAAATGGCATGCGTATCACCGCGTGGAACGGCACCGAGAGGCTATTAAGCAAAACCTATTACTCCGTCGGCGGTGGTTTTATCATTGAAGAGGAGCAATTTGGGCAGGTGCATGATGTTGAAGCACACGTGCCCTACAATTTTCATTCCGCCAGCGAACTGCTGAAACTGTGCGAGCGCAATGGGCTGTCTGTTTCCGGCTTGATGATGCAAAACGAGCTGGCGATGCGCAGCAAAGAGGAAATCGATGCTGGCTTTGCCGCCATTTGGGACGTCATGCACGCCGGGATTGAGCGCGGCATGAACACCGAAGGCGTCCTGCCGGGGCCGCTTAACGTTCCGCGTCGCGCCGTGGCGTTACGCCGGTTGCTGGTTTCCAGCGATAATCTGTCCAGCGACCCGATGAACGTTATTGACTGGATCAACATGTTCGCGCTGGCCGTGAGCGAAGAAAACGCCGCCGGCTGCCGGGTTGTGACGGCGCCGACCAACGGTGCATGTGGGATTATTCCCGCCGTATTGGCCTATTACGACAAGTTCCGCCGTCCGGTGAATGCGAACTCCATTGCCCGCTATTTGCTGGCCGCGGGGGCGATAGGCGCGCTGTATAAGATGAACGCCTCTATTTCTGGTGCTGAGGTGGGCTGCCAGGGTGAGATTGGCGTAGCCTGTTCAATGGCGGCTGCCGGTCTGACAGAACTGCTGGGCGGTAGCCCGTCGCAGGGCTGCATTGCAGCGGAAATCGCCATGGAGCATACCCTGGGGCTGACCTGCGATCCGGTAGCCGGACAGGTGCAAATACCGTGCATTGAACGTAATGCGATCAACGCAGTAAAAGCCGTCAACGCCGCGCGCATGGCGCTACGTCGAACGTCAGAACCACGCGTTTCGCTCGATAAAGTGATCGAGACCATGTATGAAACGGGCAAAGATATGAACGACAAATACCGTGAAACCTCACGCGGTGGGTTGGCAATTAAAGTGGTTTGTACCTGATGTGAAAAGACGTGCCTGGTCAGCGCAGCGCTATCCAGCAATAAATTAATCAATATGGCATGATAAAAAAGGTGCACGTTAGTGCGCCTTTTTTGTTGTGATCTGCTTCAAATATAGAAATTCAATTCTTTATATTGAAATAAAAGAGAAAATATTTCTTAACTTTTAGAAATTACAGGGGTTTGTTTGTGAAGTTTTTCTCTGATCCTGCGCGTATGATTTCCTCATTACTCCAATAGCTCACCTGCACCGTAGTACTGCGTATCGCATTGAGGCAGTACGAAAAAAATATAAAAACCTCTACCTACACATTGAGCGGAAAATTATGGAAACGGCAACGAATAACAGCGTAATACTCGACGCATCTGCTCCGGCACGTCGGGCGGGAATGACCGAAAGTGAATGGCGTGAAGCCATTAAATTCGACAGCATGGACACCGGCTGGGTCATTATGAGTATCGGTATGGCAATTGGTGCGGGGATTGTTTTTCTTCCCGTCCAGGTGGGTTTGATGGGGCTGTGGGTGTTTTTGCTCTCCTCTATCATCGGTTACCCAGCCATGTATCTGTTCCAGCGTCTGTTTATTAATACGCTGGCTGAGTCCCCAGAGTGTAAAGACTACCCGAGCGTAATCAGCGGCTATCTGGGTAAGAACTGGGGCATCCTGTTAGGTGCGTTGTATTTTGTGATGCTGGTTATCTGGATGTTCGTCTATTCCACCGCCATCACCAACGATAGCGCCTCCTACCTGCATACTTTTGGTGTTACTGAAGGGTTACTGTCCGACAGCCCGTTCTATGGCCTGGTGCTGATTTGCATCCTGGTGGCTATCTCGTCCCGCGGGGAAAAACTGCTGTTTAAAATCTCCACCGGTATGGTACTGACCAAGCTGCTGGTGGTGGCGGCGCTTGGCGTGTCGATGGTTGGGATGTGGCATTTATATAACGTAGGTTCACTGCCGCCGATGGCACTGTTGATCAAAAACGCGATTATCACGCTGCCGTTTACCCTGACCTCGATTCTGTTTATTCAGACCTTAAGCCCGATGGTTATCTCCTATCGTTCTCGCAATAAATCCATTGAAGTGGCACGCCATAAAGCCCTGCGAGCCATGAATATTGCGTTCGGTATTCTGTTTGTGACCGTCTTTTTCTACGCCGTTTCCTTCACGCTGGCGATGGGCCATGACGAAGCGGTTAAAGCTTATGAGCAGAACATTTCCGCTCTGGCGATTGCCGCGCAGTTTATCAGCGGCGCGGGTGCTGGCTGGGTGAAAATCGTCAGCGTTATTCTGAACATCTTTGCCGTAATGACCGCTTTCTTCGGCGTTTACTTAGGGTTCCGTGAAGCCACTCAAGGGATCGTGATGAACGTGCTGCGCCGCAAAATGCCAGCCGAGAAAATCAATGAGACCCTGGTTCAGCGCGGCATTATGGTTTTCGCTATCCTGCTGGCGTGGGGAGCCATTGTGCTCAATGCGCCGGTACTGAGCTTCACTTCTATTTGTAGCCCTATCTTCGGCATGGTGGGATGTCTGATCCCGGCCTGGTTGGTCTACAAAGTTCCTGCACTGCACAAATACAAAGGCGCCTCCCTGTATCTGATTATTGTCACGGGCCTGCTGCTGTGCGTTTCTCCGTTCCTGGCATTTTCCTGAGATATCTGAGCAAAGGTTGTTGTTATGTTTGAGACTACATTGAATCCATTATGGGATAGTTTTATCCGCGCGGTGCAGGAAGAAGTTAAGCCTGCGCTGGGCTGCACGGAACCTATCTCTCTGGCTCTGGCGGCAGCGGTCGCCTCCTCTGAGCTGGACGGCGCGGTTGAACGCATTGATGCGTGGGTCTCACCGAACCTGATGAAAAACGGCATGGGCGTTACCGTGCCGGGTACCGGAATGGTTGGGCTGCCTGTCGCGGCGGCACTGGGTGCGCTGGGGGGAAATGCCCACGCCGGTTTAGAGGTACTGAAAGACGCCTCGCCTCAAGCGATTGCCGATGCGAAAGCGATGCTTACCGCCGGGAAGGTCGCGGTGATGCTGCAGGAGCCATGCGAGGACATTCTCTTCTCCCGTGCGAAGGTTTATAGCGCTGAAGGATGGGCGTGCGTGACGATTGTTGGTGGTCATACCAACATTGTGCACATTGAGACCAATAAGGGCGTGGTGTTCACGACAGAACAGAACGCTCAGGAAGAGGAGCAGGAGTCACCGCTGGCGGTATTGTCCCACACGTCGCTGGAAGAGATTCTGGCGTTCGTGAACGCGGTACCGTTTGAGTCAATCCGCTTTATTCTCGATGCGGCGAAACTGAACGGTGCGCTGTCCCAGGAAGGGCTGCGCGGTAACTGGGGCTTGCACATCGGAACCACGCTTGAGAAGCAGTGCGCGCGTGGCCTGCTGGCGAACGATCTCTCCACCTCTATTCTGATCCGCACCAGTGCGGCATCGGATGCGCGAATGGGCGGGGCGACGCTTCCGGCAATGAGCAACTCGGGCTCCGGTAATCAGGGGATTACCGCGACCGTTCCGGTAATGGTGGTGGCTGAGCACTTTGGTGCGGATGAAGAAAAACTGGCGCGTGCGCTGATGTTGTCTCACCTGAGCGCTATCTACATCCATCATCAGCTTCCGCGTTTGTCTGCACTGTGTGCGGCAACCACGGCGGCGATGGGCGCCGCGGCGGGGATGGCGTGGATTGTTGATGGTCGCTACAACACCATGGCGATGGCAATCAGCAGCATGATTGGCGACGTGAGCGGAATGATTTGCGATGGCGCCTCAAACAGCTGCGCGATGAAAGTTTCAACCAGCGCATCTGCGGCGTGGAAAGCGGTGCTGATGGCGCTGGATGATACCGCTGTGACCGGCAATGAAGGGATTGTGGCACATAACGTGGAGCAATCGATCACGAACCTGTGTGCGCTGGCGTGTCGCTCGATGCAGGAAACCGACAAGCAGATCATTGAGATTATGGCCAGTAAGGCACATTAATCTGCAGGCCGGGTAAGGCGGAATCGTCCCCGGCATAACTCTAAGCCGCCTTTTCAGGCGGCTTCTTCGTCTTCCAGCCGTAGCTCGGCATCCGCCACAATCGCTTCCAGCTCTGTCAGCATCTCTTCATAGCCGAAGGTCACAGTATCTTGTTTTTTCGGCTCAACCTGCGGCTGGCGTTTTTTGGATGATTTCTTGCTCAATAGTCGTACTCCATTGTTTTCCCTGACTATACGGGCAAATCTATCAGCAAAGCGCGCAGCGCGGTATCGGCGACTAACGTTATGTTAGTTTCGTCACGAATAAATGCGCCATCGCCGCAGGTGAGCGCTTCCTTTTCGGCGCCAGATGTCACCGCATGGAATCTGCCGTGGATCGACTGTAAGTAAGCCCGCGGCCCATGTAACTGAAAACTCAGCGATTCACCTTGTTGCAGTTCAACGTGGTGCACCCATACCTGTTGACGCAGATGCAGGCTGCCTTGTTCTCCATCCGGCGAGGCGAGCAACTGATGCTTACCGGCACTCAGCGTTGCTTTCTGTACGCAGGCGTTTTCGCGCTGCGGGCAGGCGTCCAGCCAGAGCTGCATTCGGGTTAACGGTTTATCTTTGCTGACATTGTGTTCGCTGTAGCTAATTCCCGGCTGTGTGGCGAGCAGTAAAACTTCTCCTGCTTTGGCCTGGATATGGTTACCTTCACTGTCGCGATACTCCGCTTCCCCTTCGAGGATCAGATTGACGATATCCACCTTCGGATAGGTACGTGGCTGGAAAGAGGCTCCCGGTGCCAGAACTTCCTGGTTCAGAACACGCAGCGAGGCATAACCCAGCAGTTTAGGATCAAAATAGTGCCCAAAGGAGAAGGTATAACGGGCCTGCAGCCAGCCGTAATCTGCTTGCCCGCATTGTTTGGCTGTACGGGTAGTAATCATAGTTCTTGACCTCTCTTTACTTCCTTTTATGTTAAATGGCTAGACGCTGCATTGTTAGCCAGATATTCTGCCCGGTATGTTCAAATTTCCTGAATGAGAACGAGATGGCCAAAGAAAGGGCTTTAACGCTTGAGGCGTTACGCGTCATGGACGCAATAGACCGGCGTGGCAGCTTTGCCGCCGCAGCGGACGAACTGGGGCGCGTTCCTTCCGCGCTCAGCTATACCATGCAGAAGCTGGAGGAAGAGCTGGACGTCGTGCTGTTCGACCGTTCAGGTCATCGCACAAAATTCACCAACGTCGGGCGTATGCTGCTGGAACGTGGGCGTGTACTGCTGGAAGCTGCGGATAAGCTGACCACCGATGCCGAAGCGCTGGCTCGCGGTTGGGAAACGCATCTGACCATCGTCACCGAAGCGCTGGTGCCGACGGCGGCGTTTTTCCCGCTGATCGACAGACTTGCCGGGAAGGCAAATACCCAGCTTTCCGTTATTACCGAAGTTCTGGCCGGGGCGTGGGAGCGTCTGGAGCAGGGGCGGGCGGATATCGTGATTGCGCCGGATATGCATTTTCGCTCATCTTCGGAAATCAACTCGCGCAAGCTGTACTCGCTGATGAACGTATATGTGGCGGCCCCGGATCATCCAATTCATCAGGAGCCGGAACCGTTATCGGAAGTCACCCGCGTGAAGTACCGTGGAATCGCGGTGGCGGACACGGCCCGCGAACGCCCGGTGCTGACGGTTCAACTGCTTGATAAACAGCCGCGTCTGACGGTGAGTTCGATAGAAGATAAACGCCAGGCGCTGTTGGCCGGCCTTGGCGTGGCGACGATGCCATACCCGCTGGTGGAAGAGGACATTGCGGCGGGTCGGTTGCGTGTGGTTAGCCCGGAATCGACAAGCGAAATTGATATTATTATGGCCTGGCGTCGAGACAGCATGGGCGAAGCGAAATCCTGGTGTTTGCGGGAAATTCCCAAGCTGTTTGCGGGTAAATAGCAGGGCTGTTACGCCGGATGCGGTGCAAATGCACCTTATCCGGCCGACAAGATGGTGTATTACATCAGGACAGTTGTTTCGGGTCAGCGCCGAAGCGGTTGCTCCCCTGAGTCCCATTTTGACAGTTGAAAATGATGATTACCAACCAGCCTACGATCGGGATCAGCCGCACCACTAACCACCCCCCCCCCCCCACGCCGCCATGTAAACCCCACAA
>Ga0074195_1004312_pt1 | contig 11836 bp, 9 predicted proteins | sample EPASupsiteHSE623_FD_64525 | JGI IMG/M metagenome (GOLD analysis project Ga0074195, IMG submission 64525) | Bioremediated contaminated groundwater from EPA Superfund site, New Mexico - Sample HSE6-23 | ecosystem: Environmental > Aquatic > Deep subsurface > Groundwater > Contaminated ...
CGACATGAAGATCCTTTTCGATCAGATCCCTTTGAACAAGATGTCGGTGTCGATGACCATGAACGGAGCAGTACTTCCTGTCCTGGCCTTCTATATTGTGACGGCACTGGAGCAGGGAGCCAAGCTGGAAGAACTGGCAGGAACGATCCAGAACGATATTCTGAAAGAGTTCATGGTGCGGAATACCTACATTTACCCACCCGAATTCTCCATGAAAATCATCGCTGATATTTTTGAATTTACTTCGCAGAAAATGCCGAAGTTTAATTCCATTTCCATTTCAGGTTACCATATGCAGGAAGCAGGCGCTACCGCCGACATTGAAATGGCCTATACCCTGGCCGACGGTCTGGATTACCTTCGCACCGGGATCAAGGCAGGGCTCGATGTCGATGCATTTGCACCCCGTTTGTCGTTCTTCTGGGCGATCGGGATGAACCATTTTATGGAAATTGCCAAGATGCGCGCTGCCCGTATGATCTGGGCCAAGCTGGTGAAACAGTTCAACCCGAAAAATCCAAAGTCGATGGCTTTGCGCACGCACTGCCAGACTTCAGGATGGTCGCTGACCGAACAGGATCCATTCAACAACGTTGGCCGTACTGCTATTGAAGCGATGGCTGCCGCGCTGGGACATACCCAGTCGCTGCACACCAATGCACTGGACGAAGCGATCGCCCTGCCAACCGATTTTTCTGCCCGTATCGCCCGGAATACGCAGCTTTACATTCAGCAGGAAACAGAAATCTGCCGCGGTGTCGATCCATGGGCCGGTTCCTATTATGTGGAATCGCTGACCAATGATCTGGCCAATAAAGCATGGGCATTGATCGAGGAAGTAGAAAAGCTGGGTGGAATGGCAAAAGCCATTGAAACCGGGATCCCGAAAATGCGTATTGAAGAAGCAGCAGCACGGACACAAGGCCGCATCGACAGTAATGTCCAGACTATTGTCGGTGTGAACAGGTATAAGCTTGACAAACAGGATCCAATCGATATTTTGGAGATTGATAACACCGCAGTTCGCCTGGCACAGATTGAACGGTTAAGGAAACTTCGTGCAGAACGGAATGAAACTGAAGTGCAACAAGCATTGGCTGCTATCACCAAGTGTGTCAAAACCGGTGAAGGCAACCTGCTTGATCTTTCCATCAAGGCCGCACAAAGACGTGCGTCACTGGGTGAAATTTCAGATGCCTGCGAAAAAGTAGCAGGCCGATATAAAGCTGTAATCAGAACAATTTCAGGCGTGTATTCATCAGAAAGTAAACAGGATCAGACTTTCCTTGAAGCTCAGGAGCTGGCTAAGAAATTTGCCGAACTGGAAGGTCGTCAACCCCGAATCATGATTGCCAAAATGGGACAGGATGGTCATGACCGCGGTGCAAAGGTGGTTGCAACAGGATATGCCGACCTCGGCTTTGATGTCGATATGGGTCCGCTGTTCCAGACCCCCGAGGAATCCGCGCGGCAGGCTGTTGAAAATGACGTCCATGTATTGGGTGTCTCTTCTCTGGCTGCAGGGCACAAAACCCTGATCCCTGCGGTGATCGCTGAATTGAAAAAGCTGGGCCGCGAAGATATCATGGTGATTGCCGGTGGTGTGATCCCTGCTCAGGATTACCAGTTCCTTTATGATGCCGGAGTGGTGGCTGTATTTGGTCCCGGAACCAGCGTTGCCGGCGCAGGTAAGAAGATCCTGGAGATCCTGCTTGCTGCTCACGAAGGATAAAAAAACAGACACAAGTATCAAGACACAAAATGCAAGACAGGGAAAGTTACGAATAGCGAATTTTGCGAGCAAACTGCTTTTTCTGTCTTGTGTCTGCTTGTTAAATTTTCTTTTTTCAGCGGATAGTTTTCGGACTGTCCGCTGATTTTTTTATTTTCAGTCATCGACGATAGCAATATTTTGCTAATTTTGAAGCTACTGAACCAAAGGTGTAAAACTATTAAACCAATTGTGCATGTTTAAGAAAACGGGAAAGTTCCTGCAAAAGAAAGTTCTTCTTATCCTTTTTTGTGGATTTACCTTGGGTATTCTGGTGATGATCGGCGGAAATAAAGCGGTGGAAGAGACTTCGACGGATGAGTTTTGCGAAGTGTGTCATGTTCACCCTCATGTAACCGAATCCTGGAAATTATCATCTCACTACGATAATGAAAGCGGCATTCGTGTCCATTGTGTGGAATGCCATTTGCCCCCCGAAGGGCATGGCTATCTGAAAGAAAAAACAAAGCTGGCCATCAACGACATTTACGGTTATTTATTTAAGGATTCGACCGAGTTTAACTGGGAAGCCAAATCGACGGTTGAACAGGCACAACATTTTGTTTTTAATGAATCGTGTGTGAATTGCCATGCCAACTTGTTCCCGCTTACACTGAGCAAAGAAGGGATGGATGCTCACCTGTATTATTCACAGAATGAAAAGGAGAAAGGCCTGCAATGTATCAATTGTCATTTGAACGTTGGCCACTATGATCCTAATGCCATTCATGCCAGCAATACTGAGTTTGGGAAGCTGATGGCGGCCAATGCGCAAATCTATACTGAACCTGCGAAAGTAGACAGCTTCAAAAATTTCACAGAATACATTCCCAATTCTACTGTTTCGTTTGACATGATTGCCATTCCGGGAGGAACATTTAAAATGGGTAGTCCCGAAAATGAAGCCATGCGGAAAAAGGATGAGGGGCCTGAAAAAAAAGTGGAAGTGAGTCCGTTTTATATGGCTGAAATTGAAGTTTCATGGGATGAGTTTCTTGCATTTTACGCCCAGGCGGGGGGAGAAGGACGAAGTTCTGATACGGAAGGAGCGCGAATGTCAGAAGAAGTTGATGGAGTTACAGGCCCTACGCCACCATACGGCCAACCTGATCAGAACTGGGGACTTGGCAAGCGCCCTGCGATTACCATGCGTTATCACGCTGCCGAGACCTATTGCCGCTGGCTGTCGCAACAAACAGGTAAAAACTACCGGTTACCGACTGAAGCGGAATGGGAGTATGCCTGCCGTGGTGGTTCCGGAACACCTTATTTCTTTGAAGGCGATGCCAAAGACTATGACCAGAAACGTTTCTGGAATAAACTATTCGGTTCAGATAATGAGCTGATTTCCAAATATGTGATTTACGCCGGGAACAGTCAGGGGAAAACACATCTTCCGGATGCTGTTGAAGCAAATCCTTTTGGACTGAAAAATATGCTGGGGAATGTTTCAGAATTTTGTTCGGACTGGTATGCACCTGATGCTTATGTTCAGCTTCAGGATGGAATAAAAGATCCAAAGGGACCGGCCTCAGGTACCGAAAGGGTCATTCGCGGAGGTTCATTTAAAAACAGGGCTTCGGAAGTCCGTAGCGCGTCACGCGAGCAAACCCAGGATGAAGCGTGGATGAAAACCGATCCTCAGATGCCAAAAAGTATTTGGTGGTATTCGGACTGCAACATGGTCGGGTTCCGGGTTGTTTGCGAATATGATGAAGCAACGGGGAGGAAATAAAAGGAAATTGTAAAAATGTTGGTTGCATGGTTAGATGGTTTGGAATAAATCAGTTGCCGGCCGCCAGCTGAGAGGAGCATATAAATTACTAAATTTTACTAGCCATGAGCGAATCAAATTTTTCAAGAAGAAGATTTCTGACCAATGTGGCCGCTGTAAGCGCAGTAGGAGCCATTGGAGTCAAAGTTTTATCATCGTGCGCGGAAAAGAAACAGGCAGTTGACCTGAACCTGCCTCCGCTGCTGGAAACAGCTCCGGACGGAGCTCCTATTAAATGTGGTGTGATTGGTTGCGGCGGACGCGGATCAGGTGCAGCGCTTGATTTCCTGAGCGCCGGCCCGAACCTGGTGATCCATGCACTGGGTGATGTGCTTCAGGACCGCATTGATGAATGCCGTACCAAACTGAAGAACCAAAAGAATGTTGAAGTTCCCGACGAGAATATTTTTGTAGGCTTCGATGCGTTCGAAAAAGTACTTAATTCCGGTGTAGACATGGTGATTTTGGCTACTCCGCCTCATTTCCGTCCGATGCACTTTGAAGCTGCTGTTCAGGCCCGCAAACATGTTTTCATGGAGAAACCAATAGCCGTCGATACAGCAGGTATCCGATCGGTCATGGCTACAGCAAAAAAAGCGGAGTCGCTGAATCTGAAAATCGGTACCGGTACGCAACGTCGCCATCAAAAAGATTATATCGAGGTGTACAAGCAGGTGAAGAGCGGCGCCATTGGTGAGATCGCTTCGGCCAACTGTTACTGGAATCAGTCGCAGCTCTGGTACAGGAATCCAAATCCGGAATGGAACGAAATGGAGTACATGATCCGCGACTGGGTAAACTGGTTGTGGCTGTCGGGTGACCATATTGTTGAACAGCATGTTCATAATCTTGATGTGATCACCTGGTTTACCGGTACTCATCCTACCAAGGCCGTTGGTTTTGGGTCGAGGCAGCGCAGGGTAACCGGAGACCAGTACGATAATTTTAGTGTCGATTTTGTATATGACAACGGCATGCATATGCACAGTATGTGCCGGCAGATTAATGGCTGCGTCAACAATGTTTCGGAATTCATCATGGGAACAAAGGGCTCAACCAACTGCAAGGATACTATTTTTGATGCCAAAGGCGTTCCCATCTTCTCGTACGAATATCCGCTGGATGAGAAAGGTGAAAAGATGAAGAACGTGAAGATCAGCCCTTATGTGCAGGAACACATCGACCTGGTGACATGCATCCGTCAGAATATCCCCGTGAATGAAGCTGAACAAACCGCCATATCGAACATGGTGGCCATTATGGGACGTGTTTCAGCATACACGGGAAAAGAAGTGACCTGGGATGAAATGATGAACTCGGATATGAAGCTTGGACCGGCCACTTACGTGATGGGTCCGGTTGGGATCGTGGAAACAGCAAAAATTGCAGTTCCGGGAGAAGCATAAGAAATACAGACACAAGTATCAAGACGCAAGACACAAGACAGAAATAGCATGGGGCATAGAGCAAAGGGCACAGCAGGAACGGAAACGTGAGACCTGTACCCTTGTCACCTTGAAACCACTCAACCAGCATTCGTTCACGATCTTGTCTTGATACTTGTGTCTTGATACTTGATACTAAAATTTAAAAAGATGACACAATCACGCCGATCATTTATGGGAATGGCTGCTGCGGGAGCTGCTTTGGCCGCAACGGGAGGTATTTTTTCCTCCTTCGCGGGCAGTGCCTCGCCTGCCGAAGGAAAAAAGAAGGCTGGTCTGAAGATATCGTGCCAGGAAGGAGTTGCTCCGGGAGCATCGCTCAACGAGAAGCTTGACTTTATAGAGTCGCTTGGTATCGTCGGTCTGGAACCTGGAGGACGTGATCTTGGAAAGCGGGTCGAAGAGATTCAGAAAGCCCTGCAAAACCGCAATATTAAAGTGAGTGCGATCTGCGCCGGTTTCGACGGATGGCTGATTGCTGAAGATCCGGCGATCAGGAAAAAATGCATGGATTCAATGAAATCGATCATTGAGGCTGCGGGAGCGCTGGGTTCCACGGGCCTTATCTTTGTTCCTGCATTCAATGCTCAGGCCTCAATTCCTCATAAGGAAGCCCGTGTATTGCTGATCGAAGAAATGAAGGAGCTCGGTGAATTTGCTGTTCAGCATAAAACGCGCATTCTTCTGGAACCCCTCAACCGTCAGGAATGTCATTTCTGCCGCCAGGTTGCCGACGGAGCAGCCATTGTCCGCGATGTAGCCAGTCCCGGTGCTGCTGTGATGGGTGACTTCTGGCATATGACCTGGGAGGAAACCAGCGACAGGGGTGCTTTCCTCTCGGCCGGCGATTACCTTCACCACGTGCACATTGCAAGCCGTAAAAGGCGTAAGATGCCGGGGGAGGATGCAGAAGCCGATAATTATATCAATGGTTTCACCGGACTGAAGGAAATCGGCTACCAGGATTATGTCAGTTTTGAATGCGGATCGGTGGGAGATAAAAAGGAAACTCTTCCCGCAGCAGTTAAGCTGATCCGCGAACAGTGGAAGAAATCTTAAAGAATATAAGTCATTGTGTCTCCGCCGGGAGATGCAATGACTTCTCAAAAGGACAAAAGAAATGCGGTATCTTTTCTGAGGATAACCGCATTGAAAAAAGTATAAATATTCTCATTTTTTTTGTACGGTATAATCATATACCTCATCACCGGTAGCCAAAACAACCTGGTAGTTTCCTGTTTTCAGTTTGGAGAGATTCAACCCTTCATTTACAGAAAAAGTATTTTCCAATGCTTTGTTGTAAATCAGATTGTCTCCCTCGTAGATCATTAAATCCATTGTTTCGCCCGGATAATTCAGATAGGCGACACGCAGCACATCATTATCGAATGCGAAATAAGGTTTTACCAGATTTTTCAGTTTTCCGACGGCTATGTTTCTGCTGTCGATGCTGAATTCACGCTTGCTGGTTGCTCCATCAATGTTAACGACCAGAGTGTATTGACCGTCTTCAAGCCTCGAAAAGTCATAAACCTTCCGATAATCGACCACCTTTCCTTCTGTTTCTTTGTAATAAACGATTTCACCTGCCGAGTTTTCGATGCTGATCTCGAAATTACTTTCTGCGCTGTTCGAAATTGCTACTACCGCACGTTCTGCAGTTAAAGGCAGAATATCAACCCTGAGGTTTCCGGTAGCCATGGCGACGTTTGCCAGAACCAATATGGCAAATGTCATTGTTAAAGTTCTAATTGTTTTCATGTTTTGCTTTTTAAAGATAATTTTGAATAACCTTTGTAAATCTTACAGGACAAAAATAGTATGTTCTACAACATATGTTGTAAAACATACGTTAATGCTAGGTTAAGTTTATGTTGTGCAACATATGGGCAAACTTTATGAAAACTTACATATATGAATATCAATATTTTGCAATTGCTAAACGGCGCCCGGCAGGCAAAGGGGCTGACAGTCATTATTGATGTATTCAGAGCTTTCTCTGTGAGCTGTTATGCTTACGGGAACGGAGTAGATCGGATTTATCCGGTGGGGGATATCATGGAAGCATACCGGTTGAAGGGAGATCATCCGGAATATATCCTGGTGGGTGAAAGAAACGAAAAGAAACCTTGGGGATTTGATTATGGGAATTCACCTTCACAGCTCTTACAGGCGAATCTTTTGGGGAAAACGATGGTACACACCACCAGCTCAGGAACCATGGGAATTGCCAATGCAAGGCTTGCAGACGAAATAATAACCGGGAGCTTCGTAAATGCAGGAGCGATTATCCGATATGTGAAACAACAGGACCCGGAGAACCTTTCATTGGTTTGCATGGGTTATGCCTGTACTTATCCTACCGATGAGGATACGTTTCTTGCCGAATATATCCAGGCTAAGCTGAAAGATCGTCCTGTCGATTTTGATGCGATGGTTGAGCGGTTAAGAACGGGTTCCGGCGCTCGCTTTTTTGCTCCGGAAAAACAGGATTGGGCGCCTTTTACCGATTTTAACCTGTGTCTGGATCTTGACCGGTTTAACTTTGTTTTAAAGGTACAAAAGGAAAGCAGGAGAGATTATTTGAAAAAGATCGATATTTAACAGGCACGAGACACAAGTATCAAGACACAAGACGCAAGATGTTATCTTTGTGTCTTAGCGTTTAATAAAATGACAGAAGAATGAAGTATAATTTTGATGAACAGGTAAAGCGGGAGGGGACGAACTGCATCAAGTATGACTTTCGTAAAGACGTATTTGGAAAAGAAGACGTGCTTCCGCTCTGGGTGGCGGACATGGATTTCAAAACACCTGATTTCGTTATCAATGCCTTGCGGGAGCGTTTGAACCACGAAGTACTTGGTTATACCTTCCGCCCTGAGTCGCATCATGAAGCGATTGCCAACTGGATGCAGCGAAGGCATGGATGGCTCATTAAAAAGGCATGGATCTCATTTAGCCCGGGTGTAGTGGCAGGATTGACGCTCGCCATTGAGTCTTTTTCTGCTCCTGGCGATGAAGTGGTGCTGCAGCCGCCTGTCTATTCACCTTTTTTCGATTCGATCAGGCTGACTAATCGTAATCTGATCGAAAATCCGCTGAAGCTGGTTAACGGACGTTATACCTTCGATCTGGATGACCTGAAGCAGAAAGTAACGGATAAGACAAAACTTCTGTTACTGTGCAATCCTCAAAATCCGGGTGGAATGGTGTGGACCCGGGAGGAATTGACAGCTTTGGCCGGGTTCTGCATGGAACACAAGATCCTGGTCATTTCGGATGAAATCCATTCTGACCTGATTTTCGGTGATTACAAGCATATTCCCTTTGCAACACTTTCTGAAGAAGTTGCCGGGAACTGCGTTGTTTGCATGGCTCCAAGCAAAACATTTAACGTGGCAGGGCTGAGCACTTCATTCCTGGTCATTCCCAACAAGCGGCTTTATACCAGTTATGAACGCAGCCTGAGGATCCCTCATCTTCATATGGGTAATCTGTTTGGCACGGTTGCGCTGGAAGCTGCGTATACATACGGAGATGATTGGCTGGCTCAGTTGATGGATTACCTTTGGGGGAATTACCTGTTCCTGGAAACTTATTTAAAAGCAAACCTGCCTGAAGTCGCTGTCATGAAGCCGGAAGCAACCTATCTGATTTGGCTTGATTTTTCAGCTTTGGGATTAAATGATGATCAGATTCACGAGAAAATTGTTGAGGCGGGCGTGGGATTGAACCGCGGGATCCAGTTTGGGAAACAAGGCTCGGGCTATATGCGGATCAATATTGGCTGTCCCCGTGCAATGTTAAAGGAAGCGCTCGGAAAGCTCGTTCAAGCATTTAAATAAATAAAAAAACCTGAAGGATAGATCCTTCAGGTTTTTTTATTGCTACTGATTTTCTGCGAGGACAACGATCTTGTTGTTTTTCGTCTCAACCAGCCCGCCTGTAATATCGATCAGCGTGATTTTGTTATTCACATCGGTCACTTTAATCTGTCCCTTTTCAAGGGTGGAAATGATTGGCGCATGATTATTCAGGATTTCAAAGTAGCCCTTTGTTCCCGGAAGTTTGACCCGGTTAATTTCCCCGGTATATAACTTCTTGTCTGGTGTAATTATCTCGATGTACATTAAATAAGTCGTAAGTAAATAAGCCTAAAATAAGAAGGCGCCGTTTCAGACGGCGGCTTCCGCAAGCATTTTTTCACCTTTCGCGATGGCCTGTTCAATCGTTCCAACAAGGTTGAAGGCGGCTTCGGGATATTTGTCTGCTTCGCCATCCAGGATCATGTTAAACCCCTTGATCGTGTCTTCAATCGACACTAAAACCCCTTGCAGTCCGGTAAACTGCTCAGCAACAAAGAAGGGCTGTGAGAGGAACCGCTGAACGCGTCGTGCGCGGTGTACGGTCAGTTTATCCTCTTCAGAAAGTTCGTCCATGCCAAGAATGGCGATAATATCCTGGAGTTCCCTGTACCGCTGGAGGATTTCCTTTACGCGCTGTGCGCACCGGTAATGGTCTTCCCCGACTGTTTCCACGTTCAGGATGCGTGAGGTGGAGTCAAGGGGATCAACTGCGGGGTAGATACCCAGTTCAGAGATCTTGCGGCTCAGTACCGTTGTTGCATCCAGGTGGGCAAATGTCGTCGCAGGCGCCGGGTCGGTGAGGTCGTCAGCAGGCACATATACCGCCTGTACGGAAGTAATGGAACCATTTTTAGTTGATGTAATGCGTTCCTGCATCACTCCCATTTCGGTTGCCAGCGTGGGTTGATAACCTACAGCCGAAGGCATACGGCCCAGCAAGGCCGAAACTTCGGAACCTGCCTGGGTGAAACGGAAGATATTATCCACGAAGAACAGAATGTCACGCCCTGAGCCTGTAGTTCCGTCTCCGTCGCGAAGACTTTCGGCAATGGTGAGCCCTGACAGGGCCACGCGTGCACGGGCGCCGGGAGGTTCATTCATTTGACCGAAAACCATTGCCAGTTTCGAATTCTTAAGAGCTACCTGATCCACTTTTGAAAGATCCCAGCCCCCTTCCTCCATCGATTTTCTGAATTCATCACCATAGTCTACGATTTTAGCTTCGATCATTTCACGAAGCAAGTCATTTCCTTCACGGGTACGTTCACCAACTCCCGCAAAAACGGAAAGACCACTATGTGCGAGTGCAATATTGTTGATCAGTTCCTGAATGATGACTGTTTTTCCGACTCCGGCCCCGCCGAATAAACCAATTTTACCTCCTTTGGCATAGGGTTCGATCAGGTCGATCACCTTGATACCAGTATAAAGAACTTCTGTTCCGGTCGTCAAATCCTCGTATTTGGGAGGCTTGTTATGAATTTGCAGCCCATCTTTTGGAAGCGATTCCAAACCGTCAATGGCGTTGCCTGTGACATTTAACAAGCGGCCAAGGGCAACCTGACCTTTTGGCATGGTAATCGGATGTCCCAGGGGAATGACTTTCAATCCCCTCCTTAATCCATCGGTAGAGTCCATTGCAATAGCACGAATGGCATTTTCTCCAATGTGCTGCTGACATTCCAGCACCAGGTTCGCCGACCCTTCCCTGACCACTTCGAGCGATTCATATATTTTGGGAAGTTCACTGCCTTCCTGGTCAAAGCTGACATCAACTACAGGTCCGATGACCTGAATAATCTTTCCGGTATTTTGATTCATGATAAACTTGTTTATGTCCCGAGTAGGACTGAAAATTACAAAAAAAGCAGAACAACTGAAAAACGTTAAGGTTTAATCACACCAATCTTAAGTATATCTTACGTCAAAAAAAGAAACTTACTTTTCCCGATTCATCATCCTTTTTGCCAATGCCAAAAGTTCTTCCTTTCGGTTTGCCCCAATTGCTATCCGTTCAAGCTTGCCCAGAGCTTTCCTGTGATAGCCGTCCATCGTTTCGACAGTAATTTGCCGGATGTTGATTTCCGAATAAATCTTTTTTACGGCTGCTACTTTCTCATCCGGATTGAAATCCGTTGCGGTCATCCAATGCAGGATCTCTTTTTTTTGTTCCGGAGATGCAAGTTCGAGCGCTTTCAGCAAGAGAAATGTTTTTTTGTTGGAAACGATATCACCGCCTGTTTTCTTTCCGAATTTATCCTGATCGGCATATACATCCAGCAGATCGTCCTTTAACTGAAAGGCCAGTCCGAGTTGAATGCCAAATTCATACAAATGATCTGCGTCCTGGGGCGATGCATGCCCGATGAACGCACCTGTTTTGAGGCTGCAGGCAATTAAAACCGCGGTTTTCAGCCGGATCATTTTCAGGTAGTCGTCGATCGAAACCGACAAATTATTTTCGTAATCCATGTCGAATTGCTGGCCTTCACAAACCTCGGTTGCTGTCTTGGCGAAGAGGATCAAGATTTCCCGGAGAGCGGGGCTTTCCGTTTTCAGCAGGTATTGGTACGCGAGATTAGACATGGCGTCGCCCGAGAGAATGGCAATATTTTCATTGTATTTTTCATGAACCGTCTTGCGGTTCCGGCGGAGCGAAGCCCGGTCCATGATATCGTCATGAAGCAGGGTGAAATTGTGAAATGTTTCAATGCCGAGGGCGGCATACATGGCGTCCTCAATTTTCCCTCCAAACAGATCACAGGCCATCAATACCATTATTGGACGCAATCGCTTGCCTCCCATATCAAATGTGTATTGAATGGGCAGATAAAGGTTGGCAGGCTGAGAACCAGCTATTAAGGCGGCTTCTTTTTCAAGCAGGCTGTCAAAAGCTGTTTGAAGTGATTTCAGTGTATACATACTTACTCCTCATTTCTTTTTCGAAAATTTTTCAGTGTCCGGTTCATCAAGTTCG
>Ga0074195_1004315_pt1 | contig 11826 bp, 10 predicted proteins | sample EPASupsiteHSE623_FD_64525 | JGI IMG/M metagenome (GOLD analysis project Ga0074195, IMG submission 64525) | Bioremediated contaminated groundwater from EPA Superfund site, New Mexico - Sample HSE6-23 | ecosystem: Environmental > Aquatic > Deep subsurface > Groundwater > Contaminated ...
ACTAACGTCAGACAGGATACTCAAATCTTACTCCTGTCTCCATCATCAAATATGTCGCAAACTGGAATTCAGCTCGTCATCAGGTCGGAGCTGTAACTTTTATCTGCGACGCCACATCGGCCCATGTACGTAGTCAGGCTTGCTATTTAAAGGTTTCTGTCAACCCCTTTTTCAGGGGGTTTAACTCCGCCTTGCCTGCCTCACACATCAGCCCGTATATGTATCCGCGGTTACTATTTATACTTTTCGGCCCTGGCAGGAAACTCTTGAAAGCCCCTGCGCAGAACGTAAGCGAATACATGGCCCGTATTATCTCTGTGATGATTTCCAAAAAGATCCTGATCAGACGAAATACAGGGAGAACCTGCATGCCTGAGCCGATATCTCTGGCCTCACCACATCCCCTCACGGGAAGGCCGAACCCAGACAATAACTTTTACCTATATAACCTTTTTGCCGTAGCCCAGTGCTGGAGGCAAGAGCATCCGTTCGTGGATCGTCGAGTATTAATATCATCATATCCTCCTTCAGAAGATTGAGACTTAAGCTGCTGGAGGTATTTTATTGGCTTATACTCTGACTGAGAAGATCCTGCGAGAGCACCTCGCGGATGGGACTTACGATCCTGGCCTAGAGATCGGAATAAAGATAGACCAGACCCTTACGCAGGATGCCACGGGCACCATGGCCTATCTCCAGTTCGAATCAATGGGGCTCTCGGAGATCGCAACTGAACTCTCTGTAAGCTACGTAGATCACAACACCATCCAGGTGGGCTTCGAGAACGCCGATGACCATGCCTACCTGCAGTCCATAGCAGAGAAGTACGGCATATATTTCTCCCGCCCTGGAAATGGAATATGCCACCAGGTCCACCTGGAGAGGTTCGCGCGCCCCGGCAGGACCCTGCTCGGTTCAGACAGCCACACGCCAACTGCTGGAGGCATCGGATCGATCGCAATTGGCGCAGGCGGGCTGGATGTAGCTGTTGCCATGGGCGGCGGAGCATACTACTTAACTGCGCCGCGAGTAGTAAACGTCCACTTGACTGGAGAGCTTCAGCCATGGGCCACAGCCAAAGACGTTGTGCTCAAGGTGCTCCAGATCCTGACCACGAAGGGCAACGTGGGATGCGTTCTGGAGTACACGGGCGAGGGAATAGAGAAGCTGACTGTGCCCGAGCGCGCGACCATTACAAACATGGGAGCCGAGACGGGAGTTACCACATCCATCTTCCCAAGCGACCTGCAGACCAAAAGGTTCCTGGAAGCCGAAGGAAGAGGAGATCAGTGGACCTCCCTTGAGCCGGACAAAGATGCGACATACGACCGCACCATAGAGATTGACCTCTCGGAGATCGAACCTCTGGCAGCCGCGCCCCACAGCCCAGGTAACGTAAAATCCGTCCGCGATATCGACCTCCCAGTAGACCAGGTGATGATTGGATCTTGCACCAACTCATCTTACGTAGACCTGATGACGGTAGCTCATATGGTCAAAGGCAAGCATTTGCCGACAGGCATAAGCCTCGGAATTGCTCCAGGCTCCCGACAGGTGCTGAACACCATAGCCAGGAACGGAGCCTTAAGCGACCTCATATCCTTCGGCGCCCGGATCCTTGAGTCTGCCTGCGGATTTTGTATAGGCAACAGCATGTCGCCAAAGACCGACTCAGTCTCTGTCCGCACCAGCAACCGCAATTTCAAAGGAAGATCAGGCACGCCGAGCGCCAACGTTTACCTGACAAGCCCTGTCGTCGCAGCAGCCTCAGCGCTCACAGGCAATCTGGTTGATCCCAGGAAACTGAACATGGCATTTCCAAAAATAGAAATGCCTGATCGCTTCGAGATTGACGACAGCATGATCATCCGGCCTCTGGCGAAAAACGAGAGAACCAGAGTGAAGATCAGCCGCGGCCCAAACATCGGCGAGCCGCCCGTAAACGGGCCGATGCCCGAGGAGATTCGCGGCGTGGTGACCATAAAAGTCGGCGACCTGGTCACAACAGACCACATCATGCCTGCCGGTTCCCGCCTGAAGTATCGCTCCAATGTGCCCAAATACTCTGAGTTCGTCTTCGAGCCCCTGGACAAAGAGTTCAGTGCCCGCGCTTCGGCATTGAGAGATAAGGAAAGGCACAACCTCATCGTTGCAGGCCAAAGCTATGGCCAGGGCTCATCAAGAGAGCATGCTGCGCTTTGCCCCATGTATTTGGGGGTAAAGGCCGTTGTTGCCAAGTCCATCGAGAGGATTCATGCCGCCAACCTGGTGAACTTCGGCATAGTCCCCCTAAGCTTTGCAAAAGAAGCTGATTACGATGTCCTTACAGATGGCGCAGAGATTGCCATCCCAGGAATGCATAAAGCCCTGATGGGAAGCGCCGAAGAGGTGAAAGCCAACGCCTGCGGCAGAGAGATCAGGTTAAAGATGAATTTGAGCAGACGACAAAGAGACATACTTCTTGCAGGCGGCCTGCTGCCATATACAGTGCAGGGAAGAAAATGAGAGCAGATCCCTCTTGAGGGATCCTTTTATTTTACTTCGTCACTTACTGTTTTTAGGCGCTGAAGCTTTAGAACGTCGAAGTTTTAGACGTTGAAGAGCGAGATTATTTCCTGGGAGATTATCTGTCCCCCATCATCTTTGGATGGAGTGCCGTTATTCTCGGCAAGTGCGAATGAAGAGTCTGCAGAGTTATACTTCCAGCTCTTATCAACGTTGAACTTATAGTTGATATCTCTTCTAAGAAGCAAGCTGTTCATCTCTCCCTTGCTAATTCCAGTGGTAGTAGGCACACTGGCAGCGAAGCTCGTGCTCTTGACCATAACAGGGTTCTCGAACTTCAATGGGAAGGTGTTCATCCAGACGTTCATGGTTGCAGCTGGGTTGCTGGAAACGGGAGTTATATTCCCTGCACCAGAGATATATGTCTCCCAGTACTTCTCGACATTAGGCTCAAAAGAGGCTGCATCCGGAGCGCTCAAGAAGGAAAGCTGGGTGGTGCTGTACCCCTCTCCAGTGAATATCTTCTGGGCTGAAGCCCCGCCCAGAAGGCTGATCAGTATCACCAAAGCAACTATCCATTTCATTTTAATACATCCCTTTATATTCAGTGGATTATCTTCTGTTGCAGATCTGTCCCAACCTATTTATGCCTTATTGGTGCAGGGAAAGCCATGCCGGATTGTTTTGAGATCCTGCACAAGGATCTGGGCGGAAGGATAGGCAGGCTTGCCACGCCGCACGGTACAGTCGAGACGCCTGTCCTCATGCCCGTAGTCAATCCCCACCTGCAGGTCATTCCTGCACCAGAGCTTGCAGAGATGGGCACTACTATGATGATCACGAATAGCTACATCATCCACCAGGACCAGGATCTCAAAGCCAGGGCACTGGAGGAAGGCCTGCACAGCCTATTAGGCTTCGAAGGGCCCATAATGACAGACTCGGGCGCATTTCAGCTCTCGGTTTACGGCTCTATAGATGTCTCGCCCCTGGAGATCCTGGAGTTCCAGCAGGCGATCTCGTCCGACATCTGTGTGCCCCTGGACATCCCAACCCCGCCCGACGTCTCCAGGGAAAGAGCAGAAACTGAGCTTGAGGAGACCGAGACGAGGTTGGCAGATGCCAGGAGCAAGGGCGTTGGAGGTTCCTTGCTGGCCGGTCCCATTCAGGGCTCAACATATCCCGATTTAAGAGAGAGGACGGCCAGGCATCTTAAAGAGATGGAGTTCGATGTCTACCCTGTGGGCGCAGTTGTGCCCCTGATGGAGGCCTACAGGTTCAAAGACCTCGTGGAAGTCGTGACTGCTGCCAAGAGGGGCCTGGGGTCAGGTGCGCCCGTCCACCTGTTCGGCGCCGGCCACCCCATGGTCTTTGCTCTGGCAGCGGCCATGGGCTGCGACCTCTTCGACTCGGCAGCCTACGCACTTTATGCGCGCCAGGGACGTTATCTGACACCAAGAGGAACCTGGAGGCTTGAGGAGATGAAGTACCTTCCCTGCTCCTGTCCAGTCTGCCAGAGCCATACTCAGCAAGAGCTAAAAGAGAGCCCGAAGAGGGCGAAGCTCCTGGCGATGCACAATCTCTACGTCTCGCTGCAGGAGATAAGGCTGGTGAAGCAGTGCATCCACGAGGGATCGCTCTGGGATCTTCTGGAGACCAGGTGCAGGTCTCATCCTCGCATGGTTGACGGCTTAAAGGGGCTATCTGCAAAAGGCCGGTGGCTGGAGAGCCTGGATACCTATACGAAATCCACCTTATTCTATCTAAGCAATGAGTCTGCCTGCAGGCCGGAGGTCATCAGGTATGCGTCCAGGATAGGGAGGCTGGCTTTTTTGGGGAATGTCCTGATCACCGATGACATCAACGCAGATACAACGGGATACGACCATGTGCTCCACTTCAAGCCGCCATTCGGGCCGTATCCCCCTGAGCTGTCTGAGACCTATCCCCTAAACGCCGAAGTCCCTGAGGAGCCGGACGCTGCAGCAATGGAGCAGGCCCTGGAGAACATAGAGCGGCTAAAAGAGGCCAATCCGCATGCCAATTTTAGCCTGAGGCTGAGATGCCTGCCGGAGGAGGAGCAGTGACTGAGTACTTCGAAGTCCTGAGGCGCGACGGGCCCTCACGCCTCGGAAGGCTTCTTCTGGAGAGACAGATCGGCACGCCGGGCCTGCTGAATCGGGAGGACTACACCTCGGCGGGCAGCATCTATGGCTATGGATCTGTCGATGAGGCTTTGAAGGCCTTAGAGGCCTTGAAAGAGAGCCAAAAAGGCCAAAAGAAGCTGGCAATAATGCCTTACGTCCCCTCTGCTCTGCACTGTGAACCCCCTATCAGCCTGCCGCAGCTTGAGATCGACGGGCCCAAGGGAGTTGTGATCCATCCGTTCTCTAAGGAGAGGCCAAAAGAGGCAGATCTATATGTTCTGGGCTCTGCAGGTTCCCTGAGAAATCCAAGAGACCTGGTGAACGCAGTAGTTGGCGTGAGAAACAGGACTCCTCCGGATACTGCGCTCTTTGCTCCAGCCCTGGCCGCACCCTCCAATCTGGCGTTTTTGGTCTATCTGGGAGTCGATCTCGTCGACTCAATAAGGGTGATAATAGACGCATACTACGGAAGGTATCATACCCGCGACGGAGTCTTCCTCATCGATGAGCTAACAAAGCTTCCCTGCATGTGCGAGCACTGCAGATCACTTGCAAATGGAATGGACCCGGAAGCTCTTGCCGGGCACAACCTCCTCAAGCTGGAGGAGGAGCTGCTAACAGTTAAGCAGATGATAAGGTCTGAGACCATCCGCGAATACATAGAGCGGCAGGTGAGAGTCACGCCGGGGCTGACGACTGCTCTGCGCCTGCTGGATAGAGAGCACAGTTACCTGGAGGCCAGGACGCCGCAGTACCGGCACAGCATATTCTACGCCAACACAGCCGAGTCCCTGCAGAGGGTGGAGGTCACGCGCTATGCAGAAAGGGTACTAAATAGATACAAAGCGCCAAAGAGCGACGTTCTTCTGCTTCTGCCCTGCTCTGCCAGAAAGCCCTACTCTACCTCCAGATCACATAAGCTCTTCGCCGAGGCTATAGGATCTCATAGAAGATATCTGCACGAACTGATACTAACCTCGCCTCTGGCTTTGGTTCCCCGGGAATTAGAGGAAGTTTACCCCGCTGCCAGCTATGACGTCCCAGTAACCGGCCACTGGGACCGAGAGGAGAGGGCCTGGTTGCAGGGCTGCCTGGATGCCTATCTTAAGAAGAACAGGTACACAAGGATAATCGCCCACCTGGAGGGCGAGCTGGAGGAGACTGTTAAATCCTCCGGCCTGGATGCAGTCTTCACAGGCGGCGGGACTAAAGATGATGACCTGGCAACGCTTGGTGATGCATTAAGAGAGGCCTGCCGGGGTGCAGTCCGCCTGCCGGACCCGCGAGTACAGCGCTACCGTGCTGTGGCAGACTACTACTTCGGCCAGGGTGCGGGCGATGCTCTCCTGGAGGGTAAGGTAGCAGTACGCGGCAGGGAGATCCAGGACGAAAAGAAAAGGCCTCTGGCCATGATCACCCCCAACGGCATGATAGCGCTATCCATGGAAGGCGCCAGAAGGCTTGAACCTAGAGAAAGCTATATCGTGACCATCGGAGACTTCCTGCCTAAGGGCTCACTGCTGGCGCCAGGCGTTGTAGATGCAGACGAGCAGATCCGGCCCGGTGACCAGGTGATAATAAGAGGAGAGAAGGCATTTGGAGTAGGCAGGGCAAAGATGAGCGGATGGGAGATGGTGCAGTCCAGCAGGGGCGTTGCTGCTGAGCTCAGGCAGATAGCGAACCTAAACAGATAATGAATCCAAGGCAGATAGAAGAGAGCTAAGATGCATCACCCATAGCTGGTTTATCGGTTCGCGAATACAAGCTAAAGAAGCTCAAAGGATAAGAATGCCGTGATCCTCAGGAGTATTGCGACTATGCTCTATGTAACTAGGCCTATTATAAAGATGCCCAAGGTCATTTTGCTGTAGATATTTGCTCAGTGAAAATTTAATGGCCCAATAATTAATTTCTTTTCAAAATTAAATTTTCAGCTAATTTCCATGAGCCCGACCGCATCGCCTTATAAGATCGATAATATTCAATGAAGCGTATCACCCTCATTTGAAAATTCATTGAAATATAAATTTCTTCAAAGGCAGTTATTTGGTCATTATTGCCATTATATGCAATTATTGGGCCTGCGATAGCTTATTATCTTATGTATTAGTTTAATTGAGTAAATTTACATGCTCCTGCCTTTCAAAACAAATTATTTATATGAAAAAGTATTTCTGGGTAAAAAATTATGGTGACCATTATGAAGGAGTCCACTGTAAAGATCCTTGACGACAAGGATATGGAATTCGTCGAAACATTGCGGTCCTTGGGCGTGCCGCGAAACGTCGCAACGCTAATAACTTTTCTGGCAAATGTGGACGAGGCCTCTTCTCGCGAAATTGAGATGGGCTCGGATCTTCGGCAGCCCGAGGTCAGCATTGCCATGCGCACTCTGCGCGACAACCAGTGGATAGAGGAGAGGGAGATAAAGAGGGAGGGAAAGGGCAGACCGATGAAGGTTTACTCACTTCGCGCGAGCATTGATGAAATAATAAGGCACTTCGAAGAAGAGAAGCTTCATGAGTCTGCTCAGGCCATGGAGAGCATCCAGAGGCTAAAGCAGCTCATATCATCATAAAACCTAATTCTTGCCAGAGGGGGATTTAACCACTTCCACCTCTATTTTCGAGGCTATTCCCCTCCCGAGGGATATCTTCGAGCCGTCCACCTCGATTACTACAGGTCCGCCGAAGGGCTGGCAGGCTATCTTGCGCAGTCTTCTGCCTCTCCTAATCCCTAAGGATTCGAATTTCTTCTCCCACCCAAACCCACCGCTAACTGATCTTATCTCAAGCGGCTGGTTGAAGGGAGCTTTCGTCAGCTCGATCAACCCCATCTCCGAGTTTCCCTGCATGCTCGCCTGTATAAACCTGACGCTAAAATTACAGCCGGACGTTAACGCCGCGATCTGCCAGATATCTCTTTATGTCCCCGATCTGCCACTCGCCGAAATGGAATATGCTAGCCGCCAATGCTGCAGAGGCATTGGTCTTCTGAAAGACCTCAAGCATGTGATCCGGGCTCGCACAGCCTCCGGAGGCAATCACAGGTATCCTCACCCTTTTCGAGACCGCATCAGTCAGAGGTATGTCAAAGCCGTCGTACGTGCCGTCCCTATCCATGCTTGTAAGCAGAATCTCTCCTGCTCCCAGGCGCTCTGCACGTTTGGCCCAGGCGATTGCATCCACCCCTGTGAACTCTCTACCACCGTAGAAGGAGCACTCGAACCAGCAGGGTCCTTCAGGCGTCTGCACGACCTCGCGGCCGTTCTCCGGGTTGTAGCGGCGCTTGGCATCTATTGCCACTACTACTGCCTGGTTGCCATAGCGTTCTGAGATCTCGCTTATGAGCTCAGGGCGCTTTAAGGCAGAGGTGTTCACTGTGATCTTATCGGCTCCGGCATTAAAGACATCTCTTGCCTGCTCCACGCTTTTAATTCCGCCTCCTACGGCCAGCGGAACGAAGACCGACTCAGATGTCTTTTTAATAACGGCCACCATCGTGTCCCTGCGCTCGTGCGATGCTGTGATGTCCAGGAAAACGATCTCGTCAGCGCCATCCTCGTAATATTTTCCTGCCAGCTCCCAGGGAATGCCAGCGTATCTGATCTGCTTGAACTCGATGCCTTTAACGACCCTGCCCCCGGGAACACCCAGGTCGCAGTCCAGACATGGTATGATCCGCCTGGCTAACATTGCGTGGACCTCACAAAGTTCTTCAGTATCATTAAGCCTTTTGCGCCGGACTTCTCGGGGTGGAACTGGGTTGCGAAGAGGTTATCCTTGTGTATTGCAGCGGTTATCTCGACTCCGTGCTCAGTCGTTGCTGCAACGACAGACCGGTCTTTGGGAACGCAGTGGTAGGAGTGCACGAAGTAGAACATGTCGCCCTCAGCTATGCCATCCAGGATCCCGACTGGACGCTTGATTGAGAGGCCGTTCCATCCCATCTGGGGTATCATGACTCCCTCGGGCAGGCGCACAACTTTTCCCGGAATCCACCCCATGCCTCGCGCTCCAGGGTTCTCTTCGCTCTCATCGAAGAGCACCTGCAGGCCGATGCAGATCCCGAGGATCGGGGTCCCCTCATCCAGGGCCTTTGAGAGTGCTCCCTCAAAGCGCGAGAGGCGTTCCATGCATTTCCCAAAGGCTCCCACGCCCGGAACGACGATTCCTTTTGCACCGCCTAAGGCCTCAGGCTCCCGCACTATCTCAGGAGAGCCGTTTACGCGGTTCATGGCATTGTAAATGCTGAACAGGTTGCCCATACCATAGTCGACTATTGCGATCATTATCTTCCTTATCCTTGCTCAACTATAGATCTGCTCCTCGTCTCGGAGAACTTAACCTCGCCGCTTTAAAGCTATATCGCTACCGGAAAAGCTTTTCCTTCTCACTGGTTCATACAAGTTATGAAATATTATGAAGCCCATTTGCTGCGGAAATAAGGAGCGCAATCGGTAGACGGAGGTCCATATCCCAAATGCCAATTCATAAAGGTTATGAAGTTTTATGAAAACCTATTTATAGCGGAAAACAGGAAGGCACTTGGCGGTGTGGCCGCTAGAATGGCCTGCAGAAGTAAAAAGAGTGCCAGCCAAACTACCTTGGCAAGTCGATGATGCTCAATCGTTGCTTGGATCATCGCTGCTTTAGCCATTCTTCGGCCATTTACCCACCAGTCAGCAAGGATCGGTAAACGGCATTATTAAAAGGTGGCAAATAATGAACTTGAGAAGGCCAAACGCCAGCGCAGCTACGGGGACCTTCAACCGCTCTCGAAGCGTAGTCCCCATGTCAGGGATATGTTCAGACTGTCTCGATGGATGCAGAGGCGGTTGTGAGACTTGGCTTGCCTCCTTCCGCGGCCGTGAGGTGCTCTATCCAGGGCCCTTCGGAGAGATAACCGCTGGAGCGGACAAGAACTATCCAATCGATTACTCTCACCTGAGCATTCAAGGCTATGCCCTCGGAGCCAATGGCCTGCCAGAAGGCGTCGAGGCCGGGCCTGATACAGCTCTTTTCCCGAACGTCGATACCCAGACGGAGTACGGCTGGTCCAAGAAGGTCAAGATGCAGGTGCCCATCTTCACTGGAGCCCTCGGCTCGACTGAGATTGCCAGGAAGAATTGGGAGCACTTCGCCATTGGAGCTGCCATTACCGGCATCACGCTCGTCTGCGGCGAGAACGTCTGCGGAATAGACCCTGGGCTGGAGAGGGACAGCAAGGGCAAGGTTTCCAAGTCCCCTGAGATGGACAGAAGGATCAACATATACAAGAAGTTCTACAACGGCTTCGGCGAGATCCTGGTGCAGATGAACGTCGAGGATACACGCTTAGGCGTTGCAGAGTACGTCGCCTCAAAGCACAACCTGGATACCATCGAGCTGAAGTGGGGCCAGGGAGCCAAATGTATCGGCGGCGAGATCAAGGTGAAGACCCTTGAACGCGCACTGGAGCTGAAGAAGAGGGGCTACGTCGTCTCTCCAGACCCGACACTTCCGGAGATACAGGCAGCCTTTAAGGACGGCGCAATCAAGGAGTTCGAGCGCCACTCCCGCCTGGGATTTGTGACATACGACGGCTTCATGGCAGAGATCGACAGGCTCAGGGATCTGGGATTCAAGAGGATCACTCTTAAGACCGGCGCCTACTCCATGGTAGAGCTTGCCATGGCTCTACGCTACGGAGCCGAGGCAAAGCTGGATCTTCTCACAATCGACGGTGCGCCTGGCGGAACTGGAATGAGCCCCTGGCCGATGATGAACGAGTGGGGAATACCAACGTTCTACCTGCAGTCCCTGGCCATTGAGTTTGCCAACCGGCTAACCAGCAGGGGAATGCGTGTGCCCGATCTGGCCATGGCCGGAGGATTCTCCACCGAGGACGGAGTCTATAAGGCGCTTGCCATGGGAACGCCCTACTTCAAGGCGGTCTGCATGGGCCGTGCCCTCATGATCCCCGGAATGGTGGGCAAGAACATCCAGGACTGGATGGCAAAGGGAGATCTGCCAAAGACGGTATCCAAGTTCGGAACCAAGCCTGAGGAGATCTTCGTGGCATACGAGGAGCTGAAGGCCAAATACGGAAACGACCTGAAGGATATACCTCTGGGCGCTATGGCCATCTACACCTACGGCCAGAAGTTCAGGACGGGCTTGCAGCAGCTGATGGCCGGCTCCAGGAACTTCAGGCTGTCCACCATCTCTCGCGACGACCTCATGGCCCTCACTGAGGAGGCTGCCTATGTCTCTGGCATCCCCTACGTGATGGAGGCCCGCCGCGAGGAAGCGGAGAGAGTGCTGGACGCGATAGTGCCTTAGGAAAATACCTTAGATCAGATAACGCTTCTTGGGCCTCCCCGGCAAAAGGAGGCCTAAAAAACTTATTTTTGCTATAACCAAAAGAGGCTGGCCCTTACAGCCTTGTTATGCAGCTGTGAAGTAGCTGACCCTTGAACCGAAACAGATATATTCTCGCTATTCGTCGTACTTAACCAAGGCAAAAGTCGAACCAATCTCTCGGCCCACTGGCTCCTTCTGACTTTTGCCTCAATCTACATTATGCTTTGGGGCTCATCTGGCTAATTAGCTCCACTTCCCGCCCTTTCTCAGCCACTCATCCATATCCCTGGCAGCTGTCTTCCCTGCTCCCATGGCTGAGATCACCGTCGCTCCTCCTGTGGTGATGTCCCCGCCAGCCCAGACGCCTTCCATTGTCGTTCTGCCGCGCTCGTCCACTACAAGGGTCCCCCACTTGGTCGTCTTCAGCTCAGGCGTGTTTGAGGCGATGAGGGGATTGGGAACTGTACCAACTGCTATGATGACGGTATCCACAGGAACGATATGTTCCGAACCTTTCTTGACCCTTGGAGAGCGCCGTCCGGAGGCATCAGGCTCTCCCAGCTCCATCTCCACTACCTCCATGGCCTTTACCATGCCCCTCTCGTCGCCTATGAACCTAGTCGGGTTGGTCAGGAAGTCGAAGATGACATCCTCCTCCAGAGCGTTCTCTACCTCCTCGAGCCGGGCCGGCATCTCCTCCCTGGATCGGCGGTAGATAACATGAACCTCGTCCGCCCCAAGGCGCATGGCCGACCTGGCAGCATCCATAGCAACATTTCCCCCGCCTACAACTGCCACTTTTTTGCCCTTTTTAATCGGCGTGTCATACT
>Ga0074195_1004316_pt1 | contig 11825 bp, 8 predicted proteins | sample EPASupsiteHSE623_FD_64525 | JGI IMG/M metagenome (GOLD analysis project Ga0074195, IMG submission 64525) | Bioremediated contaminated groundwater from EPA Superfund site, New Mexico - Sample HSE6-23 | ecosystem: Environmental > Aquatic > Deep subsurface > Groundwater > Contaminated ...
CGAGGTGAGGAGTTGGCTGATAATGAAGTAACCAAAGCCGGCTTGATGATTGGAGGTTCAGAGATTTACGTATGGGGAAAAAAATGGGAAGAGTGGCAGCAGTTTTTCTGGAAAAAAAGAAATAAACAAGATATTAATCCAAGTGCTGACAAAGGATTTAATGGCTTTCTTTCATGTATTGCCGGATTAGAATACTACTTAAAGGATAAGCAAGGAATAGCTGCAGAAAATGACATTCAAAAACTACTGACTCTTGAAACGGTTGAAGAATATTATGAGGCGTTTAAGTTATTAAATGAGAAAAAAGTTGAATTCGTGTCGAATTATAATTATTCAGACTGGGTTCAGAAATGCCTGGATGAAATCTGGAGTATTTTTAATATAAATGCAACAGATTGGTTTGCCGATTTTAGAGATAGAAATCGATCTACTGAAAGAAAAAGAATGGTATTTATATGGTCTTGGTTATATTATATTACAAAGGCTAAAAGAGAGAACACGCAAGTTAAAATTGATGAGCTCTTTAGGGTGTTGAGATTTTTTTATCTCCGCTATAATAATAATAACAGGTCAGTTACAACATTGAAAGAAACAATTGACGAAATTCTACAAAATGGGATCTGGTCAAATACTAATCATTTCTTAGAATTTAGTGAATTGTTTCCTGAAGAGGAAACCGAATCGCAATTCAGGACAACAGAAGAGTTAGCTAAAATAAATTTTTTTCTAAGAAACAACGCCGACAATGAATTATTACAAAAGGAGGAATTGATTTGGAAAATTGAGGATCATCCATTAAACATAGATGGAAGTGATGTGGGGAGTATAAATATTACTCATTTGGTAAATTTTGAAACACAACTATCACTTGATGAGTTAAATAAGACACATGATTGTTTCAATCTGTTATTTCCTAATGGGTCAAAAAAAGGTGATGAAGTCTTAAAAACAATTATGCTCTTTTTTGGAGATTTTTGGCAGGATACCTCGTATTTTGGAGTTAAAAGATATGATTTTTCAGACTGGAAAAGAAATATCCGAAAAAGAGGTTTTGAAAAATTATTTAAGGATTTAATCATTAACAAACCTGAACAATATCTTCAGGATCAATTGAAAATATTTTTAAACGAAAATAAAGATGAAATCGCAAATTCCAATAATATACTACCAAGTGGGAAGCTTTTAAGAACTAAATTAATCTATTATTCATTTTTTTTAGCGCCGGAGGAATTATGGCAAAAAGGTGAAGTAATAATTATTTACAACGATGTTATCAGTGCACGTTTTTTTGCAGATGAAAATCAAATTATTTATAACATTAAACAGGATTTTAGAGGCTCGGGTGTTGATTTATGGGAAATTGTTACTAGTAAATATTGTAATCCCTTAGAAGAACTTAAAGTAAAAGTATTATCATGCACTGGGAATACTCCGAAGATAACCTCATAGAACAAACTGCCATCGATCTGTTTTTCCACAAATTGGGATGGGACACACTTTTTGCCTATAACAAGGAGAGCTTTGGTGAAGGTAGTACGTTGGGCCGGCTAAATAAGAAAGAGGTTATCATCAAGCGAATATTTTTCGAGAAACTAAAAGACTTCAATCCCGGCCTACCACAAAAGGCATATGAAGAGGCCTATACAAAACTTACTGAGGAGAGCAGCATCAAATCTTTAGCCGAGATCAATTTTGAGAAACATCAATTGCTAAGGGATGGGATTCCCATTGATTTTATCAACGAAAAAGGCGAGCAGGTTAAAAATAAAACCCTAAAAGTATTTGATTTCGAAGAAGCGGGAAATAATAATTTCCTGGCCGTTCGGCAGTTATGGATCCAGGGAAAGAGTAATCGTGAACGAAGGCCCGATATCATTGGTTTTGTAAATGGCATTCCTTTAGTCTTTATAGAATTGAAAGCCGCACACCGAAAACTGGAAAACGCCTATAACGATAATTTCACCGATTACCGGGATGTCATTCCCAAACTCTTTTATTACAACGCGTTTGTGATTCTGAGCAATGGAATAGAAAGTCGCATCGGAAGCATTACAGGAAAATATCAGCATTTCCACGAATGGAAACGCATCACCGAGGAGGATGAAGGTATTGTGGCATTGGACAGAATTATAATCGGTGTTTGCGAGAAGCGGCGTTTATTGGACATGTTTGAAAATTTTATTCTGTTTGATAATTCGCTGGGGAAAGTTTTAAAATTGATTGCCCGGAATCATCAGTACATCGGTGTAAACAAGGCCATCGAAAACATCAAACACAAGGATCAGCTTTATAAACTCGGCAAAATCAGTCTGGAGGAAAAGCAGAAACTGGGTGTATTCTGGCATACGCAGGGAAGCGGAAAATCCTATTCCATGGTTTTCATGAGCCAGAAGATTCACCGTAAGTTTACCGGCAGCTATACCTTTTTGATTGTAACCGATCGAAATGAGCTGGATACCCAGATTTACGGAACATTCAGTGGGGTAGGAGCTATTCCGCAAATAAAAGCGGGTACTAAAAACTCACTGAAAGCAAACAGCGGGCGACATTTAAAAGATTTGCTGAGTTCAGAACATCGCTATTTGTTTACGCTCATCCACAAATTCAATTTTGAGGAAGAAATCACGCAACGGGATAACATCATTGTAATTTCCGATGAAGCACACCGAACACAAGGCGGACAACTGGCAATGAATCTGCGAAACGCGCTGCCCAACGCTTCATTCATAGGGTTTACAGGCACACCTCTGTTTAAGGATGATGAGTTGACCCGGCGGATTTTTGGTGATTATGTTTCCCGGTACGATTTTAAACGAAGTGTGGATGATGGCGCAACTGTTCCGCTCTACTATGAAAACCGGGGCGAATATCTTGGTTTGAAAAATCCGGTGATCAACGAACAGATCAGAGCTGTAATTGATTCGGAAGGGGAAGACCTTGACAGTGACCAGCGAAGCAGGGTAGAACAACTGTTTGCAAGGGAATATCCGATCCTTACCGCTAAGAAAAGGCTGGAAGCCATTGCAAAGGATGTCGTTTGGCATTTATGCAATCGGGGTTATAAAGGCAAAGGAATGTTTATCGCGCTTGACAAACTCACAGCCGTGAGGATGTATGACTTTATTTCGCATCATTGGAAATTGCAGGTTGAGCAATTGGAGCATGAAATTGCCAAGGGCAGGTATGGCGATCAGGAGATGTTGGAAAAAAGTCGCGAACTGCAATGGATAAAAGAGACAGAAATCTGCGTTGTGATCAGTCCGGAACAGAACGAAATTCAAAAATTCCGGCAATGGGATTTGGATATTGAGCCCCATCGCGAAAAAATGAACACCCAGGATCTTGAAACAAGGTTTAAATCAGAAGATGATCCATTCCGTTTTGTAATCGTTTGTGCCATGTGGATCACGGGCTTTGATGTTCCCACGCTCTCCACCCTGTACCTTGATAAACCCTTGAAATCGCACACCCTCATGCAGGCCATTGCACGGGCTAACCGTATCTCTGAAGGGAAAAACAATGGGTTAATCGTTGACTACATTGAAACCTATACCGCTCTGCTGGATGCTTTGGCCATTTATGGTACCGGTGGTGATGAAGGCGGGACCGGAGGTGAAACTCCTGAACCTCCGGTAAAGCCAAAAGAAGAATTAATTCGTCAATTGGAAGAGACATTGGTAAATACTGAGACTTTTTTACTGGATGAAGTTAGATTTAACCTTAATGAACTGATCAACGCAACCGGTCTTGAAAAACTGGCCGCGATGGAAAAAGGTGTTAACGCCGTTTATACCAACGATGAGACCAAAAGCAAGTTTCAAATTTTAGCCCGCGAAGTTTTCAAGAAATACAAAGCGCTGCAGCCCGATAAGGTTCTGAATCAATATTCACCCAGGAAGAATGCAATCGATGTAATTTACACAGCCATTGAGGAAAACATTGAGAGCGCTGATGTGGCGGAGATCATGAAAAAAATACAGGAAATTGTAGATGAATCAATCGCGAATATGGTTGCAGAGCCCACATATGATTATGGAAAAATCATCGACCTGAGCGGATTGAACTTTTCATTGCTGGAAAAGTATTTTCTGAAAACGCCAAATAAAAACACTGTTGTAAAATCATTGAAAGACAAAATTGAGAACCAATTGAAACAAATGGTCGAGCGAAATCCACTGAGGGTCGATTTTTACAAACGCTACCAGGAAATCATCGACGAGTACAACCGCGGCAAAGATGATGTTACCATTGAGGAAACCTTCAAAAAACTGATAGAGTTTGTGAACTCACTGTCAGAAGAAGAAGCCGACACCAAAAGGGAGGGACTCACCGAAGAGCAAAAAGCTATTTTTGACATCCTCCGCAAACCTGACTTATCGGTATCAGACAAGAAGAAGATCAAGGATATCGCAATTGAACTCTTGAATGAACTCAAAAAAGACAAATTGAAGGTTGAGCAATGGGCCGACAAATCTGTAACAGCCGCCGCCGTTTTTAACACGGTAAACAAAACCCTGTTTGAAGCATTGCCTTACCCCACCTATCACACCAACGATATTGACCTGCGGACAAATCTAATATATGAACATCTCAAGCATCAATATTATGGAGGAGGCTTGAGTGTTTATGGGATGTATTAGATTCAGGCAGGATTAGACTTAATTTACAGCATGCCAGAAATCAGGGATTGACCTCGCAGAATTATTACCCCAGGTGAAAACCACAACGACACATCTTGTCGCTATCCTTTTCTAATATTGTTTCCATAATTAGTGAACCAATGAATGGAACAACCAGAAAACGGAAGCATATTTTTGAAAGCATCCTTATCATCGCCGAAAAGGCTAAGGACTGTAAACTTTCCAGAGCGTTTTTCTCCAGCGCTTCATGTCCATTGAAAGAAGTATCAGCGTACTTTCATGTGAATCCTGTTCAGGCCTTTCTTCTTTCGAATATCGCAGATTACAATTATAAAAAGGGAGTTGCCGGAATAGATGATCTGTCCACAGTTTTCAACTGTACTCCCGTGCAGTTGATGCGGTACAAAAAGGATATCGATGTTTTGGTTAAAAAGGGATTGCTGTTAAAAGATAAAAAACTTGTGGCTGGGAATGTTTACAGGGGACCATCCATAGACTCCTACTATATTCCGGATAAAGTTTTCAGCGCAATTATTGCCAATGAACCGATCCCGGATAATTTATTGCCAAAATATCAGTATTTGATTGAGTTACTTGATAAGATGTATGCCTTGGGCTGTGAGCGGAAAGATGAAAGAATTCCCACAACCGATCTTCTGAAAATGTCAAAAGATCTTATCTCGCACAACACCGGATTTCAGTTGGTTCATAAAATCATGTCGTTTAATCTTTCTGATGAGGATATTTACATGCTCTATTATTTGTTGGCTAAATATATCAACGGGATTACGGAGGTTGATCTCGGGACTGCGGTAAATGGAATTTTTGACAACCCTCAAAAACGGTTTGAATACAAAAATGAACTATTATGCAATCAACATCCGCTAATCCACCAAGGATTGGTCGGGATTGAAAATGTACAAGTTATAAATGATGCCGTGATAAAGTTGAAGAACAAGGCCATTGATCTGTTGGTCTCCGAAGGATTAAGTTCTTTGGCAGGTATTAAAAAAAAGGATAACATCATCATCGCTTCGGAAATACAGCAAAAGAAACTGATCTTTAACCAAAATGAATCTGCGCAAATAAGGCAGCTAACCCATTCCCTTGCATAGGATAAATTTCAGGAAATTCAGCAACGGATGAAACAAAAGGGGCTCCCGCGCGGGGTTACCGTTTTGCTTTTTGGCACCCCCGGAACCGGTAAAACGGAATCAGTCTATCAATTGGCCCGGGAAACCCATCGTGAAATCATGCTTGTCGATTTGAGTCAATCAAAATCAATGTGGTTCGGGGAAAGTGAAAAGATTGTCAAGAAAATTTTCACGGAATATGCCTCTTATTCCGGGGAATGTAAAACCACGCCGATCCTGTTGTTCAATGAAGCAGATGGTATTTTTTCAAAAAGAGGAGAGGTGGGGAGCTCAAATATTGCAAAAACTGAAAATACGATTCAAAACATTATTCTTCAGGAGCTTGAAAATTTCTCAGGAATATTGATTGCCACCACAAACCTGGTTGCAAACTTCGATAAGGCCTTTGAACGAAGGTTTTTGTATAAAATCGGATTGTCAAAACCCGACATCCCTTCCCGGGCAAATATCTGGAAGACGAAACTGCCCTCCTTGCCAGTAAGCGATTGTGATATTCTTGGCGAACAGTTTGACTTTTCGGGAGGTCAGATCGACAATATTGTCCGTAAATTTGAGATTGATTCCATTTTGAATGGCTGCAATCCTGATTTAGCTGAATTGATTAACTTTTGCAAGGAAGAGGTTGTGGATAACACACACTATACAAAAATCGGTTTTACAATATCCAAATCATAACCTATGTCGAAACACGAAACCCTGCTGCGTCATCAGAAGATCATGGGTAAGCTGAAAACCAATAAGGAAGTCACTTTTGAAGAGATCACAGATTATCTGAAGGACCAGTCGGAGCTTCTGGAATATGATCTGGTTATTTCTCAGCGAACCTTCCAGCGTGACCTGATTGAAATCCGGTCATTGTATAACATGGATATTCAGTTTGATCGTTCGCGCAAAGTCTATTTTATAGAAGAGGATGAGAATCCCGACCTGAATAACCGGATGATGGAGGCCTTTGACTTTATATCGGCGGTGAAGATGTCGGAAGATCTGACCCAATTTATCTATTTTGAAAAGCGAAAGCCGCAGGGAACCCATCATTTCTATGGACTGCTGCATGCCGTGCGTAACCGGCTGATCATTGAACTGAGCCATCATAAGTTTGAATTTGATGAGCCCACGCAGCGATTGGTGGAGCCATACGGCTTAAAAGAATCGAAAGGAAGATGGTATTTGTTAGCCAAAGAAGTAGGCAAGGACAAAGTAAAGACCTTCGGCCTGGATCGAATCGTTGATTTTGACATTACCCGAAAACACTTTTCCCCTCCTGCAGCCTACAACGCCAATGAGGACTTCAAATATTGTTTCGGTGTTATCAACCTTTCAGATATTAAACCCCAGGAAATCATTCTCTCCTTTGATCCGGACCAGGGAAAGTACCTGAAAAGCTTTCCACTTCATGAAACCCAGTCGATCCTCATTGATAATGACGAAGAATTAAGGATCAGGCTATTTCTACTGATTACGCACGACCTGGTGATGGAGATCCTATCCTATGCCGACAGTGTAACCGTAATTTCTCCGAAGAGTTTGATCAGAGAAGTACAGCAGCGTCACGAGAATGCATTTAAACAGTATCAGAAAAAATGAGATTATACGCACTTGATGTTGAAACAGTAACTTTCCAATAAGTCAACGCTTATGAAAACACAAGACCTCCGAACAGAAATCAATCGCCTGATTCAGGATGTTCCGGATATTTTCCTGGAGGATATTTTATCCTATCTAAGGCTGATTGACAAGACCTCAGAACAGGACCATAAAGCCTTACGCGACCTGAAGCGAATATTCAAAGAGGATCATGAATTACTTCAAAAACTGGCAAAATGATCAATACAGAACCGGTGATTGCGATTCATGAATTATTGATCGATAAATACGGGGGTCTCCATGGTATTAGGGATTCCAATGGTCTTCCATCGGCGATTAACAGGCCTTTGATGACATTTGATCAACATGAACTTTATCCAACCCCCATTGAAAAAGCGGCAGCCCTGGCCGAAAGCCTGATCAAAAACCATCCGTTCCTCGACGGGAATAAACGAATCGGGTATGTCATGATGCGATTCTTCTTGCTTCAACATAAAATGGATATTAGAGCCACCCAATCAGAAAAGTATAACTTTGTAATGAGCATTGCCAGCGGGCAGGTGAAAATTGATCAGATAAATGCATGGATTGAGCGGAAATCATTTCATATTTGATTTATTTCAGAGTTTTTCAATGATAAGTTATCAATTACAACGACATCATTTGTCATTGTAACATTCTAAATTTGTTTTGTTCGGCAAACACAGGGATGCTTAAAGCCTAAGTGAGCCAGTAATATTAAAACAAGAAACAATGACTTACATTAAATCAGAAATAAAGGATGTTCAAAGCATCCGTCAGCTTTTTGAAAATTCAGAAAGTATCAGAATACCGGCGTACCAACGCGCATTTAGTTGGGAATCTAAGCAATGCTCTCAATTTCTGGATGACCTTTTAGAACAAAAAGGAAAGAAATATTATTTGGGTCAGTTTCTCTTTGAGAAGGACGGAAGTACATTGTTAATCATTGACGGTCAACAGCGGCTTACGACAACTGTTCTGTTTTTTTCGGCAATTGCCAGGATCTTGAATTCTAAAGGCGAAAACAGCAATAGTCTCAGAGAATTATATCTGACCGATGTATTCAAAACAATTGATGACGATCAGGTAATTTTCAAGAAAATTACTCAAAAGCACCTTGTTTCGGCGATTGACGACACCGAAACAATTTCACAGAGGCGAATTATTGAAGCCTTCAATTTCTTTTACGATGAATTAAACAATCTGGATGTTGTCCACTTAAGAGAAGTTCAGTTAACATTGGAAAACGCCGTTATAAGTACTTTTTTTATTTCAAATAAAATTGAAGCGACCCAGGTCTTTGAATATCAAAATAACCGTGGAAAGGAATTATCCCGCTTTGAAATTATCAAAGCGTACTTGATGCATCAGATCTATATTCATGGCAAAGATGTTAATCAGGCAAACAATGACATTGCAGAAATTCAAAGTGTGGTTTCTAAAACATACCGGTACATTGAAGCTGTTGAAGGATATTTTTCAGAAAACGAACTTTTGGATAATTACTGTTTCTTGTTTTACAATATCGTGGGTAATATTGAATCGATTAAAAACCACTTAAACCAGGAAAAGGATAAAACGATGTGGATAAAACTTTTTTTTGAAAATTTTGTGGAGTTGACCCATAGCGCTAAAAGCATCGTACAAAATAAAAATCAAACTGAAATAATTAATCTCTTCTTTATTGGTAATGAAGCGAATTGGAAGATTGTTTTACTTGCACTGTTTTACAAAGGCGAAGTTTCCGGAGACACTTTTAAACGCATTTTAAGATTGATCGAGGTTTTGTGTTTCAAATTAAAATTAGGAGATTATAGATCTGACTATTTACATCATTATGCCAAAAAATATTTCGACCCCAATAACCATTATGATATTGACAATCTGTATCAAAACATCAAAGATGCGGCAGATAAAGGGTTCAAAGGGTATTGGAATGACAACGACCATTTTAAAAACATAATACAAATTTATTTTGATGATCATAACTACCACTATCACAGGAATGTAATAAAATTTGTACTATGGCAATATGAGAACAGTTTGCGTATTAAAAATCGTTCCGGTGCGTTGTTGGACAAAGACTTATATAATAGCTATACCATAGAGCACATAAAGCCTCAAAACCCGGCAGATATTCAATATACAAAGGAGTTTATTGATAATTATTTAAACAAAGCCGGCAACATGGCACTTTTAACACAAAGCCAGAATAGTAAATTCGGGAACAAATCATTTGAGCAAAAAAGAGAACTTTTTCAAGACACTGCTCTATCCAGTTATACTGAAATAAATGAAAAGGCTGTGTGGACAGAAATTGAAATAGACGAAAGACATAAAAGGATTTCGGCTTTTGCAAAAAAATATTTTGATAAAGCAGACTGTACGTAAAACATGCAGGGAAGATGTTGTATGAGATGTGATATTATCCTATAACATTACTAGGAACAGAAAAACAATCATCTGTTTTAAAGAAATATTCTCCCACGGGGTTAATCAGATAATTTTGTTGCATTCTGGACTATCAAAGTCACATCAATCCACATATCCTCGATATCCACAATATCCTGGTATGAAAGAATGGTGTGATCGATCAGATCATGAAAAAGCCAGCAATGACGAAAACTATTGAGTGGATGGCCCTCACGGATGTGTTCCGTATGGTCGACATCAAAGATCCATTCTTTATGCTGAATAATTTCTGATTCAGATTTGCCTTCTGTTTTAGAAAACAATAACGGATCGTAATCGAAAAACGGATTGCCCTCCAGATCGGGGATATGGGCATACTTTTTTTCAGCAAAAAAACTGATGTTAAATTCTATTTCATAATCGGTGACAAACGGGTCATGATTCTGCTTGAGGTTCAACACATAATTTTCCAGCCTTTCCGACTGTTGATAAACTGATACCTCTTTTTCGGCTAACAGGTTGTTTATCTCGCTCAGCCGTTTGACATTGGCCTCAGAAAAAACAAACTTCTTATTTAGTTGATATTTCCGCCGAAATAAAGCATCATATTTTTGCTTCCCACCGTATTTCCAGGAAAAGTTTTTATAGCCCATCATGGCTTGCTCTAAAAATAGTTTGTCGTATTTATTCATATTTTTCAAGTTCTGATCATTGATTATCAGTTAAGTTTTTCCACATCGAAGTAGGATTGTGACACCAAGTTTTTGCAATCAATGCCATACTTGCGTAGGAAAGCCTGCCGCACGAGTTCCTTCCCCTGAGGATAACCAAGTGGCGGTGTAAAAAAAGATACTTCGACACTCATCCCTTTTTCCAGTCTAATTCCGCCCCAGGAACCTGATCTTTTTGCTGTGATTTTATAAAGTCCCATATTATCAATGTTGATATTTTGCCTACTCTTTTCGGTTTTCAGCGTCCCCGGTTTATTGCAAAGGTATATTGGCGACGCGTCAGATTGTGACGTGGTAATCTGGATAGGCCGGTCAACTATACCATCTTTCGCAATTTTTGACTGTCCAATTTAACCGATAATCAATCAGCGTATAATGGTGGTCAGTATTAATCAGCGGCAGCTGATCATTGGTATCGTTTTTTCATCAAGGTACTGTATTGTCCCGGAATTTTTTGTCCGTTTTTGATTGTAACCCTGTTTCAGGACGAGACAACGATTTAAGCAACATAGCTTATACACAGATTGAAGGTTGATTCAACACAGATTGAAGGTTGATTGAACAACGCATGAACAAACCGGGAAGGGTGTTTCCGGGTTTTTTGAAAAAAAATGAAAAATAATGCACATTTTTTCTTCACCTTTTGCCACTTCGGATGATTAAGCATTGTTAACCTATAATGACAATGTTATGATACCCATTGATTCATTTCCGCATTTGCTGAATGAGATATTCGGCAAATTTCAAGCTGATGCGTCGATCGTGATCAGCTTCACCCTGCCTTCCGCCGAAGAAGCCGATCGTGGATTATCCTTCCCGAAAATTACCGGGGTAAACGGGTTCAGTTCAGTTGATAATTACAGGGATTACCTGCAGAGCGCCAGGGCGAACCTGGTGGCAAAAGTCGTCGATTTAATGACGGAGATGGATCACCAGGCAAGGCGGGTTTTCCTTTGCCAGATGATAGCCCGGTGCCACCGGTATTCCCTTGTAACCATTCCGTTCGCGATACAGGACAAACCCGGAGGCAGTGTTGCACATCAGCACACCCATTGTGTGTTTCACCACCCGAAGTTCGATGCCGGCGAAGGCGCCTGTCCTGATAAGGCCATGCAGCAGTACCTCATCAAACGCACACACAATTATGCCTGGGTGTGGCGGCTTGCCGGAGAACAGTTGCTTGCCGAACTGCATAGTTTGTTTTACCTGGTCGAATTTCTGCCGGTGATCAGTCAGCCGGCAGCTTTGCCACCTGCGCACGAAAAGATCACGGTCAGGAT
>Ga0074195_1004317_pt1 | contig 11819 bp, 13 predicted proteins | sample EPASupsiteHSE623_FD_64525 | JGI IMG/M metagenome (GOLD analysis project Ga0074195, IMG submission 64525) | Bioremediated contaminated groundwater from EPA Superfund site, New Mexico - Sample HSE6-23 | ecosystem: Environmental > Aquatic > Deep subsurface > Groundwater > Contaminated ...
ATAATTGCTGATAAAAAATTAATTTTTTAACTTTATTAAACCTTAGTACTTAATCCTGTTAATCCAATATAATCCTGTTAATCCTGTCAAAAAATCTTTTTCAGATTCTCCTTGTATGGCGGCCAGACAATCCCCCGTTCGGTAATAATCGCCGTAACCAGGTGGTTAGGCGTAACATCGAAAGCCGGGTTCCAAACCTGCACGCCTGCCGGGACCACCGGGTATCCGCCCAGGTGAGTAACTTCGGTTTGGTCACGCTCCTCTATAGGTATTTCATTACCTGAGGCCAGGCTAAGGTCAATGGTGGAAAAGGGGGCGGCCACGTAAAAGGGGAGGCCGTGGGCTCTGGCCAAAACCGCTACACCGTAAGTGCCTACTTTGTTGGCGACATCACCGTTGGCGGTGATACGATCCGCGCCGACAATAACCAGATCAACCTTTCCTTTTGCCATTAGATAACCTGCCATGCTGTCAGTGATCAAAGTTACCGGAATCCCATCCTGAAGCATTTCCCACGCCGTAAGCCTCGCTCCCTGCAGAAGAGGCCTTGTTTCGTCCACAAAGACACTTATTTCTTTTCCGGCCTCACTGGCGGACCTGATTACTCCCAATGCGGTACCATAGCCTGCTGTGGCCAGTGCACCCGCGTTGCAGTGAGTAAGGATGCTCGCCTTTGGGGGAATCAACTCCTGCCCGTACTCTCCCATTTTGCGGTTGCCCGCCACGTCCTCATTATAAATGGCATGCGCTTCTTCAAGCAGCAACCTGCCCAGTGATGCGCGGTCAAGAGAAACCGCCGCGCGCAACTTGCCAAGCAACCGGTCCAACGCCCAGCTCAGGTTCACCGCTGTAGGCCTGGTGGATTTAAGTTCACCAGCAGCCGCCTCTAAAATTACGATAAAATCTTTCTGGGAACAAGCTGCCGTCTTTTGGGCCGCCAGGACCAGCCCGTAGGCGGCCGCCACGCCAATAGCCGGAGCGCCCCGTACCGCAAGCCTCTTAATAGCTGCGGCAACCTCCCGGTACGTATGGCACTTGATAAAAGTTATTTCCAGCGGCAGCCTGGTTTGATCAAGCAGTTCCAGACAGTTTTCGTCAGGCAGCCAGCGCATAGTCTCCAGCATGTTTCTTCCTCTCATGTATTAAAGAATTTGACAGGATTTACATGATTTTAAAGATTCACAGGATATATTGTGACTATTTGTGACTATAAAATAAAATATATTATTACTTTAATTATTAATGCAATAAATTTGCACTTGTGGCAATTATCTGGATAAAAAACATCTGTTGTTAAAAAACTGTCCTTAATGTCTACATCCTGTTAATCCTGTCTATTGCCTAACTTTATGCCGTTTAACGCAGAGTGGCACTCACAGGCGCGGTCCAGATCTATCCAGGCGATGGTTTGCATCAGCAGCTTTTTGATGTTTTCGCTGTTCTGGTTCATCATGTCCACCACTTCCATGTGGGTCAGGCTGGTAGGTGAAATACCTGCCGCGTAGTTTGTGGCAATGGCGATGGTAGCGTAACACATTTCGGCCTCCCTGGCCAACTGGGCCTCGGGCACACCTGTCATGCCGACCAGGTCGCCGCCCAGAAGACGGTACATCCTGATCTCAGCAGCGGTTTCAAACCTCGGTCCCTCACAACAAACGTAAACACCCGCCGGGTGTGAGATAAACCCCAGGCTCTGCGCGGCTCGCGACAGTATCTCCCGGAGACCGGAGCAATATGGGTTGGTCATGTCAGTATGGACCACTCCCGCGGCGCCGCCGTCATAGAAAGTATACTGCCGGGACTTGGTGAAGTCCAGAAACTGGTCGGTAAAAACCAAATGTCCGGGCTGCATAAATGGGTTGAGCGAGCCAACGGCTGCTGTCGCCAGAATGTTTTTCACCCCGAGCCTTTTCAGCGCGTCTATGTTGGCACGGTAGTTTACCAGATGGGGCGGTATGGCATGCCCCTCCCCGTGGCGGTTCATAAATGCGACCAGTTTGCCCCTGTGGCTGCCTATCTTAAGTACAACATCCCCGTAAGGTGTCGCTATTGTTTCATCACGTGTATTAGTCAGCATACTGGGGTCATATACACCGGTACCGCCTATCACCGCTATTTTAACTTCCAACCTCAAGGCCTCCTCATTTCCCTGTGATTACAGGGCAGTCGTTTCCAAATCAAACCTAATTATTCGACTTATTTGAACTCATTCCTCTTTTTTATTCCATCAGCCTGTCTTCATCTACCTTCTTAACCGCGAGGTTAACATTGATTTGGCATTTTGGGCAGTAAAAAAAGTGAATACAGTAATCTTCATCGTTAAACATGTATCCATCCTCATAAATATTCTGATCCAGGTAGGCGCTGTAGTTATCATAGAAATCCTGAAGCAAACCCGTGTCAAGCATGGATGCGCCGCAGCCGGGGCATTTTTTTTCAACCGAGGCCAGGCTGTTGCATAAAAGACATACCGGCATACACTTTCCACCTTTTTAATTCTGCGGATTTTAACTGGGAATAGTAAAAACCGGGTGGTTTAAAGGACAGTTTGCTACTGCTGGGCGGATAGGAATTTAAACCAGGCGTACACTAAAAGGCCTATTAAAACTGTAGTTAAAGAAAACACAAGAAGGCTCAAAGCTGGCAGCCTCCCGTCCCAGCCCTGTTTAGACCTAAAGAGTCCACCAGCCAGGCATAGCTGGTAAGAGCCAGAAAGTTAATTGCCGTACTGGCCGCCTGGTTCCAATTGAGATACTCCAGGACCCCCACTTTTACAAAAAGATACTCCAGCCAGCAAAACAGAGCGGTAGTTACCAGGATATCAAGAGCCTGCAGCCAGCGGGAGGACGGCAGCGTCTGGGCGAATAAAACGCCTACCACAAAGACAACCCCAAAAGTAAAAAAAACTGATGAATTTAAAAATTTTACCAGATAAATAACACGGTACAGGTGCATATTTATCGCACCACTGTCCACCAGCAACTGTAGGCCGGCAACAAACAGGCCGCCCCACAACGTGTATTTTAGCCGGGACCAGTCCACCAGCAAGAAGAAAATAATCCAAGCTACAGCAGCGCTGATAAGCCAGGCATATGCAGGCAATTTCATACCTTCCTCTCAGAAAATAAAACATTTTAAGCCAACCTGTAAAACTTCTGTGACTGGAACTGTAATCTTTGCGCGGTCAGGCAGTTCGCCCAACATGCTTTTTTAAATAATGTTTCCCGGGACTGTGAAAAATATAAGAAAGATGGTGAGCTGATGATCAGAGGTCTTATGGTGGGCCGGACCTACAGGGTATGGGACATGAGACGTGGGACGTGGGAAAAATGGCAGTAAGGCGTAGGGGATTGTCGTAAGCTATAAGGCGTAAGGCGTAGGTATGAATGTAACTTTCTTGGTTTCTTTTGGGATGAAAACCTGTTAGGAATGCAGGATATACCTACAACCTACGACTTACGTCTAATAAGCCAGGCAAGTCAGGCATGAAGCACTGTTATTCGTCAAAAAGAGCGTCCGCAAAATCCCCCGGTGAAAAAGGCCTCAGGTCATCCAGACTCTCTCCTATGCCGATTAATTTCACAGGAATATCGAGGGCTCTTTTTACCGCAATAATAACTCCTCCCTTGGAACTCCCGTCCAGCTTGGTCAAAGCTATACCTGTTATGCCGACGGCTTCTCCAAACAGCCTGGCCTGGTTGACCGCATTCTGACCGGTAGTGGCGTCTAAGATCAAAAGCACCTCGTGGGGCGCGCCGGTCATTTCGCGGTCCAGCACCCTGCTGATTTTTTTCAATTCTTCCATAAGGTTAGCTTTTGTGTGCAGCCTGCCGGCTGTGTCAATAATCAGCAGATCAGCCCGGCGCGCTTTCGCCGCCTGCAGGGAATCAAAAGCCACCGCCGCGGGATCGGCCCCCTCCCGGTGTTTGATTATTTCAACCCCGACACGTTCGGCCCATATTTCCAACTGGTCGATAGCCGCGGCCCGAAAGGTATCGGCCGCGCCCAGAAGCACTTTAGCACCCTGTGATTTGTAAAGGTGCGCCAGTTTACCGATAGTGGTAGTCTTTCCCACACCGTTAACACCCACTACCATTACCACCGTGGGAGTTTCATCTGTAATGTTTAAAGGAACTGGTTCGGCGCCGAGCATATCTCTAATGTGTTCTTTTAAGATGGCTTTAAGCTCGCCGGCATCATCCACATGTCTTTCTTTAACTGTGCGGCGAGTTTTCTCAACCAACTCCATGGCAGTGTTTACTCCCACATCAGCCTGTATGAGAATTTCTTCCAGCTCTTCGTATAGATCTTCATCTATGGCTTTACGCCGGTGGACAAGGTTGTCAATCTTCTCTACAAAACCCTGCCGGGTTTTGGTGAGGCTTTCTTTTAAACGGCTGAATAAACCCATATCGCTGGTATACCCTCCTATTGAGTCGTGGGACGTCTCAATTCCAGCAGCGCCGACTTGGCGGCCTGCTGTTCCGCTTCTTTTTTAGAGCGACCGGACCCGCTGCCAACCAAATCACCTTTATAAATCACGCCTGCCGTAAATATTTTATGATGATCCGGCCCTTCTTCCCTCAGGATCATATATTGGACCTGTTCACTACCGCGCTGCTGTACATACTCTTGTAATTCAGTCTTGTAATCCCTGTCCAGCCGCCCTTCCAAGACATCATTAATCACTGGCTTGAGAAACTGTATGGCCAGCTTACTGGCCTTTTCAAGTCCCTGGTCCAGATAGACGGCGCCCAACAGTGCTTCGAAGGCGTCAGCCAAAATTGAAGGACGCTCCCTGCCACCGGAGCGCTCCTCCCCTTTCCCCATGTTCAAACAATAGCCAAGCTCCAGTTCTCTTGCCATTCTTGCCAGGGAAGGTTCGCATACCAGCGCCGCGCGCAGTTTGGTCAGTTCCCCCTCGTCACGGTAGGGATGATTGCGATAAAGGTAATCGCTGACCGCCAAACCCAATACAGCATCACCCAGAAACTCAAGGCGCTGATTGTTTTCAGAGCTGTTCTGTCGGCTTTCATAGGTAAAAGAGCTGTGTGTTAAGGCTTGCGTCAACAGGTCCAAATCGCGCCAGTACAAACCAAGTCTCTTTTTCAGACTGTCCAAATGCTCTTTAGTTTTAACCACCGGTATCACCACAATAAGGTTTTATTTAAAGGACGATTAGAAAAATTATTATTCCTACTATTTAAGGCAGGTACTTTTTAAAAACCAGCGTGGCGTTATGCCCACCAAAGCCAAAAGAATTTGATAGGGCGACATTCACATCAGCTACCCTGGCGGTGTTGGGGACAATGTCCAGGTCACAATCCGGGTCCGGCAGTTCGTAGTTGATGGTGGGTGGAATAACCCCGTTGGCGATGGCTAAAATACATACCATCGCTTCCAGGCCGCCTGACGCTCCCAGGAGGTGCCCGGTCATGGATTTTGTCGAGCTTATCGCCAGTTTGTAGGCGTGCTGCCCAAATATTTTCTTGATCGCCAGGGTCTCGGCTTTATCTCCCAGTGGGGTGGCGGTAGCATGGGCGTTGATATAATCTACCGCAGACGGCTCAAGCCCGGCGTCAAACAAGGCTTCCTTCATTGAATTTGCCGCGCCGTGTCCTGTCGGGTCGGGCGCTGTCATGTGGTAAGCGTCACAGGTACTGCCATACCCGACTATCTCGGCATAAATCCTGGCGTTTCTGTTCAGGGCATGTTCCAGGGTTTCCAGAACAAGTATAGCTGCCCCTTCGCCTATCACAAAACCGTCCCGTTCGGCGTCAAAAGGCCGGCTGGCCTTCTCCGGTTCCTCGTTACGGGTGGACATTGCTTTCATGGAAATGAATCCTGCCATGGCCAGAGGTGTTATCGCCGCTTCACTGCCCCCGCTGATCATCACATCCACCCGGCCGTACTGCAGCATTTTAAAGGCGTCCCCAATGGCATTGCTGCCGGAAGCGCAGGCAGAAACACTGGTTATGTTCGGCCCTCTCAGACAATTGCTTATGGCGACCTGCCCGGCGCCCATATTGGCTATCATCATGGGCACAAAAATGGGACTGACCCGCCCGGGTCCTTTTTCAGCGAGGACTCTGGCCTGTTCTTCAAGGGTCTCGATACCACCGACACCGGATCCCAGGATCACACCGATCCTGTCCCTGTTTTCCAGCTCTAAATTGAGAGCGGAGTCACGCAAAGCCATACCGGATGCTGCCACTGCAAACTGGGTGAAACGATCCATACGCCGGGCCTCTTTTTTATCCATGTAAAGGGTAGGCTCAAAGTCCGTCACTTCCCCCGCTATTTTAGTTCTGAAATGGGACGGATCAAACCTGGTTACCGGCCCGATCCCGGAAACCCCCGCTTTTAAAGAAGACCAGAACTTTTCCAGGCCCGTACCAACCGGGGATATAATTCCCATGCCGGTAATTACAACCCTTTTTAGCAAGAATAATTCCTCCCCTTCAAAAAAGTCCCGTGGTTTCCACCCGGGACTCGCACCTTAAATAATAATTTACTGATGCTCCTGGATATATTTTACTGCCTCGCCTACTGTCCGTATTTTTTCAGCGTCTTCGTCAGGTATTTCCAGGTCGAACTCTTCTTCCAAAGCCATTACCAGTTCAACAATATCTAAAGAGTCGGCCCCCAGGTCATCGACGAAGGATGACTCTATTTTTACGTCCTCTTCCTCAACCCCCAGCTGCTCAACAATAATTGACTTAACCTTATCAATAATTGCCATGTCAAAAATCACCCCCTTCCGGTACTTTAAAAATCAAACTTTTTAGACACCCGCCATCCCACCGTCCACCGCAATGGTCTGTCCGGTAATATACCCGGCGGCGTCCGAGGCCAGAAAGGCAACCAGTTCAGCTACCTCTTCCGGTCCGCCAAACCTTTTGAGTGGAATCTGCGACAGCATTGTTTCCTTAACATTTTCCGGCAGCCCGGCTGTCATCTCTGTTGAAATGAACCCAGGCGCAACGGCGTTCACAGTTATATTGCGCGAACCAAGTTCCCTGGCCAAAGCCTTGGTAAAACCGATTAAACCGGCTTTAGCCGCACAGTAGTTAGCCTGGCCGCTGTTGCCAATCAAGCCTACCACCGAGCTGATGTTAATAATTCTTCCGTAGCGGTTTTTTAACATGCCCCGGGCGACTGCCCTGGTGCAGTTAAAGGCTCCCTTAAGGCTTACACCCAGCACCTTATCCCAGTCTTCGTCTTTCATATGAAAAATCAGACTGTCCCTGGTGACGCCGGCATTATTCACCAAAATATCAACCCGGCCAAACTCAGCAACAGCGGCTTTTGCCAGAGCGTTGGCCTCGTCAGGTTCCGCTACGTTGGCCTGAAAGGTCAGCACTCTGCCGCCCGCATCTATGATTTCTTGCGCTGTCTCCGCCGCCGCACCGGTATTACTGGCGAAATTTAAAACCACCCCCGCCCCTTTTTGGGCCAGGGCTTTGGCTATGGCCCGGCCTATACCGCGGGAAGCCCCCGTAACGATGGCAATTCTACCGTTCAGAACCATTTTAGCTAACCTCCCTGGTTAACGCAAGGACTTTTTCCAAAGTTGCTCTATCTTCAACATTACTTATTAATACTTCACGGCTGATTTTTTTAATCAGGCCGCCCAATACCTTGCCGGGACCAACTTCGATAAAAATTTCACTGCCCAGTGAAAGCAACCGCAAAATAGTTTCTTCCCAGCGCACGGGACTGTATACCTGCCTGATCAGTGAATCTTTTACCTCCCCGCCCGTAAGGACCAGGTCAGCGCTGACATTTGCCACCACAGGAATCTTTGGATCCCCGATGACAACATGATCTAAATCCCCGGCCAGTCTATCCCCGGCGGGGATCATCAGGCTGGAATGAAAGGGAGCGCTTACCGGCAGCGGTACGAAGCGCCTGGCGCCGGCTTCCTTAAGCAGCGGCTCAACAGCTTTAAGCCCCGCCATATCCCCCGCCACAACCACCTGCCCGGGGCAGTTCAAGTTAACAGCCTCAATAACGCCAAGCTCTGACGCCTTCCGGCACACTTCCACCACCGCTCCGCTGGCAAGTCCCATAACCGCCGCCATGCCGCCTTCGCCTAAAGGCACAGCTTCCTGCATATACTGTCCCCGTTTCCGGACCAAGCGGACAGCGTCCTCAAATTCCAGTGAGCCGGCGGCTACCAGGGCAGAGTATTCCCCCAGGCTGTGGCCGGCCAGCGCGAAAGGAACGGGGCCGCCCGCACTCCTCAACACTTCGAGGCAGGCCAGGCTGGTTGTCAATACAGCAGGCTGAGTGTTCGCGGTTAAATTCAGCTCTTCTTCAGGCCCTTCAAAGCACAGGGTTGACAGTGAGAAACCCAGGGCCTCATCCGCTCTCTTGAAAATCGCCGCCGCCTCCGGGAAGTCCTGGCAGAGCTCCTTGCCCATGCCCACATACTGGGAAGCCTGACCCGGAAAGACAAAGGCTGTTTTCATTTTGTCTTCACCACCTGTTGATTCAAGCGCTCTAATACCACGCCGGCACTTTCCACCACATCCATGATTATATCACGGGCAGACAGTACCTGGTTGACCATGGCGCAAATTTGACCGGCCATAACCGTGCCAAATTCGATGTCTCCTTCCACCATAGCCAGCCTGAGACTGCCGGACCCCAGCTTATCCAGCTCTTCCGGCGGTGTGTTGTTTTTCTCCATTTCTTCGAACTTTCTGGTTAACTTATTGCGCAGGGCGCGTACCGGGTGCCCGGTAGTCACGCCTGTAAGCGTGGTAGCCCGGTCCTTTGATTTTATCACAAGTTCCTTGACTCTGGGATGAATGGTACACTCACGGGCGCACATAAAACGCGTGCCCATCTGCCCACCAACCGCCCCCAAAGCGAGGGCCGCCACCAGTCCCCTGCCGTCAAAAATACCACCGGCAGCTATGACCGGAATATCAACAGCGTCCACCACCTGCGGCACCAGAGCCATGGTTGTCAGTTCACCAACATGGCCACCTGATTCCATCCCCTCAGCAATCAGCGCGTCCACTCCGGCACGGGTTAGTCTTTTGGCCAAAGCCACCGAGGAAACGACAGGGATAACCTTTGTCCCCACTTCCCGCAGCGAAGGCACATATTTGCCGGGATTGCCGGCCCCAGTAGTTACCACCGCCACAGGCTCATCTCTTAAAACTGCCATGAGTTCGTTCACAAATGGGGATAGAAGCATTACGTTAACACCAAATGGCTTTTGGGTAAGCGCTCTGGCTTTTTGCAGCTGTGCTTTCAGCCATTCCGGCGTAGCTGTACCGGAGGCTATCACACCCAGACCGCCCGCTTCTGAAACGGCCGCGGCTAGTTCCGCAGTGGAAACCCAGGCCATACCGCCCTGAATTATCGGGTATTCTATATCGAGTAATTCACATAACGCTGTCCGGAGCATTACCTCTCCCCCCATATCTATACACATAACTCTATATGTTTACTGCCACTTGATGACCGCTGCCCCATAGGTCAAACCTGCCCCAAATCCCACCATTAGCACATGGTTGCCTTTTTTGATCCGGCCGTCTCGCACAGCTTCTTCCAGGGCAATGGGAATTGAGGCCGTTGAAGTGTTGCCGTAACGATCCACATTAACCAGCACTTTTTCAGGTGGCAAACCCAGCCTTTTAGCGGCGGCGTCAATAATTCTCACATTAGCCTGGTGCGGAACGAAAAAGTCTATATCTGACGTTTCAAGACCGGCGGCGTCAAGAACTTCTTTAGCCGCTTTGGCGGTTATCCTGACTGCAAATTTAAACACATCCCGGCCTTTCATCTGAAGATAGTGCAGTTTTTCTTCCACGGTCCGGCAGGTTGCGGGAAGCCTTGAACCCCCGGCAGGCATCCTTAAAATCGAGCTATTGGAGCCATCCGCCCACAGTTTAAAGGAAAGGATGCCGCTGCCTTCGGGCGCGGGTTTAAGGACAACCGCCCCGGCGCCGTCGCCAAAAAGAACACAGGTCCTGCGGTCCTGCCAGTTAATAACTTTAGATAAATTTTCAGATCCTATGACCAGAACTGTTTTACAGGAACCGGCGGCAATAAACTGGCTGCCAACAGACATGGCGTAGACAAAACCGGTACAACCGGCGGCCAGGTCAAAGGCGCCGGCCTTTTTCGCGCCAATCATGTCCTGTACCAGGCAGGCAGTTGCAGGGAAAAGCATGTCAGGTGTATTGGTGGCCACGATAATCAGGTCCACCTCTTCAGCAGGCACTCCCGCGTCAGCCAGAGCCTTCAGACCGGCGGCGGCAGCCATATCGGATGTCGCCTGCTCCGGGGAGGAAATGCGCCTTTCCCTGATCCCGGACCGGGCCAGGATCCACTCGTTACTTGTATCAACAATCTTTTCAAGATCAGCATTGGTAAGAATCCGGTCGGGTAAGTAAGCTCCGGTACCGGCAATCCCCGCGTTAATCAATTCCTTCGGCAAGATTTCCACAAACCTCCTTGGTTTTTAAACTTTCTATATTCAGACTGATTGCGTCGACCAGCCGGTTATCCACCGACTCTCTGGCAACTCTAATGGCGTTTTTCAGCGCTTTGTCTCTGGAACTGCCATGGCAGATCACCGACACTCCGTTAACACCCAGCAAAGGAGCCCCACCATACTCGGCGTAATCCAAACGCTTTTGCAAACATTTCAAAGCCGGCCCGGCCATCAATGTACCCATTTTAGCCAGCATGCTTTTAGCAATCTCCTCTTTCATCATTTTCAAAAGCATCCTGGCCATGCCTTCCCCGGCTTTAAGCACAACATTCCCTGCAAAACCGTCGCATACAACCACATCCGCGGTTCCTTCGAAAATATCCATTCCCTCAACATTACCAATAAAATTGATCCCCGCGCCTTTAAGGAGTGGAAAAGCGGCCAGGGTAGTTTCATTCCCTTTAGTATCTTCCTCACCGTTGCTTAAAAGTCCGACCCGTGGGCTGGCATTACCAAGAATCTTTTTAGCGTACTGGTAGCCCATGATCCCGAACTGAAGCAGGTGCTGGGGCTTGCAGTCAACATTGGCGCCGGCGTCTAAAAGAACCGTATAACCCTTCTCGTTGGGCAGTACACCGGCAATAGCGGGACGGTCAATACCTTCAATCCTGCCCATGTTCAGCAATGCCGAGGCCATAGCGGCGCCGGTGCTGCCTGCCGATACCACAGCGTCGGCCTCCCCCTCTTTAACCAACCTGGTAGCCCTGACAATTGAGGAGTTCCTTTTGCGGCGCACGGCGACAGCCGGATGTTCGCCCATACTGATTACCTCGGTGGCGTGAACCACAGTTACCATCCCGCCGGAGTCATTGCCCGCCAGCTCAGCGTTAATCTGTGCTTCATTCCCCACCAGGATTACCGCTATTCCGTATTCAGCCGCGGCTTGGAGGGCGCCTTTTATTATTTCCCGGGGAGCATAGTCCCCACCCATTGCATCCACAGCTATTTTCACTGCGGCACGACCTCCTCAAGTTCTGCGAAAATTAGAAACCTACCCTGAAATACAACTTCATCTTTTACGTATGAGGTAACTTTTACCATGTATTTATTGCCTTTTTTTATTTTAATAACCGCTCTCGCCAGAACTTTTTCGCCGCATACAACCGGACGTTTAAAGCTGACCCTGGCGATCCCGGTTAAAGCAACCTCGGCGTCAATTACCGCCACAGCCAGTGAGTTGGCCTGGGCAAACAAATGATGACCTCTTAAAAACCGGGTTTTACTCAAAGTCATATCAGTTCCGACAGGCAAAATAGACATTCCCCAACTCCCTACATCCAAATCAACCAACTCACCCATCCAT
>Ga0074195_1004318_pt1 | contig 11817 bp, 19 predicted proteins | sample EPASupsiteHSE623_FD_64525 | JGI IMG/M metagenome (GOLD analysis project Ga0074195, IMG submission 64525) | Bioremediated contaminated groundwater from EPA Superfund site, New Mexico - Sample HSE6-23 | ecosystem: Environmental > Aquatic > Deep subsurface > Groundwater > Contaminated ...
ATATCTTATACCGCATTTGCATCATGCTTTTTGTATAGTCCGTTTTTAGTTATTTGTTGTCAGTATAATATATTAAGCTGCTTTATTGCTTACTGTATTATACCACACGCTGTACAACGTCAGCTGAGCGAAGCGAGGGATTGGCGCGCTTTTTGCATTGTTGTTCTGCAAAAAGCGTGACAAAAGGCTTTATAAGGTTGAAGCATGTGTTATGCGCTTTTCTTACTTTTTATATTCTTCTTTTAATATTCTGAATATCTTTAAATCCACTAGCCCTTTACCAGACCAGAAGTTACCTTGAAGTATTATTCCCTCCATTACAAATCCATTTTTTATTAACACCTTTTCAGAGTTCACATTCTCTAGCATTACTTCTGCTTGTATCCTATTTATTTCTATATCTTTAAATAAGTAAGAAATAAAAGCTCCTACGGCTTTCGTTGCATACCCTTTATTCCAATATCTCTCAGCTAAGAAGTATCCAATGGTTGCCATATTTACATTCTTGTTTATGTCCATTATCTCAATTATTCCTATCAAAGTATCAGAATCTTTTAAATATATACCTAATTTGATCCTCGTTTGTTGCCTAAAATCTCTTTCAAAGTGTTCAATCATCTTACGGACAGTATCTCTATTTTTCTTAACGAGTATTCCACAATATTTGAATACAGTTTCATTACTATAGATATTAAAAAGATCATCACTATCTTTATCGGTAATCTGATGCAATACAATTTCATCTGTACAAAGCGTAGGAACTTCCTTGAATAACAATGCTGTATTCATAAACTAAACACAATCTCCTTTATGATTGGATCAAAATTGCGCCCGAAGGGTCCGCATAACATTCGTTTAACCTTTAAACCACGTTCCTGAGCGAAGCGAGGGATTGGCACGTGTTTTTGCATGAGACTTCATGCAAAAACCGTGACAAAGTGGTTTATAAGGTTGAAACGGTTGTTCGATGTCTTCTTTATTCCCATTTCTGAATTTCTATCACATTGTTTTCTGGATCTTTGGCATACACTACATGTATCTTCCCTACACCTTCAATTTCGGTCTTGATGATCTCTCCTATTGTTGATCCACCATTCTTAATTACTTTTTTAAGGCACTCTTCAACATCTTCTACTGAAAACGCTATATGTCCAAAGCCTTCTTTATTAATGCTCTTATTATCTTTTATATCATCATTATATTGGAATATTTCTAGTGTTGGACCATCTACTCCAAAACCTGGTAATAATAGATGAATCCCATGAATTCTTGCATTTGGTATTCCAGTAAGTACATCAAGCCAATACCCTGATAAGTTTCTTATTGGTGGTTTCTCTTTACAATTGAATACATTTATATAAAAACTAGAAAGTCTTCGCCAATCATGAGCAACAATATTAGTGTGAGCATATCTAATCTTCATGGTAAACCTTCAATGTATATTAAGTATTGGTATTCTTATCTTGCGCGCGCAGCGTCCATCGAACATTGGCTTAACCCTTAACGCCTGCTCCTGAGCGAAGCGAAGGATTGGCGTGGTTTTTGCGCGATCTTCTCGCAAAAAACATGACAAAAGGCGTTATAGGGTTGAAGCATTTGTTAGGTTATTTCTTTTCTTCTAAATTCCCAAGATTTGATTCTATTAAATTATCGTATTTCTTGTTTTCTTCATGGATTAATTGAATTTTTAATTCTTCTTTCTTCAATTCTAGCTCTAATATGTCTTTTCTATATTTTAGCTTCTCAACATCTGCTTTAATTTTCTTATTTATGATTATAAATCCAAATGTTAACCCTGGAAGAACCAGTAAACTCATAATCATTCCAAAATATGGAATAGGTATAAATTCCATCTTGAATCCTTGTTTTATCAAATAGAATCTACATTCTTATTCTTGCAGTAATATTATTGCCTTCTCATAATCATCTTCACTCACAAATATTGTAGCATCTATACTAAATGACGCTGGCCTTTGCCCTCCAGCATCTGCCGATTGAATAATGTATGGAATATTTTCTTGCTTTAATAATATTGCAAAAGAATCAGCTTCAAATCTATTTTTGAACTTTTTTAGTTGAATCATATTTCTTACTCTTCTTTTGGCGCGAAGCGTCAATCTAACATTAATAAAAAATAGTTTAGTATGTATATTTTTTGGCGCCGAAGGCGTCAACCTAACATTGGCTTAAGCTGGGAGCTTCGACCGCGAAGCGGTTGGCGCACTTTTTGCGCGATCTTCCCGCAAAAAGTGTGACAAAGAAGCGACTCAGCTTGAAGCAGTTGTTAGGTTAATATTTTTTATATTTATTCTTCTACTCTTTAAATTCTTACTTAAACTTAACAGCTGTTCCATATGCTATCACTTCTGCTGCATTTTGCATTATCGCTGATGAAGCGTAACGAATATTTACTATTCCATCTGCATGAAGTTGTTCTGCCTCCTCTACCATTCTTTTTGTAGCTAATGCACGTGATTCATTCATCATTTCATTGTAGGCTTTCAACTCTCCTCCAATTAGTGATTTGAATGCTTGGGTAATATCTTTCCCAATGTTTTTTGATTGAATTGTACTCCCTTTTACTAATGTAATTGTTTCTAATTCCTTCCCAGAGATGTAATCAGTATTTACTAAGATCATCTTCTTCTCCTCCCTTTATTTCTTTTATTCTTTCTATTAATACAAATGCCAAGATAAGAGATACAATAATTGAGATACTAAATACTATTAATCTTACTAGATTTGGAACATCAAATATTATTAAGGTTATTCCAATAATGATATAGTATAGAATTATTAATGCTACTATGAATATTGGAGCAATCATTTTCTTTCTATGAGTATTCATATTATTTCTCTATTACTACTATACAATACTTTGTATCTGCGCCGAAGGCGTCAACCTAACATTGGCTTAACCTTTAAAGCCTGTTCCTGAGCGGCGTTGCGTAGCAACGATGCGAGGGATTGGCGTGGTTTTTGCGTGATCTTCTCGCAAAAACCATGACAAAAGGCTTTATAAGGTTGAAGCGTTTGTTCGACGTCTTCTTCATTATTTTTACTCTTGACATATCACTATAGTATCATTATTATGATATCGGAGGCTATCCATGCCAATCATTCGCCCTATCTCTGATCTCAGAAATAACTTTTCTACTATATCTGAAGCTGTACATACTGATGATGAACCAATCTTCCTTACAAAAAATGGTGTTGGCGATATGGTCGTAATGTCTTTAGACTATTATGAACGCCAACTCGCTAAAATTGAATTATATCAAAAACTTAATGATGCTAGATCTGAAATTGCTCATGGAGCCAAAGGTAAAAATGCTAAATCGGTTCTTTCTAACCTAATAAGTAAATGAGTAATTCTACTAACTCTGTTCTAATCTATCCTAGGGCAGAAAATGATCTTCTGGAAATAAAAGAATACTTTGAAAATACATTAAAAACGTCAGCAATTCCTTTATTTGAAAAGTTTTATTCACATATTGAAAGACTTGAAGTAAATCCTCTCATTCATCCATTAGTGAAAGATGCCTATTTACATCAGTTAGGTTATCGGATGATACCAGTCGATAACTTTTTAGTCTTCTATATTGTTAATGATAAAGAAGTACAAATTCACCGAATTTTATATGGAAAGAGAAATTATCTATCATTTTTATAATTCATATAGCTACTAACTATATTCAATGGTGTTGCGCCGAAGGCGTCCGTCGAACATTGGCTTGACCCGCGAGGCGTTAATCTGGCGCGCTTTTTGCCTTGTTGTTCCTGCAAAAAGCGTGACAGTAGCCGAGTCGGGTCGAAGCATTTGTTATGTGCTTTTCTTATTACTTGATAATCCTCTAATCTTTTACTTTCTTCTTCTGTTATCTGAATCGCCCTTATCATAGTTCAATTTGTTATTAATTTAATTTACCAAATATTTTACTTTTCCTTAAATATTCTTGAAGCAACTATAAATATTTGAAGCGTAATACTTTGTAGCATGAAGAATACGAAAGCAGCCTTCAACTAAAAACAAGCTTTTATCTTCGGCTGCTTTCGTATTCTTTACTGCTATGTGTGTATTCTTTTGTTTTTTTTCTTATTTTCTCTTTATGTTATTTAATGCTTATGGATATCATAGAAAATGCTGAATACGATGAATAATGTCATTATAGTTCTTGGCAATTATTTTTGGGCTACCTATAAATTTCACGTTTGACACGATAAAATATTCTGAAGAATTTATACTTGACTATATTCTTCTCTTCCTTTCTTCTTGCGCGCCGCGTAAGCGGCGTCCACATAACATTGGCTTAACCCTTAACGCCTGCTCCTAAGCGAAGCGAAGGATTGGCGTGGTTTTTGCATGATCTTCAAGCAAAAACCATGACAAAAGGCGTTATAGGGTTGAAGCATTTGTTAGGCATCGGCTTTCTTTAAAATAGTTTCATATTCATTTTCAAGTATAAAATCGACTGCTTGAGCATTCCCAAGTTCAATATACCAACTAATAAGGTAAAGTTTTCTAGGATCAAATGAATAGAAAGTTTTAATTAAATAATCAGTGTCTATTTGTTCTTTAATGCTCTTCATAACAAATACGTATGACAATGGATCTTTTTCTCGTAATTCGTTAATACGTTGCCTTTCATAACTTTCCAATTTGGCTAACAGTCTATTTCTAACAACTCTTTCAGAAGATTCTAAATAGTCATCATCGATATAATACTCATCAAGATAATTTTTTAGTAATTTTTTTGTTTCTGTTGTTATATCATAATTTATCAATATATCTAGAACATCATCTTTATATTGTGAATAGTTTTCAATAACCTTACTTATTAATGAAATATATCTTTGGGAAATCATGCAATGATAGCCAATTTTGCGTATTGAGTAGTATTGATTATCTAGTAAAAACAACACTACATCTGTAGGTATTGTTATTTTATTCAATACTAGCTCATTAATAAAACTCGCAATTCTGATTTTATGTAGATATATCGACTCTTCCTTCAAACTTTCAAAAACTCTTTTTATTATAGAGACTTGTTTTTCTTTAGAATACTGTTTAAATCGATTAACATATTCAGAGTAAATAACTACATTTGTATACTTGTGGAAGTATTTTATGTTTTCGAATAGAACATTTAATGATTTATCATCAAGTTATCTAATACTATGTTTCAATATCTCTGATGATATGTTTCGATTAGCTGGAGCTACTTTTAATAAAGCAATAAGTTTTTCAATCTTCATTTTTTGCCTCGTCAGTAATACTATTTGGTTTAAATTCGTATGCCTAACATTGGCTTAACCCTTAACGCGTACATTGGCGTGATTTGTGCTTGCGAGCGAAGCGAGTTGCACAAACCATGACAATAGCGTTATAGGGTTGAAGCAGGTGTTAGATTTCTTCTTTAATTAACTACCTTATCTATATATAGTCCACAATCAGGTACAAACTTGTTTCCCTTTAAAAGTTCTAGTACTTCTTCTCGTGTTGCCATTTTTGCTTCTTCAACTTCAGTTTCTTGGCACTTTATTGCCATTTTATCTATTTCTTGATTAAAGACCCATACATCTACAAAATGCGGACTAAAGCCATTATCACCTTTATATTGATATACGATCTTTCCTCTTTCTTTATCCAAATCAATTCCTAATTCTTCTTTCACTTCTTTTAATGCTGTTTTAAAGCTATCATCCCCTGATATAGCCGAACCACCTGTACATTCCCATAACCCAGGATAAGGATATTTATCTTTCTTTCTTTTTGAAATAATGAATTCATTTTTCGAATTCTTTATCCATACATGTACGATGAGATGATATTCATTCTCTTTTAATGCTTCACCACGAAGAATAACTTTTCCAGTTTTATTTCTATTTGAATCAAGTACATCCCAATATTCCATAATTGTCCCTTATTTAATGCTAAAGACCCTAAAAACTTATAGTCTTTATATCAGCATTCGGAGGATCAACTTAACATTGGCAATAAAAAGTTAACATATCTCTTTATCCGCCCGCGCAGCGTGAATCTAACATTGGCTTAACCCTTAACGCCTGTTCCTGAGCGAAGCGAAGGATTGGCGTGGTTTTTGCGTCATCTTCTAGCAAAAACCATGACAAAGGGCGTTATAGGGTTGAAGCTTTTGTTAGGCACTTTTTCTTCTAAAATATTCGTACTTCCATAATTCTATTTAAACTTTATTTCTTTATAATATTACTTTTCTTCTATATGCTTACTATTTCAATCTATTTCTGAACTTTTACTGTAGGAGAGTATCTCGCTTATTAAATCATTCTTCTCTTTAATAATATCTATTCCACGTATAGTCTCTTCAGTACCATTCCTATTTGCCCATATACATTCCCAGCGAATTATACATCGATGACCAAAGCCTAATAATTCTTCTGTTTTAAACCTTACTTCTCTTCTTTCTTCAAATAGATTTTCATAGTATTTTCTTATTTGATCTTTCCCAGTATAAATCAATCCACGAGGAACAGGAGATGTACTTTCCAGAGTACAATCATCACTTAATAGCCTTATGATATCTTCTACCTTATGATCATTAATGCCATTGTATAATTTTACAACAAGGCGAATACCAGATTCTATTTTATGCATTTTGATTGGACTCATACAATTTGCCCTTTAATGCTAGCAAGAATAATCTTTAATCCTCGGCGCGAAGCGTCTGCCTAACATTGGCTTAACCTTTAACGCTCGTTCCCGAGCATAGCGAGGGATTGGCACGTGTTTTTGCATTGTTGTTCTGCAAAAACCGTGACAAAGAGCGTTATAAGGTTGAAGCAGTTGTTAGATTTCTTCATCTTTATATCTTTTTTATCCCTATATTATTCATTATTAATATAATTTCATTTTTTTCATATGAATTTAGATTAATATCAAATGCTCCTTTTTCTTTATGTATTATCCGTAATCCATTTTCCAATTCTTGGTATTTCTCTATACTACTCCATTCCGCAGAATAATTAAGAAAAACTACACCATTTGAATAAAATCCACTATTCTTTGATTCAATATAGATTCTTAAAGGGTCAATAAAAACTAAACTTCCAAATATTATTATTCCTAATTTTTCAAAAAGTGTTTGTTGTAGAAAAGCAGAACAAAATATAATTATGCTAATAATACTTGGATATATTATTTGAAAATAACTTGAATCAACTCTTAATATAATTTTACTTCTTTTTACAACATTAATTATTTTTAGGCTTTTTATAGACGTAATAGAACCACTAAAAAATATTGATACAATAATAATTACAGTTACAATTTTTGCAATATTAAGTAACATATTTTTCCCCATATATTTTCTATCCCTGTGCGATGCGTCACTCTAACATTGGCATTAATAGGTTTAGTATGTATCTTTTTGCGCCGGAGGCGTCAATCTAACATTAGCTTGACCCTTAACGCGTACATTGGCGCGGTTTGTGCTCTTCGAGCGAAGCGAGCTGCACAAACCGTGACAATAGCGTTATAGGGTCGAAGCAGGTGTTAGAATTCTTCATTTTCCTTTTTTATTCAAAAACACTTTCCAATCTTTCTTTACCAATGATATGTATGGCCTTTACTTCATTAAGCATGCTTTGATAAAAATCAATACTTGCTTTCCTTCGTTCTTCTGCTATTATTTTTGCTCGATTCGTGTAAAACTTTTCATATACATTTTTTAATTTAAAATTGTATTCTTGGAAAAATGACGCAGCACTATCATTACTTCCATCAAGCACATTTCCAAATTCGTCTATAGAATAGAGTGGTTCTGATACTATTCCTTTATACGCAATAGTGCGTGCAATTCCTAATGTTCCCGTAACGTCTAGTTTATCAGCGTCAAACAATATTTTTGCTTCTACAGATGTAGGTTCTTCATTCTTTCTGAATCGATGTGTACGAATACTATCCTTTACATGATGTGCCTTTTCTTCTGACCATTTTAAGCTCTTCATGTATTCATAGGCCATTTCAGAACCTACAATTGCATGATCTATTTTTGAATCACGAAATTGTGCCTCTCTTCCAATGTCATGGAGTAACGAAGCTGCAATTAATACATCCATATCTACAGTATATTCAGATGCAATATCTAATGCTGAATACAAAACCCGGTAGATATGTTGTTCATCATGAGCACCATCATTCATACACGTTAACATATAATTTTCTATGCACGAAAATGTCTGTTTATCCATCACAACTGCACCTTATATTTTATTCTGCGCGAAGCGTCATTCTAACATTGGCTTAACCCTTAACGCCTGTTCCTGAGCGAAGCGAAGGATTGGCGTGGTTTTTGCGTGATCTTCTCGCAAAAACCATGACAAAAGGTGTTATAGGGTTGAAGCATTTGTTAGGTATTTTTTCTTTCTTTACTATCATATTCTACTTCAAATCCATTTCTTATTGTATACTTTACTTTTCCATCTTCTATGTTTTCTATCTTAATCATTTTTCGATTATATAATTCTTCGTAATTGATTTTAATTCCTTTTTCATAAACAAAGACTTTATTCCATATCTTTGAAGTATTCTTTATCTCAATATATAGATTGATTATTGTATTAATTATATATCCTACCATTAATAGGTAATTCTTATCTTGATTACATATCACAATCATCGTAATATTTGATAAGGTATAATTCGTTACTCCAAAGACATATTTATAGGGAGTGTGAATGCCTATCAAATGCCCAATACCTATTTCTTTTCCTAATCTTTTTGTAGTTCTATATTTTTTCCAGGCAAATGATAGCAAAGATAATACTGAGAGAATAATTGTCTGTATTATCATGCTTTTATTCACTGATAAGCCTCATTTTGATATATTTTATAAATATTCCATTATCAAAACTTATGTAATCACAGATAAATATATAATCTTTTTCTTTGGGGCGAGCGAAGCGAGTCCACCTAACATTGGCTTAACCTTTAAATCCGCGCCTGAGCTATTGCGAAGGCTTGGCGTGGTTTGTGCATTGTTGTTTCTGCACAAACCATGCCAAAGGATTTATAAGGTTGAAGCATTTGTTAGAAATCTTTTTTATGGCTCAAATCTTTTACATTCAATATTTGGGATATATTTGTAATGTTTATCATTTGCTGTAAATAGTGTTTCACTTGTTTGAACAACAGTCGCAGCTATTAGTGCATCAGCTAACATCATAGAATGACTAAGTGAATATTCTTGTATATAGAATATTGCTCTTGATGAAATTTCCTTATCTATTTGTATGATATCAATATTCCATTTTTTTATCTGCTTTTGAAATATCTTGAACTCTTCTTTATTCTTCATTCCTTGGATAAGTTCCATATAGGTTACAGCCGATATTGTAAATGGAATATTTGATTCTACTACTTTTTTTGCCTTCTCATTTCCACGGAGATACCATATTAAGACATCAGTATCGATAATCAAAATGACCGTCCCTTTCGAAGATCTCGTACAGCTTCTTCGACAGTCTTTTCATCTTTCCGTTTGTTCCACATACCAAAGAATCCATTATCTTCTTGTATGGAAACACTATCTTTCTTATGAATAGGAACAATTTTTGCGAGCGCTTTTCCTCTAAAAGTAACAGTAACTTCTTGTCCATTAACAACTTGATCTATTATTTTACCAGGCTGAATCCTTAGTTCTTTGGTTGTTATCTTCATGATCATCCTCCAGTGTACACTTCATAGTATACACTTTCAAACACCGTTTAGCAAGTCTTTTTTATATTCTTCCTGCGCGGGAGCGTCTTTCTAACATTGGCTTAACCTTTAAATCCGCGCCTGAGCTACTGCGAAGGCTTGGCGTGGTTTGTGCATTGTTGTTCTGCACAAACCATGACAAAGGATTTATAAGGTTGAAGCAGTTGTTCGACGTTTTTTTTATCTAGGCCTTTAATCAAGAACTTTTTTTAATAAAATAGAAACCCATATCCCAGCCATTGTCATCCCAAAAAGCATTTCAATACACACTAATGTTTTAGATAATGTACCTAGCGGTAAAATATCACCAAATCCAAATGATGAAAATGACATAATGCTAAAGTATAAAGATTTAAAAAAATCATATGCTAACATTTCGAGATCCATTTTTAAGATCATAGATAAATCAATTCTGTATAAAATCATCTCTATATTATTTATCTTTAAGCCTGCTATCATATATAGGATACTGAAACAAAATATCACTACTCCAGAAAATAGTAAGCATCTGCTAGGCTTTTCTCCATACCCGATCATTAATTCATTAAAGATAAAGCGTATTTGCTTTCTAGGTGCTTCCATATTGAATTTAGTTTCATATTTCAAAGCAATAAAAGAATAATTTGAATGTTTTATTGACCCAGACAATTTATAAGCATCTGCTATCTCGAAATAAAATTCGGATAATTTCTTATTATTAATCTTTTCTTCAGGACTAGTATTATTTCTCTTATATGCTTTTAACTTTCCTATTACTGTTTCATTATTAAATAAACAAGAACTAAATATTGGGCTCCCAAAATATATATAATCAAACTTTGAATTCGAAAATTTACAATTTACGAAGTTACATTTCTCAATAAAACTACAATTAACGAATTCACATTCTTCAATAGTACAATTCTTAAAATATGCTAGATGAAAAATACAATTAACAAATTTTGTTTTATAAAACCTTGCATATTCGCAGTGAATCATAAAGTATCCGTTTTTAAATTCATTATTGCATATTTGTGCATATGAGAAATCAGTTCCTTCGAAATTATCATCGGCTGGAAAATCAATATTTTCTCCATTAATAGATATTCCTTTCAAGTTATTTTCATATTTGAAGAAATCCCAAGACAATTCTTTATGTTCCATTGCATTAAAAATAAAATCTTCTCCAGCTCCTTTTCGAATCAATTCAAGAACAATTTCATGTTGTTTTCTACCAATTTCTGTGTTCCATTTTTCAGTTTCTTGTTTTGCTTCATTTTTATTATATAGGGATTCGAAAACTTCAGTGCTAAACATAAAATCCCCTTAAGAGTTTACAATTACTTAGGTGCAAATATTTTGAAATATTTGTAGAATATATTTTAATGCGCGCGCGAAGCGCGTCCGTCGAACATTTCGCTTAACCGGCAAGCCTGGCCCGCAAAGCGGGTTGGCGCGCTTTTTGCGTAATCTTCTCGCAAAAAGCGTGACAAAAGGCGCTGTCCGGTTGAAGCAGTTGTTAGGTCAATTCTCCTCTTCCGCTTTACCACTTTTTTTGTTGAATGATCTTATTCTTTCTGCTGCTTTCGCTTGATAAATTGCTTTTATTGCTTTCTATGGCTTTCTATGGCTTTCATTCTGTAGCATTTCTCTTGACTTCAATTATTCTTAAACAATATTTAAATTCTCTTCTTCAATTTTTGAATCAATAAATAGCCTCTTCTTCGTATACTTTGTAGAGTGAAGAATATGAGAACAGATCTCAATACTAAGCAAGCTTATATTTTATCTGTTCTCATATTCTTCAATTAGACATAGTTTATGGCTTATTGTATTTTTTCATAGTGTACGTTTTTAATAATACGTATTTCTTTAATAATAAATTGGACAGGAAATGATTCAGGATCAATTAAAGCTTTCCTAGATATTAATAGGAATTTACTTTAGGGAAGGTGCTATGACTAAGAGAAGTATGATCTTCTCTCTCAATCACAAGGGCCGTAGTGCGCCGCAATTATGCTGGGCCCATTAATCAAGACCAAAACCAGCTAACGAATAAGGTGGTCATTCACGCTTCCAATGCTCGTATCTGAAACGACTCA
>Ga0074195_1004319_pt1 | contig 11813 bp, 13 predicted proteins | sample EPASupsiteHSE623_FD_64525 | JGI IMG/M metagenome (GOLD analysis project Ga0074195, IMG submission 64525) | Bioremediated contaminated groundwater from EPA Superfund site, New Mexico - Sample HSE6-23 | ecosystem: Environmental > Aquatic > Deep subsurface > Groundwater > Contaminated ...
CAAGGTTGTGATTGCGCTTAACATGTTTGACGAGCTGGAAGCAAAGGGAGCAAAACTCGATTTCATTGGTTTGGGGAAGTTGATAGGTATCCCAATCGTTCCTACAATTGCTTCCAGGGGGCAGGGGGTTGATGAATTGTTCAGCAGGATCATAGAGGTGTATGAGGACAGGGATCCAATCGTGCGACATATTCACATCAATTATGGCAACAATATTGAATCAGCGATTTCTAAAATCCAACAGCTGATTAAACAGAACCGTGAGATAACCGACCGGTTTTCGACGAGGTACCTGGCCATTAAGCTCCTTGAAACCGATAAAACCACCTTAAATCTGTTGTCACAATGTCACAATTTTCAGCCGCTCAGGGAAACAACTGAAAAAGCAATTCAACAGCTTGAAAAGGAATACGGAGATAAGTCTGAGACCATTATCACCGATGCCAAGTATGGTTTTATAGCTGGCGCGCTGAATGAAACCCTAATCCCTGGTGCGGAGGAGACACGAAAGAAAACTGCAGATATAGATTTTTTGCTTACCCACCGGATTTTCGGATTTCCCATCTTCATTTTCTTCATGTGGGTGATGTTCCAGGCTACATTCACCATTGGAAGCTATCCCATGAACTGGATCAATGCAGGCGTTGGTTGGTTTGGACAACTGATTAACAGCGCAATGCCAGAAGGAGCAATACGCGACCTCTTGATTGACGGAATTATCGGTGGGGTTGGTGGTGTTATTATTTTTCTTCCCAATATCCTGATTCTTTTCTTTTTCATCTCTTTCATGGAAGATACCGGGTATATGGCGCGGGTATCATTTATTATGGACAAACTCATGCACAAAATCGGACTGCATGGCAAGTCGTTTATCCCGATGCTGATGGGTTTTGGCTGCAATGTGCCAGCTATCATGGCCACACGAACGCTTGAGAACCGAAAAGATCGGATCCTTACCATGATGATGATCCCCTTTATGTCTTGCAGTGCTCGCCTTCCCGTTTATGTCCTGCTTATCTCAGCATTCTTTCCTCATTACCAGGGACTGGTACTCACATCAATCTATCTTATTGGGGTCCTCATTGCAGTGCTGGTAGCGCTGGCAACGAAGAAAATATTGTTTGCAAAGCAGGATATGCCTTTTGTGATGGAACTGCCTCCCTACCGGATACCAACTCTAAGAAATACGTCGGTGCATATGTGGCATAAAGGCGTGCAATATCTCCGAAAAATGGGAACGGTCATCCTGTTTGCTTCCATATTGATATGGGCTCTTGGATATTTCCCACATAATATAAAATTCTCAGCAGATTGGGACAGCCAGATCAAGACAGTGGAATCCAATAAGGTATTGAGTGAGTTACAGCGATCAGCACAGATGCACCAACTTGAACTTGCTAAAGATGCCGAACGCCAGGAAAAATCCTGGATTGGCCAGATGGGCCATTTCATTGAACCAGTTCTTACCCCATTGGGATTCGACTGGAAGATTGGAGTGAGCATTATCACGGGGATGGCAGCCAAGGAAATTGTGATTGGCACGATGGGGGTGTTGTATCAAACCGATTATGATGTTGATAATGCCACCGGTGGATTGAAAAACAAGATGCAGCAACAGATGCATGCCCATGGCAAGCTTAAGGGTCAGAAAGTTTTTACTCCCCTGGTCGCCTATGCCCTGATGCTGTTTGTGCTGATTTATTTTCCATGTGTGGCCGTAATTGCCGCAATTAAAAAGGAGGCCAATTGGAAATGGGCTTTGTTTACGATGGTTTACACAACCGCCATGGCATGGGTGGTCGCTTTTCTGACATACCAGATCGGAAGCTTTTTTGGTTAGTTGAAACTTAACCGAACCCCTCGTTTGATTTCATTACCACGTTCAATAATTAAAACACCATGATACAGGAAATAGTCGTATTCATTATAATCATCGCCATAATTGGAATTGTGCTGCATTCTGCAATTAAAAAGTCCCAGTCAAAATCGGCCGGTTCCTGTAGTGGGTGTTCAGGATGTCCTTCACCTTGTGAGCTGAAGGATATGAACAATAGATAATGTCGTAAACAAAATCACTTTTTTAACCTTTGGTTTTCGGGATTTCAATTCCACTTTGGTACGATTAATAGTCGGATTAGATGGAAAAGCCGGTCAAATCGACCACCCCCAGACTGGAACAAACTGACCACCCTCTTATCATAATTTTTTCACCCTGTTTCCGACATTTTTAACTGAATGCTTTTTCTTAATTTACATTGAGGAGCTATATGGTACGCAAACCATTGCTCGCTCCCTCTCCGCTGTTCAGCCTTATATCAGATTTCTGTTCGTCAAAACCCCAACTTTGCTGATGGCTTCCTTCAGATTTCGCCTCACGGCAAACACCCTTGCCATTCGCTAACACTTCCTATCAACCCGGTGTGTGCAGGGACTTGCACCCTGCCAGCCAAAGAACTATGCCCGACATACATAAAAAGAGGACGCTCTTTTGGGACGCCTGCTTTTTTTGTTAAATCATCTTATGTTTTATTATCAATGAGATCGTTTTTTATGGCATATTTAATTAAACCCACAATGGACTTGGTGTTGGTTTTTGTGAAAATATTCCGGCGATGGGCTTCTACTGTCCGCTCACTGATAAAGAGGTTATTAGCAATTTCTTCGTTACTCATTTCTTTGGCAATCAAGTTTGTGTTTGTGAAGCTCTGTCGCAAATGGAAACGCTTTGTATGCATATCCCTTAAAGAAATGGTGGTACGAATCAAACAGAAAAAATGCTGTAATGCAGGAAGCAATAAATGAGCCACCGATCAGGGTAACAAGCATAATACTGATAAGTAGGGTAGAGCAATGAAAATTATATTGAACAAGTAAATAAAAATCGGCACCAAATGTCATTGTCAGCAATCCAATCGGAATGCTCAATGAATTATCAAGGTCTGTCCTTCGTTCAGTTTCCTTATCGTACCAATTCAAATAAAATTCCAGATCGTTCATTAAAAATAGTTATGGAATATCTATCCTTTCAGCTATGTCTCTCTGTATTTATTGGTAAGTTCCAGCCCCTTTTCTGCAATTTCAAGAATCTGTAGAGTTGTAGAAGCCATTAAAAGACTTTGTTTCAATATAAGCAGAGTGCCCTTTTCTTCTTGAGTCAAACGCCAAGATGTGCTTAAAAACTTATCAATAGCCTTCCCTAAATTATCTTTAACCTGCAATAATTGTTTCTGATATGATGGAAGGTGCGCCACATTGCTTCTCTCCTTTTCGCTATCAATCAGGTTAGTCATATTTGCAATATGAGCTTTATGAAGTCGGTTATTCCTGTCGGTTTTGAAAGCACGGCATATAAAAACCTCATACGCCATTGATCTTACATATTCTGGTGCTTCAGCCATTGTGGTTGGTTTTATTACAATATTTCTTATTCAAAGTTAAATATGGATTATAGATCAGATTGATGTCTTTTGGGTGGTCTTGTAGCAGTTCAAATATACATATATTCCTGTGTATTGGTTTATTAAACTACAACTTAAATGTCAGAAGTGTAATTCCTCCAAAGTCACCAAGTTTTATAGTCTGTTCAATTCCAAGAATATCCTTTGTGGTACCTTGCATTATTGTAGAAATCCACCTTGAAAGAAAGGTTGCTGATTCTATATATTCTGAACCAGTGGTGTCTATTATCTCAACCTGTTTTCTTATATATTCTGTGTCAAATCGGATTGGAATTTGATGTTTTTTTATAAGTGTGATTTCTGCGAAAGTTTCAGAACACCACGAATAATGAAATGTATGGTCTTCTTTCCATCTTATCAGGAGGCTTGCAGATAAATTTAAATTCACATAATGCTTTATTGTGCATTCAACTGAAGCACAATATTTTGCTTTGAGAATCAAAATACCGGCAAGGCCAGTTTCTAGCTTTCTGGCTTGTTTTATGAAATGATTCTTTGGCATAAGAAGGTTTGCAGCAAAATGATTTGCTGCAATTTCAATGTGCTTGTATTCTGATTCACTCAATTCCCCTTGAAATGAAAGCGATACTCCTTTTGCCAATTGGGTTCGATGAGCATCAACAAAATAATGCCCTAACTCGTGAGCAATAGTAAACCGTACCCGTCCGAATTCGCATTGAGCCAAGAGGTCGGTGTTCAGCAGTATGTAAAATCGTTTTAAGTAGTGAACAAGCTGGCCTATGAAATAATTGTCATAATTGCTTTCGATAAAGCAAATATGTTCTCCTTTAGCAATTTTTTCAAGATTTACTTTACCCCTGAAAATAAAGCGATTTCCAATTTCTTCGGCTAAATCAGCAATATCGTCGAGACTTTGGTGCATTTATTTCTTTTCCTTTTTTCGTTTTGATTGAGCTTCCCTTATGTCATTGATAATCTTCCTTTTCATTTCTTTAGGTAGTTCAGTTGACCCCTCCCTTGCAGCCATTGCAAAGTTGTCAGCAGGTATTTTTTCAACTATATAACCGGACCTTTTTTTTGAAGTTGAAGGCAGAAAGAAAGGTTCTTGCAATTCGCAAGGTAAAATAACATCAGTTGTTCCGTAGATGCGCTCAAACTCATTTACTTCCTCCACAGTTGTCGGAAAAAGAAAACCATTTGTTTTAAGTGCTTGCTCAATCAACTTGTTTTGCTGACTGTTAACGGATTTGTTGCTGATTCGTTTATTCATATTAAATTTATTTACTCGTTTGGAAACAATGTTTCTTTACTTTATCGAGTGTTCTTTTCTTTATTTGACGGATGTTTGCTGAACTTGTATCGTAAATTTTACAAAGGGAAAGCATTGCCTCCTGGCTTAAGTGCTGGTTTGAATTAATACATCCTTCACCAGCATAGGTAAGCAGGATATGTTTCTGCTCTTCAGTTAGAAATTTCATTGCTTCATTAAGTTTAATTCGAAATTGACTTGGGACTTCAATTGGCTCGACACCATACAGACTCTCAAATATATCGTAATGGCCTTCCTCCGGTTTTATTTTCAAGTCGTCTAAAAACAGATAATTTTTTCTTTTCGCGTACTCCTTATTAAAACAATTATTTGCGATTCTACCCAACCATGCCTTAATAATAACTTCGTGTTTCTCTTGATTCGGTTCTTTTGATAAGTTAAAGTCCTTTATCTTTTGGAATGCATTAATAAACGTTTGTTGCACAATATCAATTGCAAACTGTTGAGGGTCATGAAAGCAAACACATCTCTGAATGGCTACTTTGTATATATATCCTTTATAATTTTGAAAAAACTGGTTCTGAAAAAGCCTGATACTCTTTGAGTCTCCTTCACATCTTAGCCCTTCAACTAATTGAAGTGCAGAAAAACTAATTTTCTGTTGGTTTGATTGTAACGTCACCTCCATTATTAAACATGTTTATTCTTTAAATCCGGAAGCGTGACAGAGGAAGGATGTCACGCTTCCGGATTTATTCAGTAAACAAACAAAAGTAAAGAAAATGGAATCAAACAACAAATCAGAATCAGGAGTGATTATCATTGACATCGCTCTTTATGCCAAAGAAGGAAAAGTTGTACCTCCCGGACACCACTATATAATTATGGTAGACAGGCAACAATTTACTGTCAAGCAGGAATGCATGACAGGTCGTGAAATTTTAATTCTTGCTGGTAAAACTCCACCTGAACGATTTCAACTTAACCAACGCTTTAAAGGAGGAAAAGTAGTGAAAGTTGGTTATGACCAGAAGGTTTGCTTCACAGAACCTGGTATTGAAAAATTCATGACAATTCCGTTAGACCAAACTGAAGGATAATGAAAAGTGATTTTCAACTGCCTGAAGAAGATATGATCTTCCTTAATGGTATGGGGTTGCCTTGGGAAACTGTCAATGACCAAGGTATGCAATGGGTAATCATTCATGATTATCCCGTTGCATATGGTTTCAACCATCAGAACGTTTCAGTAGCGATAAAGATTGAAACTGGTTATCCAAGAGCACCCCTTGATATGGCTTATTTTCACCCTGCACTTCAGCGGATTGATGGAAAAGTCATCAACGCAATAAGTGGTCAACAGATTGATGGAAAGCAATATCAGCGGTGGTCTAGACATAGAACTCCTCAAAATCCTTGGAGAGAAGGTATTGACGACCTTGCTACTCACTTAGCCTTAGTCAGTTTTTGGTTTGAACAAGAATTTATAAAACAAGCAAATGGCATTGCAGCTTAGAATATCAGGTTTCCATTACGAAGTTTTGAAAGATCACTTGCTGCCTATTGATGGCAGTGAGGCCGTTGCTATTGCTTTATGCGGCAGATTCAGTAGTGATAATTCCGAAATCCTATTGGTCCATGATCTAACACTTATCCCCAATGATGAGTGTTTTAGTCGCGAGCCCGACTTATTGCATTGGCCAACAACAAGGATCCTGCACTACTTTGAACGAATTGGAAAATCCGACTTAGCGCTATTAAAAATTCACAGCCACCCTGGAAATTTCGATAGGTTTTCAAAAACCGACGATGCATCAGACAATGAGTTTTTTGATTCTACTTTTGGCTGGACCATGAATGATAAGCCCCATGCAAGCGCTGTGATGTTACCGGGCGGTACAATTTTCGGCCGATTCTTCTTTACTGATTTGCACCATGAGCCTATTGATAAAATTCTAATCACAGGTGATACAATCCTAAAGTTTTCGAGATCAAAAAGAATTAACAATGCTGATTTTGCATTGAGAACGATTCAAGCATTTGGCGAAAAAACCTATCAAGCTTTAAGTGAACTATCAATTGGTGTCGTCGGTTGTTCAGGAACTGGAAGTCCTGTAATTGAACAATTGGTGCGTTTAGGTGTTGGGAAAATTGTTCTTGTTGACCCTGATACGGTTGAAAAGAAAAACCTTAACCGAATTCTCAATACAACAAATTCAGATGCCAAAAAGAAAAAACCAAAAGTTGCAGCAATTGCAGATGTTATTAAGAAAATCGGCTTAGGGACTGATGTAGATTGCCATCAAGTGAATTTATATGATGATGTTGACACGCTCAAAGCACTTATAAAATGTGATGTTGTTTTTGGCTGTATGGATAGTGTTGATGGTCGCCACTTGTTGAATCAACTTTGCTCGTTTTATATCATTCCATATTTTGATTTGGGTGTAACACTTGAAGCAAACGGATTGGGTGGCATCAAGCAAATCTGTGGTTCTGTTCATTATTTGCAACCTTGTAAATCATCTTTACTAACTCGTGGTGTTTACACAATTGAAGATTTAAGGGCTGCAAGTCAATACCGAAGAAATCCCGAGGAATTTGATAACTTGAAGAAGAATGCTTACATCAAAAACGTCAACATAAATAATCCCGCAGTGATTAGTGTAAATATGCAAATAGCCAGTCATGCGGTAAATGAATTTCTTAATAGAATTCACCCTTACAAGTCTGAACATCCATCCTATTATGCTGCAAGCACTATTGATATAACTGATGGCTATATTGTCAATTCTAATGAAACAGACTTTGAAACAGATGTTTATCTGAAACAGCGATCAGGGCGAGGTGATATGTTGCCTTTTATCGAAATGCCAGAGTTAGAAATATGAAGATCTTTCGGGAAATAGCTGTTAAACTTTTTGAGTGGCTTCAACCAGAATATAAGTTCGTTTATGTAGATGAAGTGCCTGAAAATGTGCAAAATAGAACTATTTACATTGTCGGGGATCACAACCACCCGTGGCTGTTAGCATTTCTCTGTCCTTGTGGTTGTCAAAATGTGATTCAACTTAATTTGCTTAAAGATGCCACCCCATGTTGGAAATTCAGGATCACTAAAAAAAAGAAAATCACTATCTTTCCGTCTGTCTGGAGAACCACAGGTTGCAAAAGTCACTTCTGCATTCGTAAAAGCAAGATTGATTGGGTAGGTATCATCGTTGGGTAAACGATTAACTGTGTAAAAATTTTGAAGGTACAAGGATTTTCTAATTTACATTTACAGTTTAAAGAACGAAAGAATTGCGATTATAAGTGAAAGAATTGCAATTGCAAAGGCCCATTTATCATATTGGAATTTCTGTAACGTTGCGGCTTTAATCTTTTTGTCAATTTCATTACTCTGTTCTAAAACCACATACCCGCCTTGCTGAATGAATTTTATTCCTGATTGAGTTATTTCAGGTGGCTCTATGATTTTTAGTGATTTATCAACTTCTATATAACCATCGGAGATCAATCGTTGCTTCAAAAATTTGATCTCCCAATCATCAGTAACTTCAGCAACCGTGGTGCAAATAAACGAGAATGTAAGACGTTCATCTATAGCCTGTTTTGCGAGTCGTTTTCTGTGAGTATCAAGGAGAATAAAAAGTACTTGATTTAGTTTTTCTGCATGTGTCATGTGTTCCGGGATTTTAAAGCAAGTTATGCGACTGGTATCAAAAATCTATACGAAAAATAATAAAAGCTGTTGGACAGCGTAACATCGTTATGCGGAATAAGTAAATATTTCCAGGGTTTTCCACTATTAACGATTGTGTAATCCGTTGCATGTTTACAATATTCCAATGCTGCTTTGGCTTTTTCCTGAACATCGGCTGCGTCTATATCGCCTTCTTTCTTTGTTTCAACAAGGCATATTGAATCGGTTGTTTCAACCACAAAATCAGGTCGATACTGCTTTGAATTGTGTTTCCAATAAATTCTGAATTGATTTTGCGCGGGCCGTAACCATTTCAAAACAGATTTATCTTGTTCAAGAATGATGGAGAAGTCTTTCTCTGTCTTCGAGTCGAATTTATAGGAATGGTGATAGGCCTTGGAGAATCCACTGAACAAAAGCCCTGGTATCAAAGAAGTGGGGGTTATTGTATCTGTATAAAGATGAATTTTATCCTGGGTGAACTTAGAATAGTTATGATCCAGGATCCGCTCAAAAGGATAAACTACGGGCTCCTCATATTTGGGTTCCTCAATGTAAAATTTCAACATCATCTGCGAAAATATGAACCGGCCAATCTCACGCTTATTATATAGGACTACATTGTAAAGATCATCATCATTAAGGTATGTTCTGAATTTTTCGATAGCCTGGGCTGACAATTTGAACAATAAATCGGACTGAGAATCATAATCCACCTCGGGATAGTTGACCAGCTCATTCACTAAAATATTCTCGTTTGTATCGGATATAATGCGGCCTTTCCCCTGAATGATCTCTTGTGTATTGTCCTTTAAGGATTGCCGGAGTATTTCTTCTGAAACAGGCTGGAAGTTCAGATTTTTCGTATCCAGATCAAAATCGTGGAACCCATGCTTGATGTCACCTGACTGTTGGATGATGATCCTGGGAATCTCTATGATATAATCAGTAAAATCTTTGACAGCCTTTGCATAAATAATTTCTGCCTCAGCAACCATATCGGCAACGAATAACTGCGTTTGCGGATTGCTTTCAATCCGGCTTTTAAACCGGTCGATGGCAATTTTCTTAACCTCATCGCTGCTGATCTCGCTGACATTTCTAACAATCTTGGCCAATTCCGGCAAATCTTGTAAAATATTCTGCTTAATTTCCAGCGTAAGGGTTGCTTCCTCTCTTTTCTTTTCGTCTGTGATCTTTGCTATTTCATGTTTTTCAGCTTCATATTTAATATCCAGTTTTGAGATCACGGATATTACTTCTTTTGATCTGCTGAGTTCCACCGGATCAATCTCGATGATATTTTCTTTCCGGATAATGGAATCAGGTTTGTTGGCTTCCTCGATAATTTCCTGGAATTTATCATGCGACACAATGGTCAGTTTATCAACTTTTGAATTCCCGGTACGTTTTCCATAGGGTAAACGAAGCCCCCTGCCAATGGTTTGTTCTCTGAGTGTAAGTGACGCGGCCGTTCGCAATGGAACAATGGTATAAAGATTTGTGACATCCCACCCCTCTTTCAGCATATTCACATGAATCACAATCTCGGTTCGGTTGTTAGGATCTTCAACCGAAAGTAACTGCTGAATGTTTTCTTCCTTTTCTTCTCCCCTTTGATTGGAATGGATTTCAATCACCTTATCCGCATAACGACCATCAAAAAACGTGTTCTGCTGTATCAGCTTTTTGATCTCTGCCGCGTGTTCGGTCTCTTTCGCAACAATTAAAACAAAGGGTTTAACCTGCCTGGTGCCAGTTTCACGGGCATAGATATCCAAAGCGACTTTGGTATCCTCATGAATCCGGATACCATCTTCAATTTTTATCCGGTCAAGTTCTTCAATTTTATATGCATCGGCATTGAAGTCGCGACGTGTGGCTACGCATGGTTCTTTAACAAAGCCATCGCGGATGGCGTGAGCCAAGGAATACTCATAAACGACATTTTTGAATTTTACCGGAGTACCTGCACGCTCTACCTGCGGTGTTGCTGTGAGTTCCAAACCAATTAATGGCTGAAGTTCGTTGATGACCTGCATCCCACGGTCGGCACGGTAATGATGTGATTCATCCATTAGTAAAACAAGGTCATCCAATTTGCTCAGGTAATTGAAATAGGACTCACCCAGGTATTCGACCAGACGTTTTATCCTTGGCTCCCTGCCGGCTTTGGTTTCAGCATTGATTTTAGAAATATTGAAAATATTGATGTGTACGTCGGACTGAAATAAACGGGATTGTGAAATTTCATTGTAGTTATCACCGGTAATGATTCTTGGCGGCTCCGTTGCAAATTCACCTATTCCTTTGAATACATACTTTGGATTCTGAGGATTCTGGAAATCATCCATCAGTTTCTGGTAAATGGTCAGGTTTGGAGCAAGGACAAAAAAATGCTTTATCCCTTTTGCAAGATACAAGTAAGTGACGAATGCACCCATCAATCGGGTCTTGCCCACACCAGTTGCCAAGGCAAAGCACAGAGATGGAAAATCACGCTCAAAATCGACACAGGTGCGAAATTTCTCATTCACTGCTTTAAGCTTTTCTTCCAATGGAGCGGACTGGAGAATATCTTGCTCTCCGTTTACGAGATCTGAAAGGATTTCCAAACTTCTTGTTTGCGGGGGTCGAAGACTGAGGCGGTTATTAATCTGGTTGGCAATTCTATCCATGGTGAAACGAAGTGTTAAAACAGGGTTGGGTCAGAGGTGTCTTGTTTCTTGTCTTTTTTCCTGAGCGACGAAATCTTTTTCTCAATCGGAATGTCCACGCCGGAATTCTTATCATGATTTGCTTCCTGCTCATTTTCCAACGGTACATTTACGATGTTCAGGCTGTAATCATCTTTCCCGAATTCGCACCGGCCCAGCAGCATATGTGGAATTTTTTTAATATTGATGTTTGTAAACCTTGATTCGCATGACTCCTGAAATGCCTTGCAACAAATCAGCAATGTCTCCCCTGGTTTCATCTCTTCCTGGATTTTATCGAGATACTCCACCGTTACAAATGTGGTTGTCGTGAAAATGAAATCCTTTTCGGTACTTTGCCCCTGCTTCCAGAAAACATGTTCATCAGGATTAAAGCGAAAACCTTCATGCTTCGCCATGGCAGCGGCAAGCATTTCCGCATTATATGACTTGTCAATTATCCAATTGTCGTATTTATCCTTTTGCAGGAGGCTTGGGGCCAGATAATAGTATTTGAAACCACCACCGCCTTTCCAATCTAAAGATTCAGAAATTCCGCCCTGGTCTTCGCCGGTTACTACTAGCTTTAATCGGGGGAGAAAAAAGGGATTGCCCAAGTTACCCCAAACCAAACACATCCCCTTTTTTTTTCTTTTTTTTTTTTATTTTATCGTAATACCACCAACAAAAACAACAAAAAAAAAAAAAAAAAAATAAAAACA
>Ga0074195_1004320_pt1 | contig 11812 bp, 15 predicted proteins | sample EPASupsiteHSE623_FD_64525 | JGI IMG/M metagenome (GOLD analysis project Ga0074195, IMG submission 64525) | Bioremediated contaminated groundwater from EPA Superfund site, New Mexico - Sample HSE6-23 | ecosystem: Environmental > Aquatic > Deep subsurface > Groundwater > Contaminated ...
AATATGAATTGGTAAAGAAATAATTAAAATCTAACAAATGCTTCAACCCTATAACGCCTTTTGTCATGGTTTTTGCTAGAAGATGACGCAAAAACCACGCCAATCCTTCGCTTCGCTCAGGAGCAGGCGTTAAGGGTTAAGCCAATGTTAGAATTATTAAATGTTATACTGCTCGAAAAGGGAAGAGAAGCGGTGCGTCTTTCCCTTATTCTCGCATGTTACGTGCATATAAAAAACGACGAAGAGAAGAAGATAATAAAGCTAAAGAGAAAAGAAGAAAGAAGTGCACTTTGGGGTGAAAATTCTAACAAAAGCTTCAACCTTATAAAGCCTTTTGTCACGCTTTTTGCGAGTCGCTACGCTCCTTTACGCAAAAAGCGCGCCAATCCCTCGCAGTAGCTCGGGCCAGGCTTTAAAGGTTAAGCCAATGTTAGCTTGACGCCTTCGGCGCAGGAAGAAAAGATCAATTGGAGTCATAAATGTGGAACGTAAAAATGCAAAAAAGGAAAGTGAGTTATATAGAAGAATCGATGAAGTAATGCAGTATATATTGGATTCTATTGGTATATCTGGATGTCCAAGTGCAAGGGATGAATATTATTCGTATGTTCCAGAAATATTCGAACTTGCAAAGAGAAAAAATAAGGAACAAATTGTTGAATTGCTAAATTACAATCAAACTGATCGAATGATCTTAGGCCTAATTATTTTACACTGTAATGAGATCGCAGACATTATATTGTATTGGAGTAGTATCTTAGGTGTTATTAGTAAATAATTTATGGTATATCTTTACATACTTTGAACAAGATTTATAGATTGGATGGTCTAATGTAATGAAAAGAACCATTAATGAGAAAGAATATATACTACTAGAATGGTTGATTAAGCATTCAGAAAAAAAGATGACTTTTGATATTAGTCCTAAAATGATTGTATTTGAGTGTAAATGTGGTTGTTCAAGTTATGATTTTATTGATAAGAGTTTAAAAAGTATTTCTTCAATGGAAATTGTGTCTGATTGGTTATGGGAAACACCTGAAGGGTATTTTTATGGAGTCTATTTGTATTTAGTTGATAGAAAACTAGGTGGTGTTGATCTATATTCTGTTGATGGAAAACAAGAAATACACCATTTACCAAATACAGCGGATTTATATCAAAAATAGAAAGAAAGCTAACAACTGCTTCAACCCTATAACGCCTTTTGTCATGGTTTTTGCTTGAAGATTACGCAAAAACCACGCCAATCCTTCGCTTTGCTCAGGAACAGGCGTTAAGGGTTAAGCCAATGTTAGAAGGACGCTATCGCGCAATAATAGCTAATGAAGAAATAAAATATGCAACTTTATATAGCTAATTATCTTTTTGCAAAGTTCAGCATATATAATGTTTTCTTTTTGGAGAATATGTGGATATAAACTATGAAAGCTTGACTGTCCAGATACTACACACAAAAGATGAATTAAAAAAGTTTTGGATCCTGATGGATGAATATATGGTAAGAGATATTTTTCCATATTCATCTATTGGTAGAGTATTATCAAAAGAAGATAAAGAATGGTTTTTTTCTTCTGAGTACAGAAATGCACTAGATGCTCTTTCAAAAAGAGAGATTGATACATTCTTTTTTGTATTTCTGAAAATGAAAGAAGAAATAGTTGGTTTTGCGTATTATGGTACTTATCTTTCAGAAGATGGTAAGTGTTTTATCTCAGAATTTTGTATATTACCAGAATTTAGAAATAAAGGCTTAGGAAAAGAATATTTCAATATTATAAAGAAATCTGAAATAGAAAGAGGAGCAAAGTTTTTTGAGCTAAATGTATCTAATGAGAGGAATAAACATTTTTGGGAAAAGCTAGGGTTCAAATTTGATGGATTTGATGAACACAATGTTATGCTAATGAAGCTGATAGTATAATATATGTATATAAGAAAAAGACTTCTAACACATGCTTCAACCCTATAACGCCTTTTGTCATGGTTTTTGCGAGTCGCTTCGCCACTATCGTGGCTACGCTCCTTTACGCAAAAACCACGCCAATCCTTCGCTTCGCTCAGGAGCAGGCGTTAAGGGTTAAGCCAATGTTGGGCGGACGCCTTCGGCGCAAAAAAATATACATGTGCAATCGTGTATTATAAATGTTAACCTGGTGCGCATTAAGTGCGTTTTTATAATAATAAATGATGGAGTAAAGCAATATGAGCGAGATCAATATCGTATTCAACAAAGAAGAGTTAGGCTTATTGTTAAAACTATTATATTCTGGTTCTTTTGTTGTTGAAGCCGATGATGAAGAAAAAGATAAGAATATTAATAGTCTTATCCAGAAAGTATTACTTTCGGCCAAGATAAATAAAGCATATAGAGGAATAGAGTTTAACCAAGAGACAAATGAATATGAGTTATCAGAAAAAGCAGATGAAGTTTTAAATGAAGAGTTTGACGATTTTGTTGAAGAGACATTTTGGGAAGAACTCCTATTCAGATTAGGACAGAGAGATATTATTAAAGAGATTGGAGAAAAAGAGTATAAGAAGATGTCAGAAGAAGAGTTAGAAGAAAAGCATGAAGAAGCAGAAGAAAAGTATAGAAAAGAATTTGATATAAATGGGATAAAGAATTTAGAGATAGTATAAAAAGAACAGACGCCCAACAAAAGCTTCAACCTTATAAATCCTTTGTCACGGTTTGTGCAGTCGCTTCGCTCCTTCATGCACAAACCGCGCCAAGCCTTCGCTTCGCTTAGGCGCGGATTTAAAGGTTAAGCCAATGTTAGAAATATTTTAAGAAGAGTGAATATTATATGCATGAAAGTTCATTTGAAAATGACATAAAAAAATACAATTTATTAAGCTTATTAAGATTTGGATCGAATATAATTGTTAACAAATTTATTAATCATAAATCTATTGAATCTATACCATTAGGCAATGGTAAAATTACCGTTAGTGCTTGGGATATATCTGATATAAATTACTTTGCTATTAAGTATACACATGAATTTATTTTAGAAGAATGTAGTTACGAAAAGTATTTAGAATTAATTAATAACTATTTGGAGTATGATAATCAAAGGACGCAGTATATATTGAATGATCATTATTCGGATAAAGAAAAAACACTTGTATTATTATGGGGATTATCTAGAAAACAATTTTGGTATCAAGATATATTGCGTATAAGAGATGAGTTCAATAGGCAAGTAGAATTACTTGAAATAATTGGGAAAGATAGTGAGTTTGACTTAAATTTTGCTTGTAAACAAGAGACAGGATTCTCGATTTATGAGTATAGAATGCTGTTGTTTGTATTAGCTGGATTAGGGATGCAAAAGAAAAGCTTGACATATATTAATATTGATAGTGAGTCAAGTCAAAGATATCCATTTATAACAAAAGAAAATGTAGAAAAAGTAAGAAATAAGATGACTGCATGTTACAATACTATTAGAAATTCTAAACAAAACGAAGATTCATTTTATTTATATCCAATTATAAAAACAATTCATAATGAATATATTTGTGTTAATCAATATATGCTATATCAAAAAGTTTCAGATGCACCTCTGTGGGCAATAAGAGATTATTACAAAAATAGAGATTCAAAAAGATTTCTTATATATTATGGGGATTTATTTGAAAAATATGTATTTAAGTTGTTTGAGTACTATGTTCCTAATACAAATTATTTTAGGGTACCAAGAAGAAATGATATAAAACTTGCTGATTGGATTCTAGAGACACCAAAATATCAGATTATCATTGAGCAAAAAGCTTATATACCAGAAATAATGATCAAGGGACGACTGCCAGAAGTAAACAGAGTTTTAGAATATATTAAAAAATATGATATATCATTTTTACAGCTTGAATCTACACGAAAAGAGTATAAAAGTAGTAAAATTAATATAAAATGTATTTTGCATTATGATTTACTTAATATTGCAAATTCACTAGTCCGTGAAAATATATTAGATCGTATGGGAGAAAGCATTGAAAATAAGGATGACTTTTATTTTATTGATATTACATCTTTTGAAAGGTTACTAACTGTTTATAAAAATGACATGTTATTATTTGAAAAAATTATTGATGAAAAAAGGTTGAATAGTAAAGGTATTAATCGAGAAGGATGGGAATTCGATCAAATACTTGATAAATATGAAATAGCTATTAATAGAGATAATACTATTGGATTTGAACATTGGAAAACATATAAAGAAAATTTCTAACAAATGCTTCAACCTTATAAAGCCTTTTGTCATGGTTTTTGCAGAACAACAATGCAAAAACCACGCCAGTCCTTCGCTTCGCTCAGGAGCAGGCTTTAAAGGTTAAGCCAATGTTAGGATGATTTGGAAAGAGAAATGATTAAAACAGTTGTTGAATATGTACATTCACCGCGATGGCAAAACCCTGAACATACATCTATTGTATGTATGGTAAAATTCTCGCATATAAAAATGGAAGTTCCATTTGCTGCATTGCCTAATGCGTTTGAAGAATATGGAAAAGAAATTTGGCATAGATGTATGGGTAAAGAATTTGGTGATTTGCTTCCATATGATCTTAATGAATTAGAAAAGTACTCGATTAAATTTGAAACTATGAAGTATGAAGAGCCTTTTAAATTGTACTCTGATCCATTTTTAGGAATTGAGCAATTCTATGATGTAGTGAATAAGGAAAACGAAAGACAATCATTTCGAAGTGTTGGTATTGTTTGGGCATCTTATTTAGAAGATGCTTTAAATGATGCTGTTGAGTTATATCAAAAAGCTAATGGAATAAATGCAAAAATTAAGGATTTTAAAGATAAAATTGAAAAAGCGTATAAATACAATATTATAGATAGTGATGGGCAAAAAAGATCAAATCTAATTCGAAAAATAAGAAATGTACTAGCTCATGAATGGAAAATTGAAAATGATAAAAAGATGCTTACATACTTAAAAGAAATATATGAATTGGACCATTCTAGTTTTTGGGTTTTTATACCCGATTTAGATTACTTACTACAAATGATTTATTCTGAATCATGTTCTAGACAAGTGAGGAATGTTAAATATAAAGCGGCAATGATAAAACCAACATCCTAACAACTGCTTCAACCTTATAAATCCTTTGTCATGGTTTTTGCAGAACAACAATGCAAAAACCACGCCAAGCCCTTCGGGCACGGATTTAAAGGTTAAGCGAATGTTAGGATGACGCTTCGCGCAGAAAGAGGTATAATATATGTGGCCACCTTTCCAATTTTTGTTGTGTATACACGACAAGAAGTTACAATGTTAGGACATTTGCTCTACCCTTGTTACTTTATGTATTTTCTTTTCCTTTAGTACTCGTTTAGCTATTATCGCATAAGAAAGGAAAGGTGGCCACTTTTTTATGATTAGTACGGAACCGAAAATCAGTTTTGAAACAATAGCAATATTGCTTGGGCTTGAGCCAAAGAAATTATCATATGTAATTTATAAAATTCCAGATGATAAGAAGTATAACATATTTGATATTCCCAAAAAAACAGGTGGAAAACGTACAATTAGCAAACCGGTTCCAAAATTACTGAATATTCAACGCAAGTTCAAAGATTATTTAATGAATTATTACAGATCAAAAGCATGTTCGCATGGCTTTGAAAAAAATAAAGATATTAAGTCAAATGCAATTCAACATTTGAAAAGCAAAATCCTTTTAAATCTGGATATACACGACTTTTTCGGTTCGATAAATTTTGGAAGAGTATATGGTTTATTTTTAAATGAACCGTTCAATTTTGACAAACAAGCTGCTGCTGCTTTTTCTAAACTAGTTACTTTTCAAAACAAGCTCCCACAAGGAGCTCCTACATCACCAATTTTAGCTAACATGATTGCACGTCGAATGGATAGTGCATTAACAAAACTTGCTTCAATTAATAGATGTACATATACTCGTTATGTTGATGATATCACATTCTCTACAACTCGTTATAAATTTGAGAAAGAGATTGTTGAACAGGGTAATATAGATGATGTTGTACTTGGTTCAGAACTAGTCTCAATGATTACACGAAATGGTTTCATAATAAACCAGAATAAAACAAGGCAACTTAATCAAAGTGTTAGGAAAGAAGTCACAGGCATTACTATAAATCAATTTCCTAATGTACGAAGAAAATATATAAATAGCGTTTTTGGAATGATCTTCTCGTGGAAGAAACATGGTTATGATAATGCACTAGACATTTATAAAGAAAATTATCTTAAACTTAAACCATCTGAGTCTGTAAACAAAGATATTTATAGATCTGTAATAATTGGAAAAATAAGTTTTGTTGCACATATTCGTGGTTGGGATGATGTTGTTGTACATAAATTATGTAGAAAATATTGCGAATGTGATAAAAACCCTCCAGATAGAATTAAAGTAATAGGAGATATATTTATGAAATATAATGTTTTTATTGGACATGCTTCAGAGCAAAAGGATACTGTAGCTATTCCCCTCAATGAAGCATTAACTAAAATAGGAATAAAATCATTTATTGATAAGGTAGAGATTAAATGGGGGGATTCTTTAACACGAATAATCAATAAGGCCCTCGCTGATTCAGATTATTTTTTAGCAATTATTTCTATGGATTCAATTACTAAATCATGGCCTGATACGGAGATGAATTCTGCAATTGCAAGGCAAATTGATGGTAAACAAAAAGTATTACCGTTATTTATCGGTAGTACTGATGAGATTGAAAAATGCAAATCTCATTATTCACTATTGGCTGATAGATATTATAAGATTTGGCAAAATAATCCTGATCAAATAGCAAAAGAAATTCAAGAATTATTAAATCCATAAGAATCCTAACAACTGCTTCAAGCTGAGTCGCTTCTTTGTCACGCTTTTTGCGAGTCGCTACGCTCCTTCACGCAAAAAACGCGCCAACCGCTTCGCGGTCGAAGCTCCCAGCTTAAGCCAATGTTAGGTTGACGCCTTCGGCGCATATGCAATTTATTTGATATAACACTTATAGGACAATTATATGAATAATCATGGCAAGAAAATGATAGCTCCAATATTAATTGTAACGGTCATTATTATTTACTATATAATTGTTGGAGCTTCATTAATAATATTTCATGTTCCAAATTTGATAAAGATAATAATACTAGGCATATCGGTAATTGTATCTGCTACTTTTGTATTTATATTGGTAGAGAGAATAAAAGAAATAAAGGGAGGAGAAGAAGATGATCTTAGTAAATACTGATTACATTACTGGCAAAGAATTGGAAACACTCACACTTGTCAAAGGAAGTACAATTCAATCAAAAAACATAGGTAAAGATATTACCCAAGCGTTCAAATCATTAGTAGGAGGAGAGTTGAAAGCCTATAATGAGATGATGAATGAATCACGTGCTTTAGCGACCAAGAGAATGGTAGAAGAAGCAGAACAACTTGGGGCTGATGCTGTAGTAAACATACGCTATGCATCATCTGCGATTATGCAAAATGCAGCGGAAGTGATTGCATACGGGACAGCGGTTAAATTCAAGTAAAAAGCAAAAATAAGTAAGAAAAATAACCTAACACATGCTTCAACCTTATAAAGCCTTTTGTCATGGTTTTTGCCAGAAGATCAAGCAAAAACCACGCCAATCCCTCGCAGTAGCTCGGGCCAGGCTTTAAAGGTTAAGCCAATGTTAGATTCACGCTGCGCGGGCGGAAAAAGATGTTTTATAAATCTTATATTTCCAATGTTAGGTTGAAGTACTTTCTTAATAAATGAATGTAAGATCGTGAAAAAAAATGAATCCATTTAGTGAGTAATGAAAAGAATAAAAGGAGGATATATTTGTATTCTAAGAAATTCATTATTGTAGCTATATATTTAGCAATAGTATGTCAAATAATATTCTCACAAGAATTTCTTGGAGAATGGGAATTAGCAAATATTTCAAAAGATTTTAGAGGAGTAGTACATTATGGAGTTTTTATAAAGTACGAAGAATATTATGTGAAAGTGTTCAATTCATATGAAAGGCCAGCTTTTTATGATAAAGAGAACCATATATTGTATTTTGTTATGGAAGGTGTAGGTCCCGGAAGAGAACTTATGAGATTTACCCTTGAAAACAATTACATTCGTGCAAGTGGCTTGAATAATGAAAAATGGGTAAAGTATGAGTTGTATAAGAAAGTAAAATAGAGAACTTATAATTGTAATACAAAAAGTATTGAAATATTTCGAATTGCTATAAGAAATAGATGTTCCATAATAAGTTAAGAAAATAGTAATAAGAAAGAAATCTAACACATGCTTCAACCTTATAAATCCTTTGGCATGGTTTGTGCAGAAATCCCATGCACAAACCACGCCAAGCCTTCGCAGTAGCTCAGGCACGGATTTAAAGGTTAAGCCAATGTTAGAAAGACGCTCCCGCGCAGGAAGAATATTAATATGACTTGATTAGTGGTGTTTAATAGTGTATACTATGAAGTGTACACTGGGGGGAACCATGAAGATAACGACGAAAGAACTAAGAATTCAGCCTGGAAAAATAATAGAGCAAGTTGTTAATGGACAAGAAGTTACTGTTACTTTCAGGGGCAAAGCATTAGCAAAAATAGTTCCTATTCATAAAAAAGATAGTGTTTCCATGCAAGATGATTATGGATTCTTTGGTATGTGGAACAAACGGAAAGATGAGAAGACTGTCGAAGAAACGGTTCGAGAGCTTCGAAAAGGACGGTCATTTTGATTATTGATACTGATGTCCTCATATGGTATCTCCGTGGAAATGAGAAAGCTAAGAAAGCAGTTGAAGCAAATATTCCATTTTCAATATCAGCTGTAACCTATATGGAACTTATCCAAGGAATGAAGAATAAAGAAGAATTTAGGATTTTTCAAAAGCAAATACTAAAATGGAATATTGATATCGTACAAATAGATAAAGAAATTTCATCACGAGCAATATTTTATATACAAGAGTATTCACTTAGTCATTCAATGATGTTAGCAGATGCGCTGATAGCTGCAACTGTTGTTCAGACAAGTGAGACACTTTTAACAGCAAACGATAAACATTATAAATATATTCCAAATATTGAGTGTAAGAGATTTGAACCATAAAAAAAAGATTTCTAACAAAAGCTTCAACCTTATAAAGCCTTTTGTCACGCTTTTTGCAGAACAACAATGCAAAAAGCGTGACAATCCCTCGCAGTAGCTCGGGCCAGGCTTTAAAGGTTAAGCCAATGTTGGACGGACGCGCTTAACGCGCGCCCTAGGAGCTTGAAATGATAATTAAAGAGTTAAGCCCAGTTACAATGTCTGATTGGTTTGATTTCTTTGATAATCGTGCATTTCTAGATCATGATGATTGGGATGGCTGCTACTGTACTGCTTTCTATTACCCAAAGCCAAAGGAATATGTAAACCAATCAGATAGAAGAAAAGAATATGCAAAATGGCTTATAGAAACAGGCAGGATGAAGGGATACTTAGCTTATGAAGATGAGAAAGTAGTAGGTTGGGTGAATACCAATGAAAAGAAGAACTATCCTAGACTAGATGAGATCTATAATGTTTCAGAGAAAGTGTTATCAATAGTCTGCTTTATAGTTCAAAAAGAGTACAGAAGAAAAGGTATAGCAAAGCAACTCTTAAGTAGAATTGTTGAAGATGCAAAAGAGAAGGGATTTCTAGTTATCGAGGCATATCCAAAGAAGAGATCAAAATCAGAATTCGGGAAATGGAATGGTCCCTATGAAATGTATGTTGAATCAGGATTTAGTGATTATAAAATCGGTAAAGATAATGTAGTTAGGAAGTATCTACAAGGTTAATTAGGATCGTCCAACACCTGCTTCAACCTGATAATTGCTCTTGTCACAGTTCTTGCAGTCGCTTCGCTCTGCAAGAACTGCGCCAATCCTTCGCTACGCTCAGGCCGCAATTACAGGTTAAGCCAATGTTATGCGGACGCGCTTCGCGCGCGCAATCAGGAGAAATAGTGTTTCGCTACATAAGAAATCCTTCTCCAGCAATGCGTAAACGATTGTTTGCTATAGGACTACTTAAAAGTTGCTCATCTGATATCAACAATCAAATTGCTGATATGAAAATCATAAAAGATGTTTTCAATATTATAGATACTATGAATTTCGAGAAGGTGCTGTTTCATGGGTATAATAGTATAGAAAGTTTAGCAAAAATCCTTACTGAGTATGGAATTGATAAAGATGAGCCGCATTATAAAAGAATCCTTGAATTAGTTCGTCAAACAGATAATAACGGCGCACTGTTTACAAGAGGAATCACGAAAGTAGGTAAGTACGTTGAAGATAAGGGGTATAGTGCATCGGTAACGATAAAGGCATCACTCTTAGCGAGTTCAGGGTTCGATTCGCATCCTGATGTTATTGAACGTATTGAGCATTCATTAAAGTGCTTTAAAGCAGTACTTGATTATGGTTCGATATATGACTTTGCAGTAAAGAAGAGCGACACATGGGTTTATAAAGAAGGGAAGCTTTTCCCTGATTATTATAATTTTAGAGTATTGGCATTTTCAAAATCTTGGAAAAATGTCCATACTATTGAAATGATGGTAAAAGCATTTGAAAGACTTTGTAGATTGCAGCCCATTCCTAATGTCTATATTCCTTATAAAGGGCAATTGATAGCTCCAGGTAGTTACTTAATGCATGAAATAGATACCGATTTTATTGAATGTAATGATGATAAAAAAGCAGAATGGTTAATAAGAAACGAATACTTAGCAAGAATGGGATTACTTAGAGACATCAATACCCTTAAAAAAGTGAACAGAAATCTAGATAATGTTGAGAACATGATAGAAAGTATCAAAAATATTAAGAGACCATATTCGTTTACGAAATGGGGTGCATATTCAGGAATATCGCTTGAAAATGATTGGAGAAAAGAAGAGAGAAAGGTTAATGATATAGCGTTTAGGATTGGGCTTATAGATTATTATAGTAACTTAGGAAAAAGCGCATAACAACCGTTTCAACCTTATAAATCCTTTGGCACGTTTTGTGCAGAACAACAATGCACAAAACGTGCCAAGCCCTTCGGGCACGGATTTAAAGGTTAAACGTATGTTATGTTGACCCTTCGGGCAGCAGATTAATAGAGGGTATTTAAGATAGTGAATGTTCAATTTGAATATGAAAAAATGTACTCTGTTAACAATTTTGAAAGAATAGACTTATTTAAATGTATAAGTAAAACTAATAATATTCAGACTGTATTATACTTAGGTTCATCAATTCATATATCGCCATCCTTCGTATTTAAAAATGTAACATATATTGACAAGAGTGATTGTGCAAATGAGTTCTTCAAATGTAAAGAGGATATCATTGATTATATAAACTCAAGAAAAATATATAATCAGACACCATACATTAGTTTTATCAATGTTAATTACAATACTGACATGAAATTAATATATCAAAAGTATGATTTAGTAATTTCGATAAATTCTTATAATTCATTCGAGTCTTCGATAAAGTATATAAGAAAAGATGGAATTCTATTATTTCTACCACTTCCACAAGAGAGCAAAGTTTCTAGAAAAAATGAGCATATAAAATATATTGGGAAGATAATATTTAAAGGCAATAAATACAGATATGTAAAAGATGAAGAAATTGTAAATAAGAAAAGTATTAAAAACAAGAATATTGTATTTCAAGAGAATAATGAGTACGAAGTATACAAAAAAGAAACATAACACCTGCTTCAACCCTATAACGCCTTTTGTCATGGTTTTTGCGAGAAGAT